>Ga0136641_1000967_pt1 | contig 12048 bp, 10 predicted proteins | sample EliLak1302023Y_FD_115312 | JGI IMG/M metagenome (GOLD analysis project Ga0136641, IMG submission 115312) | Freshwater microbial communities from Elizabeth Lake, Yosemite National Park, California, USA - 13020-23Y | ecosystem: Environmental > Aquatic > Freshwater > Lake ...
CGGTAGGTCAAAACGACGTGCATACTCAACGCAACGAAGGTGCAAAACTTTTGCACCACTCGCTGCGAGTTCGAGCATCTCTTCGTAGGTGACGGAATCTAATTTGTGTGCAGTTGGAACTATCCGTGGATCTGCGGTGTAGACGCCGTCGACATCGGTATAGATTTCACAGACATTTGCCTCGAGCGCAGCAGCGAGCGCAACCGCAGTTGTATCTGAACCACCGCGACCCAGTGTCGTAACATCGTTGGTATCCTGATTGATTCCTTGAAATCCTGCCACGATTGCAATCGCGCCATCGTTGAGTGCTTCAACAATTCGGCCCGGCTTCACATCAATGATGCGCGCCTTGCCATGCGCCGATGTAGTAAGTACCCCGGCTTGTGATCCAGTGAAGGAGCGGGCTTCATGTCCCAAATTGCCGATCGCCATAGCAAGCAGCGCCATCGAGATTCGCTCTCCGGCAGTCAAAAGCATGTCGAGCTCGCGGCCATTAGGTAACGGAGTTACTTGTTCGGCAAGGCTGATAAGTTCATCGGTAGTGTCACCCATCGCAGAGACGACAACGGCAACCTGATGGCCAGCCTTCTTGGTCGCAACGATCCGGTTAGCTACGCGCTTAAGCCCTTCAGCGTCTGCAACTGAAGAGCCGCCATACTTTTGAACGATTAGCCCCATACTGATCCCATAGGTATATAGAAACAGAGGGGAGTAGCAAGGGGAGAGATTTTTCTGGAAAATCTCATATCGTGAGATCGCCAAGCATCCCAAATAATGAGATAGGTTCCTTAATGTTCAAATGCCTAGGAGATAGGTTGACCATCTTTATCAAGATAATCGCGCCAAGATCGCTTTGGCTTCCATCCAAGCATCTTTTGGGCCTTCTCACTTGAGATACCAGAAGCATCCTTGCGTGATAACGGGTTGAGTGCAATTTTATCCCCGTAGTACTTCTTTAAAATTTCAGCAAAATCCCACCCTCCAACGTTGTCAGGAGAGGCAATGTAGAAAACTTCGTGGCCTGGAAGTTTTGACTCTACCGACAAGACGATCGCATCAGCCAAGTCATAGACATCAATATAGCTCCAGAGATTGGGGCTCAGAACTGCTGAATCACGAATCTGTGGCCCAAGATTTCCAGCATAGTTGACCTCATATTGAACCCAGCTGGGGCGAAGAGAAATACATTTGATATCAGAACGAGACACTGCTGCATCCATCAATTGCTCTCCAAACATTTTTGAAAGAGCATAGGGATCCTGAGGATTCATAGGATGCAACTCATCTACAGGAGCATAATCCGGAAGAAATGGTCTTTCAGGAAAGAAGAAACCAGGAACGGTTTCACTTGAGATATTTACAAAGCGTTTGATTCCAAAACGTACGGATGCTTCAAGCACATTAAAGGTAGCCATTAAGTTGGTCTGGAAGACCACTGCTGGTGGATTACCTGATGGCTCGGCTATTGCAGCAACATGGACAACTGCATCGACCCCACAAACAACAGAAAATGCTTGACCTGCATCAGTGAGATCAGCTTGTAAGTATCGTGGAGTCCCCTCAGCTTTGCGCTCAAAAATTGGACGAGTGAGATCTGTCTCGACAACTTCATGCCCAGCTTGAATCAAAGCCTTTGATGCTGCGCGTCCAACTTTGCCATGTGCTCCAGTAACCAATACCTTCATGTACTTCTCCTCTAACTGTTGGGTAGTTTTTATACTGTAAAATTGAGTGAGCGACGCTCTCCAAGAGTTTGCAACCCTGGGCGGGATTGGAAACGGGAGATCGAGAGAAATGATCCTTCAGAATCCTTAACGTATTTTTCGATATCAGCCTGAATCTGTTTCATATGATTGGTCATCGCCGTCGACACATCTTCTTCACTCGCGGAGCACATTGCGTCATAGATTTTTTGATGATGCTCAATGGCGTGATCCTGAATCTGCGGAAAAGCAGAGGTCTGATAGCGAGTCATTGCCAAGATGTCAGAGAATGGGTCAAAAATTGCAGCTAAAAATGGATTACCTGCCGCATCCATGATGCGTTGGTGGAAGGCAATATCTGCGATAACCAAGGCTGGAAGATCTTTTGACTGTCTAGCCTGTCGCATATCCTCTAAATCTCGAAGCATAAACTCCAAATGAGTTTCTGTCCGCCGCGTTGCTGCCATTCGCGCGGTCGACACCTCAATAACTTCACGAACTTCTAAGAAACTTCTCTCCAGCTCAATTGAATCCTTACTTATCTTTGCTCTAGCTAGAAGAAGCATTGGGTCCAACACTGTCCACCTGGAAACATTTGCCACAAAAGTTCCCCTGCCATGCGAAACTTCTAACACACGCTTTGAACTTAGATACTTAATAGCTTCACGAACAGTTGCTCTACTTGTTCCGGAGATTTCAGCCAATTCGCTTTCGCTTGGCAGAAGAAATCCAGGCGGATAAATTCCTCGTACAATATCTGAAAGAAGCGCATCAGCTACCTCTTGAGAAAGGGCACGACGACTCGGAGAAGAAAAATAACTTTCCCCACTCAGTGAGGTCAGGTCTGTGGATTCAAGAATATTTTTACCCATTTAGGAACTTTTCCTCTTCCCGCTTTTAAGGTTAAGCGTTACCGCGATGATGATAATAGCGCCACTAAATACTTGCTGCCAGTATGGGGAGACCCCAAGCAAAATCAAGCCATTTTGGATCAGCAAAAGCAGTGTTGTTCCAAAGATCGTACCTAATACACTTCCTACGCCACCAAACAGGCTTACTCCGCCGATCACCGCAGCACCAATCGCAACTAATTCATATCCATTCCCTGCAGATGGCTGACCTACGCTAAGGCGGGCGGTCTCTAAAATGCCAGAAACTGCAGCAAGGAAGGAGCAAATCATATAAGTAATAATTTTGACACGCTTAACTGGGATTCCAGATAACGATGCCGCAGTCTCATTAGAGCCGATGAAGTAAATCTGCCGTCCAAATATTGTCTTCGTTAGGATGAAAATTGAAATCAAAGTTATCGTCAAGGCAAACCAGAATGGGATCGGAAGGTGAAGAAAACTTCCCTGTCCATAGCGTAAAAATGAATCATTAAAGCCACTTATAGTGGATCCACCCGTAATTCCAAGTGCAAGTCCCCGAGCCATCGCAAGCATGCCGAGTGTTGTCACGAAGGCTGGAAGACCTACGTAGGCAATAATCGATCCATTTATCGCACCAATTGCAAGAGCGGCTAAGAGGGTTAGAAAAACTGCTACCAATAATGGCATCTTCGCCTGTACTATAAATTTTCCAACGAGCACACTGGTCAGTGCAACTACCGAACCCACTGAAAGATCAATCCCAGAAGTCAAAATTACAAAGGTCATTCCGATCGCAATAATCAGAGCGAGTGCGATCTGGCGGGCCAAGACAGTAAAGTTTCCTGAGGTAAAAAAGTACGGTGAGGCTGCGGTTAGCCCACCAATTAACACTACAACAACCAAAATTAGTGGTAGCTCCCGTCGAGAAAAGATTTTACGTACCACTGTTGAGTCTTTCATTTCATCTCCTTAACACCGGTTGCTAGTGCCATAACGTTTGACTCTGTTGCTTCACTACCATCAATTTCGCCGACGAGGTGCCCCTCGCGCATAACAAGAATTCGATCCCCCAGCCCAATAACCTCCATCAAGTCAGAGGAGATCACAATCACCGCCGTACCATTCTTGGCCATCCCTCTGATCAGAGCATACAGATCTGATTTTGCACTTATATCTACTCCCCGAGTTGGTTCATCTAAAATTAAGACTCTCGGTTTTCTTGAAATCCATCTTCCCAATACAACTTTCTGTTGATTACCCCCGCTGAGGGTGCCGACATGGGCCTCAATCGCCGAACTCCTCAGATTCAAATCCTTTGATTGAATTTCTGTAAAGGTGGAATCTTTTTTACGGTCAAGCATAAATACTTTACTAATAGCTCTTAGTGAGGCGGAAGACATGTTTTCGCGGACCGTTAATTGCATAAATAGCCCTTGTTTCTTTCGGTCTTCAGGGACAAATGCAATCCCCTTCTTCATGGCAAGCCGAGGACTCTTTGGGATGTAAGGCTGTCCATCGAGAAAGATTTCTCCGGAATTTGGTTTGAGTACTCCGAATACTGAGAGCGCCAACTCACTTCGGCCAGAGCCAATAAGGCCCGAGATTACAAGGATCTCCCCCGTTCGTGCGGTCAGCGTGATCCCCTCATAGTGACTATTAAGGGTTAAATTTTCTATCTTTAAAACTTCAACTTTCTTTGATTCATCAGTAGGCAACACCGAACCATATAGATCAGTAAGTTTGCGGCCAATCATTAATTCAACTATTTCCGGGGGTGTTGTTGTCCGAGCATCTCGAACTCCAACCAATTCCCCATCACGGAGGACCGTCACGCGATCCGCAATTTCAAAAATTTCTTGCATACGGTGAGAGACATAGATAACGCTCACGCCTCGGTTTCTTAAGCCATTTATCACCTGAAATAATTTCTTACCCTCTTCCTGGGTAAGTGATGAGGTTGGCTCATCCATCACCACAATTCGGGCATCATCGGCTAGCGCTTTAGCAATTTCGATTAGTTGCTTATGAGCAATATTCAAGTTTTCGACCAAGGTGTTACCCGGTACTTTAAGCCCGAAAATTTCCATCACTTTTTCAGCTTCTTCGTTCATTTTTCTATAATTGATAGTCCCAAGTCGTTTTTTAAATTCTCGCTGTACGAATAAGTTTTCAGCAATTGTAAGATGATTTGCAAGATTTAATTCTTGATATATTACTTTGATTCCTAGCGCACTTGAATTTTTTGGTGATTTAATTTCAACTTTTTTTCCCTGAATGAAAATTTCTCCCACATCAGCACTTTCGGCTCCTGCAAGAATTTTTAATAAGGTACTTTTTCCAGCACCATTTTCACCAACAATTGCCATTACCTCTCCGGAATTAACCGAGAGACTCACGTTCTTCAAGGCACTTACCCCAGGGTAAGACTTGCTGATTCCCTCCATGACAAGGAATTTGTCATCCACGTCTTACTCCTTTACCGAAGATTAAGGTCAAAGGAGTTGGGCCTGCAGTTGCAGATCCAACTCCTTCTCCCAGTTCACTTGAGATTTTTAAAGTTCCTATTCAGCCTTAGGCTGGAGTCTTTAGGAAAGCAGCAAGTGTTTTAGGTGTAACAACTACAACTCCAGTATCGACATTAAAGCCCTTCATAAGCTTCGACGTCTTATCGTGGAAGTCTTTCAAGATCTGAAGAGCCTGAGCTGTCATTCCAAATGGACGCTGTGAGACCAATGCATTGACATAGCCGGCCTTCATTGCAGCAATTCCCTGAGGAACAACGTCAAATCCATAGGCCTGAACCTTGCCTGGCTTTCCTGCAGCCTTAAGGGCTCCAGCAATTCCTGGAAGATCCGAACCACCGATACCTACAAATGCCTTGATCTTTGGATGTGCCTGGAGAATTGTTTCAGCGGCATTTTGAGCATCTGCTACTGATTCATGTGATTCCTGCACCGCAACGATCTTAATCTTTGGGAACTTCTTAAACGCAAGCTTGACGCCATCAAGGCGCTGCTTGAGGTTAACGGCTGAGAGGCTGCCAATGACAACGCCCACTTCGCCCGAGTTACCAATTCCCTTTGCGACTTCCTGGCCAAGCGTTGTACCCGCTGCGGTGTTGTTCGTTCCGACGTAACCAGAAACTGCGCTATCTGGAACCGGGCCATCCCATGCGATAACTGGAATACCCTGAGCAACTGCCTTTGCGATTAGATCTTTTACGCTTGCTGGATCATTAGGTGAGATTGCAATTCCAAGTGGCTTTGTTGCCAATACGGATTCAAAAATCTTTACCTGTGCAGCGGCATCATCATTTTCTGGCCCGAGGAATTGAGCCTTTACGCCCAATTTCATAACTGCGGAGTCCATGCCCTTTTTACAATCAACCCAATATGGGTTGTTCAGCGACTTCGGAAGGAAGACATAGCTTCCCTCTTCAGCGCTAGCCGTCTGAATCGAAATTGCGCTCAAAGACGTAAACGCCAGAGCCGCAACCGATCCCGCAGCTAGCATCTTTGCTAGTTTGCTTCTTTTTAGCATTCTCGGCCTTTCATTGCCTGTGACGAACCCAAACGAGATGGCTTCATCAATACCACCAAATTTTGGCGGTAATCCTGTGTTGTGCTTTGAGCCCCAAAAAACTTGGGCATCATATCTGTGCATCTCTCAAAATAGTGACCGCATCTTTCAAACTCTCTGATTGACCAACATTTCCAGCAAAGACAATTACTGGAAAATTATGAGAAGAGTTATTGGCCTCGATACTGGGAACCCAAACCGAAACAATTCCGGGAAAAAGCTGACCTAAAACTATCGCTCTCTGCATGTGTGCAACCTTTGTAAGAATGTCATTGGAAGTGATGCCACCTTTTGCAAGAATCCACCCGACTTCCCGGGTCTGTAAGATGCCATTACAGATCTCTACGATTGAATTAGCAACTAATTGTGAAATCGTGATGGTGGAGAGATTCCCGTTATTTTTAATCTCTTCTCGGCTTGTGGCTAAAACTGCCTCATCTAAATCTAAGATTTTTTCTAACTCATGAATACACCGACGTAACTCAAGTTCTCGTGTTCTCTCATTCAATAATAACTCGACATTCAACTCAATAAAATTTTGAGGTGGGAGTAGATCCTGCAAACCCTTAAGTTGAATAGAAGTCAGGCTTACATGCGAACCTACAACAATCAGACCGTGACTATTCATGGAACCTTTAAATGGTAACTCACTCTTGGCTAGTGGCTCCCGCTGAGTGTTTGCAATTCGGACTGATACCAACGATGGTGCGCCCATATAGATAATTTCAACCCCGGCAGATTCAGCCATTATTGCTGCTAACGTGACAATAGCTAGGTCGCGGTTCTCCTCTGCGTTGATAATAAAAATCGTTTCTGAATCTGCATTGATAAATTCTTGCGCTAAAGATTGTGGCGACTGATTTCGAATCGAGTAGAGAGAAAGTGCTTGGGTTTTTATAGATTGTGCTGCACGATGCTTCTCCCGAATAAAATCGTGAAGGTTCGAGCTCTTGTAGCCAAAATTAGAATCATGGGAATAATCAGTTTCAGATACCGGTATCCAAGCCTCGCCCTGCCGTACTAATTGCCTGTCTTCTCTTGTGATCCGACCAGCTTCAAAATAAGCAGGTGCAAAGATTACAATTTGCTTCTGCGCACTTTCTTGTTTTTTAGCGTCCTTGGCTATCTCTATCTCTTGAAGAAAATGTCCTCGGAGAGTTGAATCTCCGCGTAAGAAGAAGGAATACGTTAATTCTAATTCGGTTGCAATATTTGAAACATTTTTTACAATTTTGCCGACTAATTCCTCAGCGTCTTCTTTCGATAACGAACGGGAATTTGTAAGGATAAAAAATGCATTAATCCCTTGACTAAAGCCCCACTTAATACTCTCTGTGGACCAATCGGTAATTACAGGGATGTCGTGAACGGTCTGACTCCCAGTGGGGTCATCATCAAGGATTACGAATATTCTTCCTGACTCTCTATTTAATTCCTCAATCGCAAGCCGAATCTGCTCATCTGAGAAATCATGGATCGCCTCATCAACTGATCCGAGAGCTTCTTGAGTAATCAATTCCTTCATACCTATAATTTCGCGACTAACTCTGCCAGGTATGAAACACCCATCTGGGGACTCGACAGAACCGGTAGCCCTGTCCTTTCAGTCAAAACCGGTGCCAATCGATTCATTGAAGCTTGGGAAAGAACAATCGTGTCTACACTCTGGGCAACTTCGATCGCCTTCGCGATGATGATTTCATCGTGTGCGGCGCGATCGCCCTTCATTAAGATATCAAAAGCTCCAGCTGCTAAAACCTTATTTAATTCAAGGTGACGTCCCAATATGCCAGACCATTTCAAGATTAAATTTGATGTTGGTTCGAGCGTCGACGGAAGCGTCGCTAGCACTGCTATCCGAGTTCCTTCGGAAGCTGCCTTCTTAGCCATAGCCTCATCAATTTTTACCACCGGGATGGATACCGCTTTTTCTACTGCATCCAGCGACGGTCCAAGGGAGGAACAGGCTGAAAAAATGATATCTGCTCCAGCTAGTTCGGCCGCTATGGCTAAATGGACCATGCGGTTAGCACTTGCCTCAGAAATCTTTCCTTCTCGCACAACGGTTGCTAGGACATCAGAATCGACGAAGTGAATGACTGTGGCGTCGGGAATCTTTTCCGCGATTAGATCATTAATAATTGTCTCTACCGAGACGAAGACAAAACTGGTGTGGAGTATGGCGATCTTCTTGGTACTCAATTAATTGGTACTCCAGCTCAATAGGCGCGAAAGGTAAGACGTCTGACGTCTTTCTTGATTGCTGAAAGGTACGGCCGCTTTAATCAGTCGTCAAGAGTGAAAACCGGACTTTTGAGGATTGTGATCACTTCGTTATAAAGCCTGACCGTCCTATAGGCGGGTAGCCATCGTGGTTGCCAGGCGCAGCGCCTCGATCATGCTCGACTCATCTGCCTTACCACTCCCCGCAATATCGAAAGCTGTTCCATGATCGACCGATGTTCTAATCACGGGCAGCCCAACGGTCACATTCACCCCGGCATCCATCCCCAAAAGTTTGATTGGGGCATGACCTTGATCGTGATACATCGCCACCACAAGATCAAAGTCACCCCGGCCAGCTCGGAAGAATAGTGAATCTGCAGGAAGCGGCCCCACCGCATCAATTCCAAGCTCTCGAACGGTCGCGACCGCCGGGACAATCTTCTCTTCCTCTTCACCGTAGCCGAACATGCCATTCTCTCCAGCATGAGGATTGATTCCGCAGACCCCAATTCTTGGGTGATCTATCCCGGAGCGAACAAGAGCCTCATGGCCACGCCGAATTGTCCGTTCCACTAGGCCCTTCTCTATTTTAGTTACGGCATCGATCAGGCCAATATGAGTAGTCACATGTATAACATTCAATTTAGCGGTTGAGAGCATCATTGAAACTTCAGGAATGCCACACAAATGTGAAAGCAACTCGGTGTGGCCAGGGAAATTGTGACCCCCAAGTCGAAGTGCCTCCTTATTTAAAGGAGCGGTACAGATCGCTTGAACAGATCCGGCCATGGCTAGCTCGGAGGCGATACGCACATACTCATATGCAGCATGGCCGGCTGTCGCTGACAACTCTCCCCAGGCAAGATCATCAGGAAGTAAGACTGGGTCTATAACATCTATGACTGTTGCCTCATAAGAGCAATCAGAGATTTGAGTGACATGTTGAAAAGTAAGTGACGAGTTGAGAATCTCTGCTGCTTTACGGAGGCGCCTGACATCACCGATTACCACGGGACGGCAAAAGTTTTGCACTTCTTGATTTGCTAGGGCACCAACGATTACCTCTGAGCCAACTCCTGCCGCGTCTCCCATCGTGATAGCAACTATTGGAGCGTTAACATTCAGACTATTCATCTAATTCCGATTCGATAAGGTAGAGATCGCAAGCATCGTTGCAAGTGACTTACTAATAGTATCTTCTCTGCCAAAACTTCCTGGTTTGATCCCTATCAATTGCCCCTCTGCACTTATACCTAAAGCCACTCCATATTCCAGAGCATTAAGCATTCTAAGCCGAGTAATTCCAGCAGCATCTAAGATTCTTCTCGCTGTCGTTCCACCAGAAATAAAAAGTGCTTGTGACTGAAAATTGCCTAAATAAAGGTCTGTTAGATCGTCTCGGTGAGTCACCTCCACATACTTGTCTTCTGCTGAAAGTGGCATATGACTGAGGCTTTGAAGATAAGCAAGTTGAGAGCGACTAGCTTCAGAATGCGACCCAATCACCACTGTTGCTGAGACTATTCCTCTAGGAACAACATCCTCTCCATCGGCCAGGTGGCCACCTTGGAAGGCTCTGAAGTGTGCCGCAGCAAATTCTGCTGAGCCCAGGGGAATAACGTGAGGAAATTTCTTTAAAAGGTGCGAAATAGTGGCAATATCCTCAGTGGTCGTAATATCAGGTATAAAAATTTCCCCAGCTGACATTCTGTTTAATACATTTTCAGTGTCCTGAATCGCATTAAATTTACCATCTATAACTTTTAAATCTGGAAAAAGTTCTCTAATTTTCTTTGGGGGAATACGCTGTTCATTTTTCCAAAGATCTGTCTCATTTAAGGGGACATTTTGAATAAAAACTTCACCATTTTGAACTAGTCTATTGAGCGAAGGCACAGCGGGGATAAAAATTTGAGGATTTCTCTCTGCCAACAAGGATACCTGTACAGCTAGATTTCCTCGCAATAATGAATCTACTTTGAAAAAATTAACAGATTTGGGGTTTCTGCTCTCAAGAATTGTTAAAAAATCTACAAAAATCCTGAGTGCGGTATCGGATGTCTGGTCACGAATATTGAGATCAAAGAGAGAGATAGGCTCAAAATTTGGCACCATACCCATGGAAAATAGAGTGACCACGTTATACGACCTGAGTCGAGTCGAGGTTATATTTAGTGCTTGATTTATCGCACTGCCAGTTTCGCAGGCGCCTGATAAATCATCCGAGATTAGGGTCCACTTCACGTTCTCGCCTCCTCTCTCCTTGAGTAGTATTACGATTCTTCCCAGATATGAATCTACCCTCAACATCGTCAAAGGATTCTCAAATTGCTCGGAAAAGTGCTTGACTCGCTTCGGCTGCCACTCTCGCGTGCAATCTTAGGCACTATGACATTTGGTGACACCTGCCCGCCCGAAAAAAGTCGTGAACTTCTAGCAGTCGCTCTAGACGCTGGAATAACAATGATTGATACCGCAAATGGGTATACGGCTGGAAAGGCTGAGGAGATTATTGCCCCGTTTTATGTCAAGCACTCTGACAAGATGATGATCGCTACTAAAGTTGGAATCCCCCATAAGGATGCTGGCGATGCTCACCCCCTATCTAAAGCGGGTATTACAAGATGTGTGGTCGCCTCCCTTTCCCGTCTGAAGGTTGATCACGTTGATGTACTTTATCTTCATACCCCAGATCGACTAACACCCATAGTTGAAACTTTAGAAGTAGTTGCCCAATTGATACAACAGGGAAAAATCACAAGTTACGCAACATCTAATTTTTCTTCTTGGCAGTTGGCTGAACTATCACATAGTGCAAGTAAAATGGGGCTTATACAGCCCGTGCTGGCCCAACAAATGTACAGCTTGATCGCACGTAAAATAGAAGATGAATTTATTGAGTACGCACAAACTTCGAAGACAAACCTTATTTCGTATAACCCATTAGGGGGTGGTTTATTAGCGAACCGTTATACCCTTAATTCAACTCCCAATGAGGGTCGATTTGGTGGCTCTTCGCTCGCGCAGATGTATAGATCTCGTTACTGGAATAAAGAGACCTTTGATGTGCTCTCGCTTCTAACAGAGATAGCTACGAAACACTCCATGACTCTTGCCCAATTATCGCTTCGCTGGTTGATTTCAAAGTCTGATGTAACATCAGTGTTACTTGGTGCCTCAAAGATAGAAAATCTTAGAGAATCGTGCAATTACATGGACCAAGATGGGCTTTCAGAGATGATTATCAAGGAATGCGATGAAGTCTCCGCACCTTTGAAAGGAATATCTCCAAAGTACAATCGCTAGGCTCTTAATAAATCTTAATCAACCGTCCTTCGACCTTCAAAGGCGCGACCAAGCGTCACCTCATCGGCATATTCGAGATCCCCACCAACTGGCAACCCCGATGCTAGGCGGCTCACTTTGATACCCAATGGACGAATCTGACGGATCAAATAAGAAGCGGTCGCTTCACCTTCAAGATTGGGATCGGTTGCGATGATGAGCTCAGCAATACTTGGATTTGCCAAACGGACCATCAATTGACGAATACTTAACTGTTCTGGGCCGATGCCATCGATCGGACTGATTGCACCGCCGAGAACGTGATACTTCCCGCGAAATTCCCGAGTCTTTTCAATCGCCATGACATCTTTTGACTCTTCGAC
>Ga0136641_1000968_pt1 | contig 12041 bp, 20 predicted proteins | sample EliLak1302023Y_FD_115312 | JGI IMG/M metagenome (GOLD analysis project Ga0136641, IMG submission 115312) | Freshwater microbial communities from Elizabeth Lake, Yosemite National Park, California, USA - 13020-23Y | ecosystem: Environmental > Aquatic > Freshwater > Lake ...
GTCGTCTGAATGCGCTCGTAGCGCAGCACCGACACGATCAAGTTCTTATACAGCGCGAGGCGCGGCCCCTGCTTGCGGGAGAGCTTACGTCCGCCAATCGCGTGCGAAGTCATTAGGCCTTCTCCTCGTCGTCGGCGTCGCTCTCATCTTCTTCGAAGATGGCATCAGCAGGGATGGTGCTCTCTGGCACATCGAAGCCGCGCTCGACGAGCTTCTCGCGAACCTCGTTGAGGCTCTTCTGGCCGAAGTTGCGCAACTTCAATAGCTCCATCTCGCCGCCATCTAGGGCGGTGAGCAACTGTCGAACCTTGAGGATGCCCGCGCGCTTCAGCGCGTTGTAGGCGCGCATTGGCAGGTCGAGATCTTCAATAGAAAGGTCCAGCAGGTTGCCGCCGGCCTCTGCTGCTGGCGCGGCCACTGGGGCCTCGCCAAGTCCGGAGAAGGCGGTGAACTGGCTGACAAGGATCGCTGCAGCCTTGCGGACAGCGGCCTCTGGCGTAATCGTGCCGTCGGTCTCAATCTCAAGGATGAGCTTCTCGCGATCGACATCCTGGCCGACGCGTGTGTTCTCAACGGTGAAGTTGACCTTGCGCACTGGGGTGAAGATGGCATCAACGCTCATGACGCCGCGTGGTCGCACCTCGGCTTCAGGGTCCGCGTCAACGCGGTCCGAGGAGACGTAGCCGACACCGGTCTCAACAACGAGGGTAGCCTCAATGGCCGCCTTGTCGGAGTCGAGCGTTGCAAGCACCAACTCTGGGTTGACGATCTCGATTTGGCCATTCGGCTTGATGTCGCCAGCGGTTACCGGGCCTGCCCCCTTCTTCGAAAGGGTCAGCTCGATGCGCTCCTTCGCAAAGCTGCGAAGACGAATCTTCTTTACGTTGAGGAGGATCTGGACGACGTCTTCACGGACGCCTGGCAGCGAGGAGAACTCCTGCATGACGCCGTCGATCTGTACGGCGGTGACTGCGGCACCCTCTAGCGATCCGAGGAGGACGCGGCGGAGTGCGTTGCCGAGGGTGACGCCGTAGCCCGGCGCGAATGGGCCAGCCTCGTACTTGCCGTACGAGCCGAGCTCCTCGAGCGGGGCGATCTTGGTGGTCAATGCATCGGACATGTTCTCTCTCCCTCTTACCGCGAGTAAAACTCGACGACGAGTTGTTCATTGAAGTCGCCCGGCATCTGATCGCGCCGCGGAGCAGCGACCACCGTACCGGTCAACTTTGTGGCATCCACGCGGAGCCACTCCTGGATGCCGTTTCCTGCAAGGGAGCCCGCGGCCTCCTTGAATGGCCCGATGTCGGCTCGGCCTTCGCGGACCGAGATGATGTCGCCTGGCTTCAACGCGTATGACGGAATATTTACCGCCTGGCCATTGATGGAGAGGTGCCCATGGGTGATCAACTGACGCGCCTGGTCTCGCGAGCTGGCAAGTCCGAGACGGTAGACAACGTTGTCGAATCGAAGTTCGAGGAGGCGGAGCAGGTTCTCACCCGTCACATCGGTGCCGCGCTCTGCGGCCTCGAAGAGGCGGCGGAACTGGGTCTCGCCAATGCGATAGACGCGGCGCATCTTCTGCTTCTCGCGCAGCTGCAGGCCATAGTCGCCCACTTTGCGGCGGCGCATCATATGCATGCCTGGAGGGGTAGGGCGCTTCTCGAACGAGCACTTCTTGGTATAGCAGCGCGCGCCCTTCAAGAAGAGCTTTGCGCCCTCTCGTCGGCACTGGCGGCAGACTGGTCCGGTATCTCGACCCATGCTTCTACTCCCCTAGACTCGGCGCTTCTTTGGAGGACGGCAGCCATTGTGTGGCAGCGGCGTCACATCGGTGATTGCAGTGATGTCGAGGCCCGCGGTCTGTAGGCCGCGGATTGCCTGCTCGCGTCCAGCGCCTGGCCCCTTCACGAAGACGGCAACGGAACGAAGTCCGTGCTCCATCGCCTTGCGTGCGGCTGCCTCAGCTCCGAGCGATGCGGCGTACGGGGTGCTCTTGCGTGAGCCCTTAAAGCCAGCGACGCCACCCGAGCCCCACGAAAGCACCGCACCAGTCAGGTCGGTGATCGAGACGAGCGTGTTGTTGAACGACGCGGCGATGTGCACGTGGCCTACAGGCACGTTCTTCTTCTCGCGACGACGAGTCTTTGGTGCGCGCTTCTTCTTCTCTTCAGTCATCTCTCTACCTACTTCTTCTCAATCTTCTTGCCGGCGACGGTCTTGCGAGCGCCACGGCGCTGTCGTGCGTTGGTCTTCGTGCGCTGTCCGCGCGACGGCAGGTTCTTGCGATGTCGGGTGCCACGGTAGGTGCCAACCTCAATCAGTCGCTTGATGTTCATGGCAATCTCGCGGCGCAGGTCGCCCTCGACCTTGCGACCCTTGTCGATGACTTCACGAAGTCGGTTGACCTGGTCTTCGGTGAGATCGCGCACGCGCGTGTCTGGATTAATGGAGGTCTGCGCCAGGATCTTCTGGCTGGTGGTTAGGCCGATGCCGAAGATGTAGGTCAGGGCGATCTCAACACGCTTCTCGCGCGGAATATCAACGCCTGCAATACGAGCCATCAGCTAACCCTGTCGCTGCTTGTGTTTTGGGTTTTCGCAAATGACCATGACGCGACCGTGCCGCTTGATCACGAGGCACTTGTCGCAACGAACCTTGACCGACGCAGATACTTTCACTCGTTCTCCTGTTGTGAGCGGCGCACCGCTCGTGCTGCTACTTCAACCGGTAGGTGATCCGACCCTGGGTCAGATCGTATGGCGAGAGTTCGACCTTCACCCGATCACCTGGAAGGATTCGGATGAAATTCGTCCGAAGCTTTCCACTGATGTAGGCGCGGATCCGGTGGCCGTTTTCAAGCTCAATCACGAACGATGTGTTCGGTAGCGGCTCAACAACGGTCCCCTCGACCTCGATCGAATCCTTCTTCGCCAACAAACCCCCGATCAGAACGCGTTACTGGGTCTCGGAAGACCGAGACGGCGCGCTACGGAGTCCGCAGACGCGCGAAGGAAGACAATAGCAGAGCCCCACGATCCCCGCACGAGGAGGGCGTTCATGACCCCCTCGTGAGGATGGTAGAGCCCCCCGCCACGATGGCGATGCTGTCCTCCCAGTGTGCCGCGAGGCTCCCGTCAATTGTTACAACGGTCCACTCGTCGTCCATGACCCCCACCTCGGCCGACCCAAAGGTGAGCATCGGTTCTATCGCCAGGCAGTGCCCCTCCGCCAGGGTCAGGCTCTTGCGTCCGGTGCGATAGTTCGGGACCTGAGGCGCCTCGTGCATGGCCCGCCCGATGCCATGGCCCACGTAGGGGCGCACGATCCCATACCCCGCGCGCATGGCGACGTCTTCAACGGCTCCAGAGATCTCTTCAATCGTGGCCCCTGGTCGTGCAGCGGCGATGCCGGCATCCAGCGCCTCACGGGTCACCGCCACCAGCCGCTTCGCCTCTGGGGAGCCCTCGCCGACGACGAAGCTTCGCGCCCCATCGGCATGCCAGCCCTCCCAGATCGCTCCTGCGTCAATGGAAACGAGCGCCCCCTCTTTGATCTCTCGATCACCGGGGATGCCATGCACCACCTCGCTATCGAGCGAGATGCAGATGACGGATGGGAAGCCGTGGTAGCCCTTGAAGTTCGATGTTGCCCCGTGGCGCTCAAGACAGCGCTCGGCGATGGCATTTAGTTCGGCGGTGCTCGCTCCAGGGATCGCCGCCTCACGCACAAGGTCATGGATCTCGGCCACAATGTCGCCGGCGCGCCGCATCAGCGCAATTTCGGCTGGACTCTTTCGGCTGATCGCTCCCATGGCTAGGCCCTCAAGCCAGCGGCTGCGGCGGCCGCCGCAAGGCGATTCTGAACCTCGTCGATAGCCCCAACGCCATTGACCTCGGTGAGGCGGCCAGCTGCGCGATACATCTCGGCAACAGAGTCAAGGGCGACGAGCTGATTGGCTAATCGCGCCGCCACCGTCTCCGGCGCATCGTCGCTCCGTGTAACCAGGGAAGTACCACACACGTCACACACTCCTTCACTCTTTGGGGGGCGACTGAGGAGGTGGAAAGATCGTCCGCAGCTCGGGCAGACACGTCGGGCGGTGAGACGCTCCTCGAGAAGAGCACGATCGACCTTCAGCAGGACGGCGCATATTTGTCGACCGCTCGCCGCATATGCCCTATCAAGTGCAATCGCCTGGGCAGGATTACGCGGGAAACCGTCGAGAATCACGCGATCCGCGGCGTCGGGCCGGGCGAGACGCGCTTGAATCATGTTGATCGTGACCTCGTCGGGAACCAGCTGCCCAGCGTCAATAAACTGCTTCGCGGCGAGGCCGAGCGGCGAGCCAGCAGAAATTTCAGCGCGGAAGAGGTCGCCAGTTGCAACGTGGGCTGCCCCCGTTGCGGCGGAGAGTGCCTCCGCTTGCGTCCCCTTCCCTGCGCCTGGGGCGCCGAGAAGGACGAGGATCACTTAATAAAGCCCTCGTAATTCCGCATCAACATCTGCGCCTCAAGCTGCTTCATCGTTTCCACAACAACGCTCACTGCGATCAGGAGCCCAGTGCCGCCGAGGCTGACGCCGAGGCCACCGAGATCACCGAAGAGTGTGCCGAGCGCGTACGGAGAGACGGCAACCAGTCCGAGGAAGAGCGATCCGAGCAGGGTGATACGTGTCACAACCTTCCCGAGATACTCCTGCGTTGGCATCCCTGGGCGAATGCCTGGAATGTAGCCACCGTTCTTGCGCAGCTGATCTGCGGTCTCGTCAGGCTTGAATGTAAAGGCCGTATAGAAGTAGGTGAACGCGACCGTGAGGGTGAAGTAGAACGGAAGGTAGACCAACTTGTTTTGTGGCCCGAGTGTGTCCACGATCCACTGTGCACCAGCCTTGACCCACGTAACCTCCGAAGCGGTGAAGTAGCCGGCGATCTGGGCTGGGAAGAGCAGGATGCTCATCGAGAAGATGATTGGGATCACGCCAGCCTGATTGACCTTCAATGGAAGGAAGGTGCGGCCACCCTGGTAGACACGATTGCCGCGCACGCGGCTCGCATACTCAACCGGGATACGGCGCTGCCCCTCAGTGATCAAGATGATCGCGGCGACGGCCGCAGCTCCAACGACGGAGAACGCGAGTAGGACCGCAAGATCTGGTGCGCTGAAGAACTGCTGAATGGCGCCCGGCACGCGACCGATGATGCCCGCGAAGATGATGAAGCTGATCCCGTTGCCGATGCCGCGCTCCGTAACGAGCTCACCGATCCACATCAATAGCAGTGAGCCGGTCGTAAGGATCACGATCTGCACGAGGGTCTCTGGGCTGGCGAGGTCAAAACGTGTCTTCAGCACGTTCTGGCTGTTCAAGAGCGCAAGGAAGGCGTAGCTCTGAAGTGCCGCAAGCGGCACAGTCAAGTAGCGGGTGTACTGATTGATCTTGTTGCGGCCGTACTCGCCTTCGCGGCTGAGTTCGATGAGTCTTGGCACAACGCCACTCATCAGCTGCATGATGATCGAGGCATTGATGTATGGGTTTAGACCAAGGCCGACCACGCTAAAGCGCGCGAGTCCACCACCGGAGAAGAGGTCGAGGAGCCCGAAGAGGGCGTTGTCCTTGAAGAAGCTCTTCAGGGCCGTTGGGTCTGCACCTGGAACTGGAACGTGGCTGAGCAGTCGAAAGACGACGAGCATCGCGGCAACAAAGATCAGCTTGCGTCGAATCTCGGGGGTTCGGAACGCGTTCACTAAGGTGTCAATCATCGTTCGTCTCCTCCACCGCTTCGAGTAGGCGCAACGCGCCTACTTGCGCTCTCCCTTAGGCGTCTGCGCCGTCAGCCTTGGCGGACTTCGGGGCGCGCTTCACTGGGGCTCTCTTCCCTGGCGTTGGAGCGTTCTTCCCCGCCTTCACCCCTACTGGGGCTGCCGACTCTGGGGTTGCCATCTCATACACCGTGATGTCACCGCCAGCAGCCTTGATCTTGGCTACGGCGCTGTCGGTAAACGCGTTCGCAGCGAAGAGAATCTTCGTCGAAAGCTCACCAGTACCGAGAACCTTAAGAGGCTTGCCACGGGTCTTGTGGAGGCCAGCGGCGGCAAGGATGTCGGCGTTGATACTGAGCGGGCTTTCGCCCTTCAGTCGCCCGGCATCGATCCACTGCTGAATGCGACCAACGTTGACCACGGCTACCTCGACACGCAGCACATTTCGGAAGCCGCGGAGCTTCGGAATGCGGCGATGAATTGGCGTCTGGCCGCCTTCGAACCAGGCTGGGATGCTCCCGCCGCTTCGTGAGGTCTGGCCCTTCGTGCCGTAACCGGCCGTCTTACCGCGACCAGCCGCAATGCCGCGGCCTACGCGGATGCGCTTCTTCTTTGACCCTGGTGCTGGCTGAAGATCATGGAGCTTCACTTGGTCACCTTCGCCTTCTTCGCCTTGGCAGGCTTCTTCGCCTTCTGTGCCTTCTTCGTTGCAACCGCGGTTGCCGCAGTCGCCGCCTCGGCGCCGGTCAGCTCATCGACCGAGACGAGGAAGTTCACCTGGCGCACCATGCCGCGAACAGCGGGATTGTCAGGGAGCAGATTGGTGTCACCAATTCGGTCGAGACCGAGGGCGCGGATTGTGCCGCGGTTGCGCGCAACATGTCCGAGCTCACTCTTGACCTGTGTGACCTTGAGGTACTTCTCAGCCATGGTGCACCTCGGGTGTCGACTCTTGACCGCCGACGCGAATGCGGACGCGCTTGCCGCGTGCAGCTGAGATTTGCTCAGCCGTGCGCAACTGCGAGAGCGCTTCGATCGCGGCGCGGGTCGCGTTCACTGGATTCGACGAACCGTAGACCTTGGAGAGAATGTCATGAATGCCCGCAGCGGTAATGATCGCGCGGATTGCACCGCCCGCGATAACGCCAGTGCCCTGTGAGGCTGGCTTCAGCATCACACGGCTTGCCGAATGCTCGGCCGAAACTTCGTGTGGAATAGTCGTGCCAAGGAACGGCACGCGAATCAGGTTCTTCTTCGCGTCTTCGGTCCCCTTGCGGATGGACTCTGGCACTTCGCCGGCCTTGCCGATGCCAACGCCAACGTGGCCCTGGCCATCGCCAACGACGACGAGCGCAGAGAAGGTGAAGCGGCGTCCGCCCTTAACTACCTTCGCTACGCGGTTGATCTGCACGACCTTCTCTGCGAGGGTCAGCTTCGACGCGTCAATTCTCGCCATCTCAGTGCCCTCCTAGAACTCAAGCCCGGCAGCCCGGGCAGCGTCTGCGAGCGCCTTAAGGCGCCCATGATATTTAAATCCTGCGCGGTCAAAGACGACCTTCGCCACTCCAGCCGCCTTCGCGCGCTGAGCAACAAGGGTTCCAACTTCGGCAGCCTCCTGCACCTTGGTGCGCTTGGCGTCGCTCTTCACCGTTGCGTCGAGCGTTGAAGCTGCTGCCAAGGTCTTCCCGGCGGCATCATCAATCACTTGTGCGTAGATGTGGTTCAAGCTGCGGAAGATCGCGAGTCGCGGTCGTGCCGCGGAACCCTCAATAACCAGTCGAATGCCAACGTGGCGGCGCTTACGCGACGCGACGCGTGTCGTTACGCGGCTCACTTGGCACCAACCTTTCCGGCCTTACCAGCCTTGCGGCGGATGACCTCGTTGACGTACTTAATGCCCTTCCCCTTGTATGGCTCGGGCTTACGAAGTGAGCGAATCTCTGCGGCAATCTGGCCGACGAGCTCCTTGTTCGCGCCAAGCACAGCGACCTTTGTCTGACCGTCTACTTCAAAGGTGATTCCGGCCGGTGGGTTGATCTCAATTGGGTGGCTATAGCCAAGGGCGAGTGTCAACTTGTTCCCTGCCTTCGCGGCTCGATAGCCGACGCCGTTGATCTCAAGGTCGGTGCGGAAGCCAGTAGCAACACCCTCGACCATATTGGCGATGAGGGTGCGGCAGAGGCCGTGCATCGAGCGGTTGGTCTTGCTGTCATCAGGACGCGACACGGTGATCACATCCGCCTCGAGGACGAACGTGATGGCGCCAGGGATCTCCCGCGAAAGGGTCCCCTTCGGTCCGGTGACCGAAACGGTTCGACCCTCAATGGTGACCTTCACCCCTGCTGGTACGGCGATGGGCTTGCGTCCGATTCGTGACATCAGTCCCCTCCTCTACCAGACGTAGGCGAGGATCTCGCCGCCGAGCTGGGCCTTGTGGGCCTGTGCTCCGGTCATGATCCCCTTTGATGTACTCAAGATGACAACACCGAGGCCGCCGAGCACGCGCGGAATCTCTGTCTTACCAGCATAAACCCTTAGGCCGGGCTTGCTGATTCGCTTGAGGCCTGAGACGACTGGCACCTTGCCATCGACGTACTTCAGGGTGACCTGGAGGTAGTTCTCAGGGCCCTTCTTCGTCTCCACGAAGGAGGCAACGAACCCTTCATCCACGAGGATGCGGGCCATCTGGAGCTTCAGCTTTGAGGCTGGGACCAGCACCTCCGCATGCCGGGCGCGCGAAGCGTTCCGGATGCGAGTAAGCATGTCTGCAATTGGATCAGTGACGTTCATATTCTCACCAACTCGACTTCGTGACGCCCGGGATCATTCCGACCAGGGCACGCTCTCGGAAACAGATTCGGCAGAGGCCAAATCGACGGATGAATGCGCGTGGACGCCCACAGAGGGCGCAACGGCTGTACTTCCGCGTAGAAAACTTTGCCGGTGCTGCCGACTTTAGTACCAACGACTTCTTTGCCATCTCAGCCCCCTCAGTTCGCGAACGGCATGCCGAGCATGGAGAGGAGCTTCTTAGACTCCTCATCGCTCTTTGCCGTCGTTACGATTGTGACCTCGAGACCTCGAAGTCGGTCGATCTTGTCGAACTCCACCTCAGGGAAGGAGAGCTGCTCCTTCATCCCTAGGGTGTAGTTGCCACGACCGTCGAATGACTTGCCCGACACACCGCGGAAGTCCCGGATGCGTGGCAGGGCGACGCGGGTGAGACGCTCAAGGAAGTCCCACATTCGCTCGCCACGAAGGGTGACCTTCGCGCCGACTGGGTTACCCTCGCGGACCTTGAAGGTCGCGATGGACTTCTTTGCCTTGGTGACAATCGCACGCTGCCCGGTGATCAGGGCGAGATCGCCCACCGCCGCGTCGACCGCCTTGGCGTTGGTCAGGGCTTCGCCGAGACCGATGTTGACCACTATCTTCTCAAGGCGTGGGACCTGCATCGCGTTCGTGTAGCCAAACTCGCTCTTTAGGGCCGGAATCACCTCTGTCGCGTAGCGCTGCTTCAGCTCGCTCACTTGGCAGCCTCCTTCTTCGCGCCAATGACGGTGCCGCAGCGGCCACAGAGGCGCTGCTTCTTGCCATCGGCAGTTCGGCCCGCCTTCAGTCGGATCGGCCGGTCGCATTTCGGGCAGACAACGGCCACCTTGGCAAGGGCAAGTGGCATGGCCACTTCGATAATCCCGCCCGGCTCAACCGTTGGTGCCAATGAGCCGTTCGCCATCTTCTGACGCGGCTTCTGGTGTTTCTTGGCGATATTCAGGCCGGTCACGACAACCTTGCCTGGGGTGACGAGGCGCTCAACGCTGCCACGCTTCCCTGCATCCTTGCCGCTGAGCACCGAAACGGTGTCACCGACGCGGATCTCTGTGGTCGTCTCGTAGATCGAACGCATTAGAGCACCTCCGGTGCGAGTGAAATGATCTTCATGTAGTCCCGATCGCGCAGTTCGCGCGCGACTGGCCCAAAGATGCGGGTGCCTCGTGGGTTGCCGTCGGCGGCGATCAGCACGGCGGCGTTCTCATCGAAGCGGATCACGCTGCCATCAGGTCGCGAGATCTCCTTGACGGTACGAACGACAACTGCCTTCACGACGTCACCCTTCTTCACGCCAGCGTTTGGCGTGGCCTGCTTGACCGCGGCAACGATGACGTCGCCAACGTACGCAGTGGTTGCCCGGCCGCGGCCGAGGATGCGGAAGCACTCAATCACCTTGGCTCCTGAATTGTCAGCGACACGAAGTCGGGTGCCCGTCTGGATCACAGCGTGCCCCCTTCGCTCTTAGCGCGCTCAACAACCGTCACGAGCGTCCAGCGCTTTCGGGCGCTGAGCGGGCGAGACTCTTCGACGGTGACCAGGTCACCAATCTTGGCGTCGTTGAGCTCGTCATGCGCCATGAAGCGAGCGGTGCGGCGAATGACGCGCTTGTAAATAGGGTGCTGCGCGAGGCGCTCTACAGAGATCACGATCGTCTTGTCACCCTTATCGCTGACAACACGGCCGGTCTGTGTCTTACGCTTTCCTAGATGCTGCTCGCTCATAACTCCCCCTATGCCTTCTGTGCGGCCTGGCGCTCGGCCAGGACCATCAGCAGGCGCGCGATGCTCTTGCGCGTCTTGTTGACGACACTCGTGTCCTTGAGCTGGCGAGTCGAAAGTTCGAATCGGGCCTGCCAGAGGTCGCGCTTAGCATCGGCAATGGCCTGAACCAACTCAGCATCGGTCATATTTCGGACCTGGGCGATCTCAATCATGCCTCGTCCTCCTTGGCAGGCTTCACTGGCTTCACGAGCTCAGGCTCCTTTGGAGCGGCCGCTCCAGCAGCTGGAGCCTCTTCCGTTGTAGGCAGGCCAAGGGCAACCTTCTGCAGGAACTTCTTGCCGAAGACAACCTGACCAAGATCCGCCGCGCGCTCCACGATCACCGTGCTCACAGGCAGTTTCATGCCAGCGAGGCGGAAGGCCTCTACGGCCTCCGGTCGCGTAACACCAGCAATCTCGAAGAGGATGCGCCCTGGCTTCACCACGGCAACCCACTGGTCTGGAGCACCCTTACCCGAACCCATGCGGGTCTCTGCAGGCTTTTTGGTGATCGGCTTGTCAGGGAAGATGCGAATCCAAACCTTGCCGCCGCGGTTAATCTCGCGCGTCATCGCGCGACGGGCAGCTTCGATCTGACGGGCGGTGACCCAGGCTGGCTCGGTCGTGGCAATGCCGAAGTCGCCGAAGGCCACGGTGCGACCAGACTTAGCGGGGCCGGACATGCGGCCTCGCTGCACCTTGCGCCACTTAACTCGCTTCGGCATCAACATCGTTACGCCCCCGATCCTGCGTTTTCAGAGAGCGGCTTCGGCTTCAGCACGTCGGCCGGAGCGTCGCCACGATAGATCCAAACCTTCACGCCAATCTGACCGAAGGTCGTCGTGGCGTGGTAGACGGAGAAGTCAATATCGGCGCGAAGGGTATGGAGCGGGAGTCGGCCATCGCGGTCCCACTCGGTACGGCTCATCTCAGCGCCGCCAAGCCGACCGGAGACCATGATCTTTACGCCCTTTGCGCCAGCCTTCATCGAACGCTGGATCCCCTGCTTGAGCGCCTTGCGAAAGGCGATGCGTCGGACCAACTGTGCGCCGATGGATGCGGCAACGAGATAGGCGTCGAGGTCTGGCTGTCGGATCTCCTTGATCTCCAGCTTCACCTTGCCGGCGCTGATCTCACCGATCGCAGCACGGAGCACTTCGACGTTTGCGCCGCCCTTGCCGATTACCACACCCGGCTTGGCCGAATGGACGGTCACGGTGACGTAGTTCAAGCCGCGCTCGATCTCAACCTTCGAGATGCTGGCCGCAGCCAACTTCACGTCGATCAACTTGCGAATGCGCAGGTCTTCCTGGAGGAGCTTCGTATAGTCCTTGTCGGCGTACCACTGGGCAGACCACGTCTTCGTGATGCCGAGTCGGAAGCCTACTGGGTGAACCTTCTGTCCCATAGTTAGGCCTCCTTTGCGCTTACGACTACGGTGATGTGGGTCATTGGCTTATGGATGGCGAAGGCTCGGCCCTGCGCGCGAGGTCGGAAGCGCTTCAAGGTTGGACCCTCGTCGGCACTGGCGTCGACCACGAAGAGGCGGTCGGCCGGAATGCTGTGGTTCGCTTCGGCATTAGCGGTTGCGCTCTTTAGCACCGAAGCAACGTCTCGGGCTGAGGAGTGCGGGAGGAAGCGTAGGATCGCCGTGGCGTCAGCCACAGACTTCCCCTTGATCGCTCGCACCACGA
>Ga0136641_1000969_pt1 | contig 12034 bp, 11 predicted proteins | sample EliLak1302023Y_FD_115312 | JGI IMG/M metagenome (GOLD analysis project Ga0136641, IMG submission 115312) | Freshwater microbial communities from Elizabeth Lake, Yosemite National Park, California, USA - 13020-23Y | ecosystem: Environmental > Aquatic > Freshwater > Lake ...
CGTACCCAATTCCAGAAAAGCGAATCCCGCATGCATCGCGAGCACCATCACAGCGCCTAACAAGATAAATAGCGTATTTGCGCCCTGTTGCAGTGCATCCATAAAGCGGTCCTAGAAAAAATGTGTTGTTTTGGTGCGTTTTGCGCACGCGCACCGCCTATGCACTAAAAATAAGCAAAATTTGCGCCAAATTTGGTGCAGCTTTGCGGCTTGTCGCACAGTGTTAAGAGGGACAATCTGTTGATGTTCGTAGTTCAAGCTAGCCGCGCTTTGCGCAAACCCAAGCAGCGCGCTGCCAAGGCCAGGGCGGTGCGCATGTTGGCGCTGGTCCTGCTTTGTTGCGCCAATGCGGCGCAGTCCATGAGTTTGCGCCAGCTCCAGGCCCTGGAAAAGCAAGACAAGCAAAGTGCCAACTATGTGCGTTACTACCTGGTCGGCGTGATGGAAGGCCTTGTGGACGCCGAAAAAGAGCGCGGTGCGACGGGTGCCAGTACGCGCATCTGCCAGACGGACAAACGCATGGACCCAGCGATGGCAATGAGCCTGTTTGAGGCCGAACGCAAGCGCAACCGAGACATGTACGAAGCCGATATGCCGGTCGCACTGGTGATGCGCAATGCCCTGCAAAACGCTTACCCCTGCCCTGAATAAAACCCGATGCCGTCGGGCGTCATAAAGAAACACGCAATGGAAGCATTCCTGGTCTCCACCGGCATCGTCGCCTTGGCCGAGATGGGCGATAAAACACAACTGCTGGCCTTGATCTTGGCGGTGCGTTTTCGCAAGCCCATTCCTATCGTGTTGGGCATTTTTGTGGCCACCCTCGTCAACCACGGCTTGGCCGGTGCGCTAGGCGCCTGGTTAACCCAGGTGATAGGACCCGATCTTTTGCGCTGGGTGCTGGGCGCGTCCTTTATTGCCATGGCGGTCTGGATGCTGATACCTGACACCATGGATGAGGAGGAGGACGGCCAGGAACCGCGCTGGGGCGTTTTCGGCACGACCGTGGTCGCATTTTTTCTCGCCGAAATGGGTGATAAAACCCAAATCGCCACCGTCATGCTGGCGGCGCGCTTTGATGCTTATTACTGGGTGGTAGCGGGCACCACGCTGGGCATGATGTTGGCCAATGTGCCGGTCGTTTTTTTAGGCGAGCGCATGACGCGTTTGGTACCGATGCGTGTGGTGCATATGGTCTCGGCACTGGTATTTGCGGTGCTGGGGGCGCTGGCGCTCATGCCGGTGTAACAAAAAGGCGCGCACGCGGCGATTGCTATACTTTGTCTACAGCGCCAATTTGCTCCAGCTTGCGGGCGCTTAATAAATTCAGCTAAACACGGACCCCCGCGATCTTTGCTTGACCCGGCCCCGCGATTAGCGTTGCCGGGTTTTGTTTTTTTATGTTGATTGCCACATCCCAGTCCCTGCATTTTGAGGCGCCGCTGCTTTTGCAAAGTGGCGCGTCCCTACGCGCCTATGACCTGGCTTTTGAAACCTACGGCACGCTCAACGCAGACCAATCCAATGCGGTGCTGATTTGCCATGCACTCAACGCCTCACACCATGTGGCTGGGGTCTATGCAGGTCAAGCTAAATCCGAAGGATGGTGGGACAGCGTGATCGGGCCGGGCAAACCAGTGGACACCGAACGCTTTTTTGTGATCGGCGTGAACAACTTGGGCTCTTGCTTTGGCTCCACCGGCCCGATGCACATCAATCCGGACCGTGCTGATGGGCAGGTTTATGGCGCAGACTTTCCAGTCGTAACCGTGGAAGACTGGGTAGACGCGCAGGCACGCCTGCTCGATCGGCTGGGCATTAACACCCTCGCAGCGGTGATGGGCGGCAGCCTGGGCGGCATGCAGGCGCTGGCCTGGACCTTGCGATACCCCCAGCGCGTGCGCCGCGCGGTTGCCGTGGCGAGCGCACCTAGTTTGACGGCGGAGAACATCGCATTTAACGAAGTAGCGCGCCGCGCGATCACCACCGACCCGGATTTCCATGGCGGGCATTTTTACCGGCACGGCGTTGTACCCAAGCGCGGACTGCGCATCGCACGCATGATCGGGCACATCACCTACCTGAGCGACGATGTGATGAATGCCAAGTTCGGCCGCCAATTACGCCATGCGGTACAAGACGCTGCGGCCAGCACCGACTACCGCTACAGTACCCAAGAAGTGGAATTCCAAATTGAAAGCTACTTGCGCTACCAGGGTGACAAGTTTGCCGATTATTTTGACGCCAACACCTATTTGCTGATCACGCGTGCACTGGATTACTTTGACCCGGCGCGCAAATTTGACGGTAGTTTGACCAAGGCGCTGGCCGCTGCACGCAGCAAGTTTTTGCTGATCAGCTTTGTCACCGATTGGCGCTTTTCACCGTCACGCAGCCGTGAGATCGTCAAGGCTCTGTTGGACAACCAACGCGATGTCAGCTATGCCGAGATCGATGCGCCGCATGGGCACGACGCTTTTTTGCTCGACGATGTGCGCTACCACGGCGTGGTGCGTTCTTACTTCGATTCCCTGGGCACTGAGGTGGGCGTATGAGCGACCTCACTATTCAAACCGCGCTCGCGCAACTGGTGCCTGTGGGCGCACGCGTGCTCGATCTAGGTTGCGGCGATGGCGCCATGCTGGCGCATTTGCAAAGCACGCGCGGCTGTAGCGGCTATGGCGTTGAAATCGACGACGCCAATGTGCTGGCCTGTGTGCAACGCGGCGTCAACGTGATACAGCTCAACCTGGATGAAGGCTTAGCCATGTTTGACGATGCCTCGTTTGACGTGGTACTGCAAATCGACACCTTGCAGCACTTGCGCAACGCCGAAGTCATGCTGCGTGAAACGGCGCGCGTGGGGCGCATAGGCATTGTGGCCTTCCCCAATTTTGGGCATTGGCCCAACCGCTTGAGCGTGCTGCAAGGCCGCATGCCAGTGACCAAGCGCTTGCCTTACCAGTGGTATGACACGCCCAATATCCGCGTCGGCACGCATGCTGACCTCGGTACGCTCGCGCGCAAGAACGGCCTGCGCGTGATCGATAGTTTTGGCCTGCAAGATGGTGAAGTCGTGCGCTGGCTGCCCAACTGGCGCGCCGGAACCTCGGTGTACAAACTGGCGCGTTAACAGCCTAGCTGGTCTGCCATATCCAGCAGATCGCGCGCATGCAAATGGTTGGCAAGGTGCGGGCTCACATCCTTGGGATTGCGCGCACCAAACTCCAGCGGTCGCTCGATGTAAGCGGTTTGCAGGCCGCGGGCGCGGGCACCTTCCAAATCGTTGTGATGGGCGGCCACCAACATCACCTGTTCAGGCAGCACGTCAAATGTCTGCGCCACGCCACCGTAGGTGCGTGGATCGGGCTTGTAGGCGCGGAACACTTCAGCGCTCAAGATGCAGTCCCAGGGCAAGCCCGCGCGCTTAGACAAGCGGGTGAGCAAATTGAGATTACCGTTGGACAAGGTACAAAGGACAAAGCGCTCTTTCAGACGCGTCAGGCCTTGCACCACATCGGGCCAGGGGTCCAAGCGGTGCCATACGCGGTTGAGGTCGGCGCGCGCGGGCTCATCCAAATGCGTCAGGCCAAACTGAACCAATACCTCTTCCAAAATCATGCGGTGTAAATCGTCAATCAAGGTCCAAGGCAGTTCGCCCGCCATCACGCGGCGCATGGCAGGTTGGTAGCCTGCGCGCCATGCCAGTGCAAACGCATCGGCATCGACGGCGGGATGCGCGGTACGGATTTCGCGCGCGATACTCCCGTGCCAGTCCACCACGGTGCCGAAGATATCGAAAGCCAAAACCTCCACCTCTGTTGCAGTATTTCGCATAGCCATCCTCCGGCGCAATGAACGCTTCCTTGGATGATAGTTGCGGGCGTGGCATCATGTGACACATTCACGCCGCCGAGGAGACCGCATGACCGCCCGCTTACCTGATTCCGCATTGAATAACGCAGACGCCCTGGCCCACGTCAGCAACGCCTGGGATGGGGACATCGTCCAGCGTTTATCCGATTACATTGCCATCCCCGCCAAGTCGCCGATGTTTGATGCCGACTGGCTGGCCCATGGCTATCTAGAGACCGTGGTGCGCAACACGGCGCAATGGATAGAGGCGCAAAAGCTCGAAGGCCTTGTGTTAGAAGTGGTACGCCTGCCAGGGCGCACGCCGGTGATTTTTTTCGAAGTGGCTGCCACGCGTACGGTGCAAGCGGGCGTGTCGGAGCAAACCGTGCTGATGTACGGCCACCTGGACAAGCAACCCGAGTTTTCCGGCTGGCGCAAAGACCTGGGGCCCTGGACGCCCAAGTACGAAGACGGCAAGCTGTATGGGCGCGGTGGCGCGGACGACGGCTACGCTGCCTATGCAGCCATCGCGGCGATTGCCGCACTCAAAGACCAGAAGGTGGCGCATCCGCGTATTTTGGGCTTGATTGAGACCTGCGAAGAGAGTGGCTCCTACGATTTGCTGCCCTATGTGGACGCACTACGTACCCGCCTGGGCGATGTCGGCCTGGTGGTTTGTTTGGATTCAGGCGCCGGCAATTACGATCAGCTATGGCTAACCAATAGTTTGCGCGGCATGGCCAGCGGCGTGCTGCGCGTCGATGTGCTGACCGAGGGCGTGCATTCGGGCGACGCCAGCGGCGTCGTGCCTTCCAGCTTTCGGGTTTTGCGCCAGGTGCTGGACCGGCTAGAAGACAGCGCCACGGGGCGACTGCTGCCAGGTATCTTCCACTGCGAGGTACCGCCCGAGCGCCTGGCACAGGCCCGCGCCACGGCCGACATCTTGGGCGACGAGGTGTACAAGCGCTTTCCCTGGGCGCATTACGACTGTGGCGGTGCCACCCAGTCGGTACTGCCCACCACCACCGACCCGCTGCAAGCCCTGCTCAACCGCACCTGGATGCCCACGCTCAGCGTCACCGGCGCAGAAGGCTTTCCGGCCATGAAAGATGCGGGCAATGTGCTGCGACCTTTCACCGCCTTCAAACTTTCACTGCGCCTGCCACCGCTGGTGGAAGCGGCCACGGCGGTGCAAGCGCTCAAAACCTTGTTGGAAGACAACGCGCCCTATCAGGCCAAAGTGACGTTTGAGTCTTCCGGCGGCGCGACCGGCTGGAATGCGCCGACTACCGCGCCCTGGTTTGAACAAGCACTCAACGATGCCTCGCAAGCCCACTTCGGTGCGGGTTGTGGCTATATCGGCCAAGGCGGCACGATCCCGCTGATGAATATGCTCAGCCAAGGCTTCCCCAAAGCGCAAATGATGGTGTGCGGTGTGCTCGGCCCCAAAAGCAATGCACACGGCCCTAATGAGTTTTTGCATGTGCCTTATGCCAAAAAACTCACGGCCGCCGTGGCACACGTAATTGCACGTTTTCCTTCAATCAGCTGATTTGATATGACCGATACCTCTACCCTTTCCAAACTCAAGCTGACGCCAGACCTGCAATTGGCGCTGCGCGACTGGCCTCTGGCTGATCACCCAAACGCGGGTGCCCAGGTGCTGATCGTGCACGGCCTGGGCGAACACAGCGGGCGCTATGAGCACGTGGCGCAAAAGCTCAATAGCTGGGGCTACGCGGTGCGCAGTTTTGACCTGTGGGGTCACGGCTTGTCAGACGGCGAGCGCGGCAGCATGCGTGATGCGCATGCGATGCTTGATGATCTCGCCGCCGTGGTGGACCATACGCGCAAAACCATGCCACCAGGCCAGTCCCTGGTCTTGCTAGGCCACAGCCTGGGCGGCTTATTGGCTGCGCGCTTTGTCTCGCTGCGGATGCGGCCCATCGATGCCTTGGTGTTATCCAGCCCTGCGCTAGACCCCGGCCTTAATGCCTTTCAAAAGCTGCTACTGGCCACGCTGCCGGGCATCGCGCCCAATCTGCGCGTGGGCAACGGCTTGCAGGTGAAATACCTGTCGCACGATCCCGCCGTGGTCGCCGCCTACCAAGCTGACCCCTTGGTGCATGACCGTATTTGCGCGCGCCTGGCTTTGTTCATCGCCCAAGCAGGCCGCGAAGTAGTGGCCACGGCGCCACAATGGAACACGCCTACGCTGTTGCTGTTTGCAGGCCAAGACAAACTGGTAAGCCCGCAAGGCAGCCGCGACTTTTTGAAACTGGCCCCAGGCGCCATGGTGCAGTCGCTTTGCTTTGACGCGATGTTCCACGAAATTTTTAACGAAAGCGATGCCAGTAGCGTGTTCGCCGCCTTGCAGCAATGGCTGCAAGTGGGCTGGGCTGATCTGAGCGCACCGGTCTAAGCTAGGCAGGCACCTCAAGCCAACAGCGCTAAAGCCGTCAAGGCCGCCGTCTCTGCGCGCAAGGTGCGCGCACCCAGCGACTGCGGTGCAAAGCCCGCTTGCAGCGCCAGGGCTTCTTCTGCATCGCTGAATCCACCTTCGGGGCCAGACAAAACCAGCGCCGCTTGCGTGCTGGCCATTCCAGCCCAATGGCGCAATAACTTGGCGTCGACGTGCAGCGAAAGCAGTAGACGGGCCGGCGCGGTGGCATCTTCGGACCAGGTCGTAGCGGCGAGATCGCGAAAAAAATGCGGCAGGCTTTGTACCGCATGCACCCGCGGCACCTGGTTGGCGCCACACTGCTCGCAGGCCGCAATCGCCACCGCTTGCCAGTGCGCGATTTTTTTGTCTGCACGCTCCCCAGAAAGGCGCAGCACACTGCGCTCGCTGGTCAAGGGATAGATCGCAGCCACGCCCAATTCTGTGGCTTTTTCCACCAGCCAGTCCATACGCTCGTTGGCCGGCATCACCACAGCGATAGACACCCGGCGCGCGGCCTCGCATTCCCGCGCCTTGAATGCACCGACGCGCACCTGCACTTGGCTGCGCCCCATCAGCAGGATTTCCGCTTCGTATTCGCCACCGGCAGTCACCGCTTGCCTAGCGCCATCCGAGCCGGGTCCCTGGTTGAACAGGGTAATCGTCTGGCCCGGCTGCATACGCAAAACCTGCACATGGCGGGCCGGGCCGGGTGGCAAGTCCAGCGCATCACCGGTTTGCAAAGGGGATGGACAATAAAAACGGGGCATTAAGGTGCTGCGCTCATCGGGTGCATGGCATGGCTTGTCAACCTATGCCTACACGCGGCCAAAAGAAAAAGCCTGGGGCGGCTCGATACCCTCGATACCCTCCACCAAGCGCAACAAGGGTTTGAGCTCGCGGTAACGGCCGCAGGTGGCACGGATATAGCCGATAAAACGCGGTGTGTCGGCCAAATACTTGGGCTTGCCGTCGCGCAGTGTCAGGCGCGTAAAAATCCCGGCAATTTTGATATGCCGTTGCAAGCCCATCCATTCCACAGCCCGGTAAAACTCGCCAAAGTCATCACCCACGGGCAAGCCCGCTTTGCGCGCCTGCTGCCAGTAGCGCACTGTCACATCCAGGCAAAAGTCCTCCTCCCAGCTTAGAAAGGCGTCGCGCATCAGGCTGGCGATGTCGTAAGTGATCGGTCCATACACCGCGTCCTGAAAATCCAGCACACCCAGCGGATGCGCGCGCCCACCATCCATCAGGTTGCGCGGCATAAAGTCGCGGTGCACATACACCGAAGGCCAGGACAAATTGTTGGCGATGATGGTTTCAAACGCCTGCTCCAAGACTTTGTTTTGCGCAAGGTCGAGGGGTACTTTTCGGTGCTGCGCGATGTACCACTGCGGGAACAAATCCATTTCACGGCGCAAAAGCGCATGGTCATAGGGCGGCAATACGCCGGGCTGCGAAGCCTTTTGCCAGGCGATCAAGGTATTGACCGCTTGCAGATACACGTCCAAAGGGGGCGGCGCTGTCGGGTCTATACGCTGCATCATGGTCTGATCGCCCAGGTCGCTCAGGAGCATAAAGCCTTGCGCCTGGTTCCAATCGAGCACCTGCGGGCAATGGATGCCGGCTTGTTGCAACAAGCCAGCGACGCTGACAAAAGCGGCGCTGTCCTCTTTGTCTGGCGGCGCGTCCATCACGATCAAACTGGGGCCGTAATTACTTACGCTGTCTACACGCAAATAGCGCCGGAAACTGGCATCGGCCGACGCCAAGCGCACGCTGCCAGGCTGTAGGCCAAAGCGCTGTTGCACCGACTGCAACCAGGCGTTAAATGCATGACCGCGCGCGGCATCGGGCCAATGCACGGGCTGCGCCGCAGTCGCCATAGAAGTGTCCGGGTTTGGCGCAAGTGGCGCGCCACTTTGGAAAACGGTTGCGAGGGCGCGTGCGCCGCCCGCGAGGGAGGAAGGGTCAGTGGGGCTCATGGATAATCCATTGTCCATCTTTTTGCACACCTACCTTGCCCGCTTCCTCGTCCATGCTTCCAGATTACCGCTTGCCGTACGCCTTGGCACGGGCTGCAAAAGCGAAGATTCTGATCTATGCAGGGCTTTGGGCGGCGCTGACTGTCCTATCGAATCCGGTGGGCGCGCAGAGCGCGCCGCCCGCGGCGCCAGGCCAAGCCAGTCTGATGAACACGCCTGCACAAAAAAGCTGGGCTTACCTGTCTGGCGACACGCTTAGCGGTCATGCCGACAAGGAAATGGTCCTGCAAGGAAACGCGCAAATGCTGCGCTCAGACTCGCAGATCAGCGCCGACAGCCTGCGTTACGACCAACGCACAGATCGCATGCAAGCCCAAGGCCATGTGCGCATTGAGCGCACAGAACGCGTTTATTCCGGAAGCTATCTGGACATGGATGTGGAGCGCTTTGAAGGCTTTTTCACTGACATCACCTACCAGCTAGGCGGAGAAAAAGGCCACGGCGAAGCACTGCGCGCTGACTTCGCAGATAAAGACCATATGACCGCCCACCAGGGTAGCTACACCACCTGCAGGCGCAAGCCCGGCCCTAGCTGGGTACCCGAATGGGCGCTGACCGCAAAGCAACTCGATATCGACAATGAAGAAGAGATTGGCAAAGCGCAGGGCGCTTTTTTGCACTTTCAGGGTCTGCCGGTACTGCCGGTGCCACCCTTTAGTTTCCCGATCACGGAAAAACGCAAATCGGGGTTTTTGCCACCCTTGTTTGGCATTGACAGCGTCAACGGCTTTGAATTAGCTACGCCTTATTACTTTAATCTCGCGCCCCACTATGACCTGACGGTCACGCCCAACTTCATGAGCAACCGGGGGGTGAATGTTGAAAACCAATTGCGCTATTTGGAGCCGAACTATTCCGGGAGTTTGAAGCTGGCCTATATGCCGGGCGACCGCTTGCGCGGGCAGGATCGCGTTGCGCTGGCGCTTTTACACAATACGCAGATTGCCAGCCCCATTGGCAACATTTCACTAGCCGCCAATATCAGCCGCGCGGGCGATGACAACTACGGATCGGACTTTATCAGTAGCAGTAGCACGATTTTGCAAAGCGGCTTGCCTTTGGGCGGCACGAATCGGCAACTACCCGCAGACCTCACGGCGAGTTGGGGACGGGGTGATTTGTCTTCTATGCTCAAAGTACAAAAATGGCAGGGCCTGCAAATCATCACGCCTTATGACCGGATGCCGCAATGGACGCTGCGCTATGCCCAAAGCAATGTGCAAGGTATCGACTGGTCGGTGGACACCGACTTCACCCAATTTGAGGGGGACCGCACGCTCACGCGCCAGCCCAACGCGCAGCGCGCTTTTGCCTGGGCGCAAATCAGCTACCCCATGATTTGGCCGGCTTTTTACCTAACGCCCAAAGTGCAAACCCATGTGGCGGGCTACCAATTTGACGCCCCCATTACCAACAAGCAGTCAGCCAATAGCCTGGTCAGCACCTTCAGCTTAGATGCTGGACTTACCTTTGAACGCAACACGGAGATTTTGGGTGAAAAGCTGTTGCAAACCTTGGAGCCGCGTGCTTTTTATGTGTACACGCCCTATACCGACCAAAGCCTGCTACCCAATTACGACACTGCGGCGCAAGACCTGAATTTGACCGCTGTTTTTACCGAGAACGCCTACGTCGGCCACGACAAAATTTCCGATAACAATTTGCTAACGATAGGACTGACAACGCGATTTTTAAATCCAGACACCGGCGCCCAATTGGCCAGCTTTGGCATGGCGCAGCGCTTGCGTTTTGAAGAGCAAAAAGTAACGCTCTTGCCCGGGCAAGCACCGGCCGCAACCGGACTGAGCGATATTTTGCTGGGTTCGCGCCTCAACCTGGGAGACCGCTGGGTGCTGGACGCTGCCACGCAGTACAACATCCAAACCCAGCAATCGGTGCGTTCGGTCATCGGCGGGCGCTACCATGCCGGCGATTTTCAGACGCTCAACGTCGCTTACCGCTCGCAATTGAACGCAAGCGAGCAAGTGGATATCAGCTGGCAATGGCCACTGCAAGGGCTTTGGAACCTGGCAGGCGGTAAGTCCGATCCCGATGCCGGCCGCTACTACGGTCTCGGGCGCGTCGCCTACAGTTTGCGCGAACAGCAATTGGTCGATAGCCTTTTAGGCCTAGAGTACGATGCAGGTTGCTGGATTGCCCGCGTCGTCTACAGCCGTACTCCTATTACCTCCCAGACCGCGACTTCCAAACTGATGTTCCAAATGGAGTTGGTGGGCTTTACGCGACTTGGAATTGACCCTTTCAAAACCCTTACCGATAGCATCCCTCGCTACCAGTACCTGCGCTGAGGCCTTGTTGCCACTGTTTGTTCACTCTTTACCCCTCAAACGTATGAAGATGCCTGTATGGATTTTTTCTCTTTTGCTTGCAATCAGTACGGCAGGCTATGCACAGACTGCGCCGAGCAATGACTACATTGTTGCGCTGGTCAATTCAGAGCCCATTACCAATGCGGAATTGGAAAACCAGATTCGGCAATTGATGGAAAGCCGTGGCCCGCAGTCTGCCCCACTGCCACCCGCGCCAGAGCTTCGTACGGCTTTGCTCGAACGCATGGTCGTAGAACGCGCCCAACTCCAACTGGCCAAGGAAACAGGCTTGCGCATTGACTCCGCTGCTATCGACCAAGCTGAGGCCAATATCGCTGCCCAAAACCAGTTAGATCTGGGGCAGCTGCGTGCCAACTTGGAACGGCGTGGCACTACACAGGCCGCGTTTCGCAAGCAATTGCGCGATCAACTTCTGATCAACCGATTGCAAGAGCGTGAGGTGGAGGCGCGGATAAAAATCAGCGACGCCGAAGTAGAGGCTGCGTTGGCTGCGCGCAAAGAAGCGGCCAAAGACCCGCAAAACCAGGAAGTTAATCTTGGGCACTTGTTTTTAGCGCTGCCGGAAAACCCCAGCGCGGCCGCCCTCACCCAGGCCCAGGAGCAGGCCCAAAAAATTCTAGATCGATTAAAGACTGGCGACTCCTTCGAGTCTCTGGTGCAACAATTTTCAGCGGCTGAACGCAGCAATGCAGGGCAACTGGGCTTGCGTCCGGCAGGGCGCTACCCACCCTTGTTTGTCAATGCAAGCCAGGCCCTTGCAGTGGGCGAAATTTCGCAATGGGTGCGCTCGGATGCGGGCTTGCATTTGCTCAAAGTACTGGAGCGGCGTGTCAATGGGCTCTCTGACACCCAAGTGCAGCACCATGCGCGCCATATCTTGCTACGGCCCGATGCGTCCCTGACAGTGGAGCAAGCTAGCAAGCAACTCGCTGCCGTGCGTGAGCGCATTCTGGCCGGCGCCACCAACTTTGAGACGCAAGCGCGTGCTTTATCGCAAGACGGTAGTGCAGCCCAAGGGGGCGATTTAGGCTGGGCCGGGCCCGGCCTGTTTGTTCCCGAATTCGAACAAGTGCTTGTGCGCCTGCGGGAGAAGGAAATTGCCGAACCCCTGGTATCGCGCTTTGGGGTCCACCTGATTGAACTCTTAGAGCGCCGCAATGTGGACCTGACGCCTGCCCAGCTGATTGAACGCGAACGCAACCTGCTGCGGGCCAAGCGTACCGACGAGGCCTTTGAGGCCTGGGTCCGGGACGTGCGTGGCCGCGCTTTCGTTGAAATACGTGATCCCGGTTAAGCCGGTGGCACGCACAGTGCCGATGTACTAGGCTTTCCTTGATGCAACA
>Ga0136641_1000970_pt1 | contig 12028 bp, 23 predicted proteins | sample EliLak1302023Y_FD_115312 | JGI IMG/M metagenome (GOLD analysis project Ga0136641, IMG submission 115312) | Freshwater microbial communities from Elizabeth Lake, Yosemite National Park, California, USA - 13020-23Y | ecosystem: Environmental > Aquatic > Freshwater > Lake ...
ACCCTCGACGTACGCAGGCCTTTCCGCGCTTTTGGCGCTGGCCGGCATCAATCTACCGGACGGTAAATTCCAAGCGATTGCGCACGCCATCGCCGCGCTTGCGGCTGCGGCTGCAATCTTCCTAGGCGAAACCAATGGTCCTACTCCTCCTCCAGTCGCTCAGTAGCTGGTTGCAACTGCGCGTAATTGCTGCGCACTGGCAGCTTACGCGCGAGATCGAAAGGTATTGCGATGAAACTGAAAACGCTATTCTCGCCGCTCGGGCTGCTGGCAACGACGCTCTCGCTGATCGGCTGCGCGAGCGATTTGAACGTGCCTCGGGCATCGCTTTGCCCACCGTCGGGGGTCCTGCACTTGCACCAGGGTCAGACGTACCAAGCTCCGGTAAATGAGATGTGGCATTCGGGGGCTCGTTATCAGGCGCTTGAGTTGCAGTTGTTGGACGCAACCTCGGCGCTTAAACAACTGCAAGCGCGATGACTCTTACAGCGCCAATGGTGACGGTTTTAATCAACGCGCTCATGACGTTTATCCCCAGCATTTGGGAGCTTATCGCGCTCGCCGTCGGCGTTGTTATTGGTCTATATTGGCGCGGCAAGGTTGACTTAAAACCAATCGTTGACGCCATGCGCCGCAAGCCTTTGCCTCGAAAACCCTCGCTAGTTAAGCGCCCAAAAAAATGAATCAACACTTTAACGACATTTTAAGCGTCGGCTACGTAAATAGCGTGGCCGTTGCAATTTCCGTGAGCGAACTCGAAACAGGTTTGCGAATATTCTCTGTGCTTTTGGCAATCGCTTACACTTCTTACAAATTTTACAAGGCAATCCATCGCAATGAATAATGTTTATTCCCCGCGCTTTCTAAAAGCCGTCGAATTTGTAATTCAACACGAAACCGAATACGCTCGAGGGCATTACGGCGATATGGCATTTGCTATTGCGGAGCATGTCAGCGGCGACGCGGGCGGATTGACAAAATGGGGTATCGACCAGCGGAGCCATCCAGACGTCAATGTTGCCGAACTCACTCTCGATGCTGCAACAAACATTTATTACCATGCCTATTGGCTACCGAGTCACGCGGAAGAGTTGCCGCTTGGTATTGGCGAAGTGATTTTTGATGTTAAAGTGAACGGCGGCAACGGCATTAAGTGGTTGCAGGAGGTAATTAACAACCTTGGAATCCCCTGTGGCATTGACGGAATTTTTGGTCCTGCAACAAAAGCCGCCGCGCAAAAAGTTGGCACGGCGGCGCTTAAACCACTTTGCAATCGGCGCGAGCAATACTTTCGTGCAATCGTAGATGCGCATCCGTTACAATCAAAATTTCTCGCCGGATGGCTCGCGCGTGGAACCGATTGCAAGGCATTTGCGACCGGAATTTTGGCGTAAAATAAGGCTTTTCAGTGTTCGAGTTATTGGGCGTAGTTAGCGCCCTATGAACTCAATGAATGGGATTGAACTCGCTTGGACGCCTCGAAATTATTCCACTGGACCAATTTATAAATGTGATGGTTTGGATTACGAGGCGCTTGGAAAAGTCGTCTTGCGAGCCATCGCAGCCGGGCAAATTTTGCCGCCCAAAAACTCACTCCGGCAATGTAAGGCAAAGCACTTAAATGTCATACCCTGTATGGTTTGCGGGGTGAATTTTGAGCGTGAATCAACATCAGAACGCAAAACCTGCGGCGCTGTATGCTATGGTATTGCTGTTCAGCGTAAGCAGTTCGCACGTAAACAGTTAAACTTTGTGTGCGGACTATGCAATACGCCGTTTACATCCGTAAAAAAGGATGCACGGTTTTGTTCGGTAAAATGCAATCAACGCGCCGCAAAAACTAGAGCGCGTGCCCGTAAACAACTGGAGCGCAATAAGTTAGCAGAGGTACAAAAATAATTAAAAAAAATGTTTACGGATTAAATGGGATCGGCTAGGTTTTGAAATGTCAGACAAAACCTAAACATCCAAAATCCAATGAAAATCGCATTAACCCAAAAAAACGAAGGCAAGATCACCGCGGCGCTTAAAAAAATCAATGGTCGCAAAACCGGTCACATTTTTCCGACCGGGAAAGAATTGTTGGCTGCCGCAGCAATGGCCGAGGATGCACTCGGGGCTCTCAACCTACCCAGATCTAAAAGGGCTGGGGCAAGCGCGATTGTCACTTCTGGAGGCCGCATGCCAGCGGCCTACAAGTATAGGGTTTCTGTTAATCGGGTGACCATGGTTCGAACGTCCCAAACTTGGACGGCCACAAAAATCGAAATCGATCAAGTTTGGGACGGTGGCGCCCAAAAAATAACCCTCCTGCCTATGCAGGAAAAGGTCATTCTTGCTGGCATCCGCTCACAATATAGCGTCGCCTAATTATGAAAATCGAAGAATTTTTGAAAAAATACAACGCCTGCGCCCCTGGCGCGAAGTGGGCTTTGTCCACTGGTTGCGCGACAATCGAAGAGATTTGGTTGCGCGAGGATCTCACATTCGACTGGCGAATGTGGATCGCCAGTCGCGTGTTAGATTCGCGGACGCTTATTAAATTCGCGTGTCGGTCCGTCCGCGAAATCTGGCACATATTGCCAGATGACCGCAGCCGTAATGCGGTTGCAGTTGCCGAGCAATATGCAGCAGGCAATTGCTCGGAAGAAAATCTGACAGCCGCGAGTGACGCGGCGAGTGAGGCCGCGTGGTCCGCGAGGGCCGCCGCCGAGAGTGACGAGAGTGACGCCGCGTGGGCCGCCGCGTGGGCCGCAAGTGCCGCAGCGAGTGCCGCAGCGACTCCCCACGCAAAATCCGCGAGCGCCGCCGCGTATGACGCGAGGACCGCGGCGAGGGCCGCCGCCGAGGATGCCGCCGCGAACGCCGCCGCGAGTGGCGACGCGAGGGCCGCGAGGGCCGCGAGAGTTGCGGCGGGTGCCGCCGCTGTTAACAACCAAAACGCCATATTGCGGCAATTGGCACCGACCATAACCGTATCATGAACAATCGACGCTACACACTCCCAATCGGATCGGCCTGCCTAGCCATCGCATGCGCCGACGTTGTTGCCATCGGGCACCACCAAGGACAGCCGGAAGCGGCGGTGCTCATCTTTCCGCTGATCGGCGCGGTGCTTGTCGCCATTGCGGCGGCTAAACGAGCAAGGTATTTATGAACATTCACGATTTTTTAGAAAATCACAACGCCTGCGATGATGGAGCAACGTGGGCATTGGCCACTGGCTGTTCCACAATAGAAGAAATTTGGGTCCGCGAGGATCTCAAATTTGACTGGAGAATGTGGATTGCAGTCCGCGTACTTGAGGAAAAAACGCTGATTAAATTTTCAACGCGGTGCGTCCGCGAAATCTGGCACATATTGCCAGATGACCGCAGCCGTAATGCGGTTGCGGCTGCGGAGCAATATGCAGCAGGCAATTGCTCGGAAGAAAATTTTGCCGCCGCGAGTGCCGCGGCGAGTGAGGCCGCGTGGTCCGTGAGGGCCGCCGCCGAGAGTGCCGATAGTGACGCCGCGTGGGCAGCCGCGTTCGCCGCGTTCGCCGCCGCGAGTGCCGCCGCGACTGCACTTGCGAAGTCCGCAAGCGCCGTCGCGCATGGCGCGAGTAGCGAAGCGAGGGCCGCCGCCGAGAATGCCGCAGCGGCGAGTGCCCCGAGGGCCGCAAGTGGCGACGCGAGAGTCGCCGCGAGGGCGGCCGCTGTTAAAAAACAAAACGCCATATTGCTGGCGTTGGCGCCTACCATAACCGTATGACAAATAAACGACGCCACACCATCCCCATTGGCTGGGCCTGCCTAGCCATTGCATTTTGCGACATGCTCGGGATCCACGCTCATCAGGGGCAACCCGAGGCGGCAATGCTCATCTGTCCGCTCATCAGCGCGGTGCTTGTCGCCATTGCGGCGGCTAAAAATTCAAGGAGTTTATGAAACTTGAAAAATTTTTAGAAGCCCACAACGCCTGCGATGATGGAGCAAAGTGGGCTTTCGCAACGGGGTGCGCGACAATCGAAGAGATTTGGGTGCGAGACGATTTGAGATTCGACTGGCGAATGTGGATCGCCACTCGGGTGTTAGAGAAAACCACGCTGATTAAATTTGCCTGTGCGTGCGTGCGAGAAATCTGGCACATTTTGCCAGATGACCGCAGCCGTAAGGCTGTGGAAATTGCCGCCGCATATGCAGCAGGCAATTGCTCGGAAGAAGAAGTGACAGCCGCGGCGGCCGACGCGTATGATGCGTGGGATGCCGCGAGTGCGGCCGCGAGTGCCGCGATTGTGGTCGCGAGGTCCGCCGCCGAGAATGACCTCGCGTGGGCCGCCGCGATGGCCGCGAGTGCCGCGATGGCCGCGAGGTCCGCCGCCGAGAGTGACCTCGCGTGGGCCGCCGCGATGGCCGCGAGTGCCGCGATTGTGGACGCGAGGTCCGCCGCCGAGAGTGCCGCCGCGGCGGCCGCCGTGAGTGCCGTGAGTGCGGCCGCCGAGAATGCCGCCGCCGTGTATGACGCGAGTGGCGACGCGAGGGCCGACGCGAGGGCCGCCGCGAGGGCCGCGAGAGCGGCCGCGAGGGCGGCTGCTATTGAAAAGCAAAACGCCATATTGCGGCAATTGGCGCCCACAATAACCGTATGACATATGAACAAATAGACCGCATGCACGAGCAGATGCGGCAACTTAAGGCGGAGCGCGAGTTAGCGCGAGGGCACGCCGTTAATTTGCAGGATGAAATCGAAAGATTAAAAGCTCGGCTGAGTAGTCGGGCGCGCAAAAACGCCAGTAAACGCAATGGCCGCAAAGGTGGCCGACCCAAAAAAATACAATGAAAGCAATTATCATAATCATAACCCCAGAGCAGGCCAAAAAATGGCTTGAAAAAAATAACGGCGGCGGCAAAGGCAACCGCAAGGTCAGCCAACGCCAGCTGACCTTTTTAACAGAAAGCATCCTACGAGGCCAATGGGTCCTCAACGGCGAGACCATAAAAATTGGCAAAGATGGCTCAGTCATTGACGGTCAACATCGCCTGATGGCAATTGTCAAGTCGGGGATGTCCGTCGCGTCGTTGGTTGTATTCGATTGCGATTTAGAAAGTTATAACACGATCGACAAAGGGCGGGCTAGGACGGCGGGGGAGACATTTAGAAATTTGGATGTAAAAAATTGGAATTCTATTGCGGCGGCAACTTGCGTCCTAAAGATGCTGCTGAATAACGCTAAATCCGTCGCAGCGTTATCGACAGACGAAAGAGTTGCGATTTATCGCGAGCATTCCAGTTTGCTTGACGTTTTTTCCGGCTCGTCGAAACGGCTTTTGACGTGGGGAGTTAATCCGTCTATCGAGCTGGCGGTTAAGGCCTTTTTAAGCCACAACGGATATGCAGATGATGCAATAAATGAATGGTTCAAAAGTTTTGCAGATGATCGCCATGATGGTAATCAACGGTTACTTAATCGAGCGCTCCGAAATGAAAAGGCGGCAATGGGATCGAGGTCTTTCAACAGTTGGTGGGTAGCGGGAATTATTATCAAAGCCTTTTGTATGACCCAAGTCGGTCACCAAGCGAAATCTTTGCGTTTTGCAGTTGAAGAATCCTACATTTAAATGACAACACCAAGACACAGTTCACTCCCTAAGCTCGCACTCTGCGGGCAGTACGAAAGCGCACCAGGCGAGGCTGGGCCAGCAGCGCAACGCGGTAGCAAACTCGACGCCATTTTCCGGCAGGCATGGCAGACGGGCGACATGGGCGACCATAACGAGATCAGCGACGATGACGCGGCGGTTGTCCGCTGGGCAATCAACGCCATGATGCGGCTCAGGCAATCAGCGCAGGAAATTGTTGAGACGGACGAGGCCCGCTGCAAGGTCCGCACGCCTGGCATGGATCATGTCGGCACTGCTGACGCAATCTGTGTTCACGGCGGCTGGCACGCCGACTTGAAGACCGGGCAGATCTACGATTACACCGCCCAGATGGCCGCCTACGCACTCGGGCTTATGCACGAGCATATGAGGGGCAGTTGGACCGCGCACCTCATATTTGCCGACCAGCAACGCGTGGTGAGCCGGACATTCAGTTACGCGGAGGCTCGGCAGATCGTCGACAAGGTGCTTGCCAACATTGGCACCGCGCCAGTGATTAACGAGTATTGTGGCTGGTGCGCTAAGTCGCTGACCTGCTCGGCGAGGGTGGCGGCGACCGAGATAACGCTGGCAACAACGACGGAGACGTTTGCGGCGACGCTTGCCGACCCGTCGCGCCTGGGCGAGTTCTTGCTCAGATGCAAGACGTTCGATGAATTCCGCGAGGCTGCGGAGGTTGAAGCGCGGCGGCTGCTCGGCGACGGCGTCGAGGTGCCTGGTTGGCGGTTGCAGAAACCGAGGGTGACCGAATTTGTTGATGCCGAGGTTTTAATCGGCAACCTTGTAAATCTTGATCCTGTGGAGTTGCTACGGGCTCACGGCTCGATGTCAGCGGCAAAGGCCCGCAAACTCTGGCCTGATGTGCCCGTGACGCGGAAAGAATCGAAACCGGCGCTAGTGGCGATAAAATAGATAACTATGAAAACAAAAAACGGATGGTCAGTCAAAGATTACGATTTATTGAAAGCTTGGATTAAAATATTTTGCGCATTAAGACAAAGCAATTATTACAAAGAGTTTAATAATGAAGAGCTTAGGGAACTTGCTTTTATCGAAACGCAGGCCTTTTATGCAGGCATTCACGCCATGATGGACTCTGAAGAATGTTTAGAAAATTTGTAAATAACTCAGTTAGGGGGCCGCGCATCCTACACGCGGACAACCAAGCAACAAAATATGAATTATTTAGCAATTGACCCAGGCGCTGCTGGTGGCATCGCCTACGACGCGGAACATGGCATCGTGGAGGCAGTCGCAATGCCAGACACCGTGGTTGATCTTGCCGACGCATTACGGGCGCAAAAACTTAAAGGCGCAACTACGGCCTTTCTGGAGGAGATTCCCAAGTTTGCTGGGCCCAACGGCTCGGCAATCATTAAGCTTGGCATTCGTTACGGCGAGGTGCGCGGCATATTGGCAGCGTTCTGTTTTCGAGTCGTGGAGTTGCCGCCTAAGGCATGGCAAAAGACGCTGGGGCTTGGTGTCAAAAAGACTTACGGCACCCGCTGGAAAGCGCATCTTAAAGAGCGTGCACAGGCGCTTTATCCGCATCTTAGCGTTACGCTTAAGACTGCAGACGCTCTGTTGATTTTGGAGGCCGGTAAACGCACAACTGTATGACGTACGAAATGCCACTGCATAAAGTTTGGGACGAATTGCGACCGCTAGCAGCAAATGCGTTTTTGATGGAATTGGGCCTAATTGGGCACGATTTGGATGACGTAAAATCCGTCCCGCCATCGGAAATGAAGCGCATATGCGACAATGTTGATGCCTACAATCGCGACATGTTCGACCGCATCAAACTTTGGGATCATCCCGAGCTATTTCCAGCAGCCGCTGGCAAAACGGAAAACCAACCGTCCTAAATGGTTAAGCAACCAAGTAAAAACTAAATATGGCGATACTAAACGCGGAACAAAGCAAAAAACAGAGCAGAATCCTGATTCAAGGACTTCCTCCCAAGGGCGGGCACGTAGCAACGTGCATCGACACCGAGGATGAATACAACGTTGTACGTCCGACCTTTGACGATCCAAGCGTGACGGAGACAGTCAACCTAACGTCATTTTATTTTGGTTACAAAACCAAAACGGGAGAGGTGCATGTGATTCGATCTAAGCGCATGAAAATCAGCTTACACGAGAAAAGCGCACTGTACGCTTTTTTGGCGGGGTGGTTGGGCGAGTCGCCAAAAAATGGACTTGACACGGCATCATTGATTGGTTCCGGGGCTCAAATATCAGTTACACACGCGCCATCACAAAAGACCGCGCAGATCTTTGCAAATATCGCAACGATTGCGCCAGTCATGGACGATTTGCGCGGGAAAATCCTTGCGATAGAATCGTTTAAAGGCGTGCTTGCGCCTCAGATAATTGATTCCGACGAGATCCCGTTAGAGTTTTAATCCAAATACGAGGGGCGCGACTCGACAACGCGCAACTAATTATCCAATGACCGAAGAGCAAATCACACTTGCGGTTGCTGCCAAAATGTTCCCGTCAATCGACTGGGAAACGCCAGAGAAGGGCTACATGCCTTGTCCTGGACTACAGATGCACACGAGCAGTGATGGGCGACGTGATTGCCGAATTACCGTTAACGACGGCATGGTTCCTACAATCTTTTGCTGTCACAATTCGTGCTTAGGTGTGGTTGCAGAAGTCAATCATCAATTCCGCTCTGCCATTGGCAAGATGAAAACGAGTACTGCGGGGCAACTAAAAAAGATCAAACAGTTTGCCCCAACCGCCGTTGCAAAATCATTACAATCGCCGATAAAAAGCGAGAAAAAGGAACAGCGGGCAATTAAATTGGACACGTTGCCGCAACCAATCAAAAACGGTCAGGCGTTGCATCTGGCGACCTGCTTTCATCCAGACGAATTGGTTGGGATTGTTTTTGGTGAAGGGCCAGAAGGCAAAGTTAAGTCACGGGGGGTGACACAAGCGCCGTTGCCGCTTGAAACAAATCATGCCTCAGGAACATACATCAGAGTTAACCCAATGGCAGAAAATGGCGCATCGGATCGCGAGGTGACAGCCTACAGACATTGCCTAATCGAATGTGATGCGGTGGATTTGGAATTGCAGTGGTCTGCGCTAGTTGCGTCCAAGCTGCCAATCTCAGTGGCCGTATCGTCTGGCGGTCGCAGCATCCACGGGTGGGTCAAGGTCGACGCCGCAAACGAAAAGCAGTTTCGCAAGCGCGCCAAAATGGCTGCAGACGCTATGGAGGAATTTGAGGGAATCAAAGTTGACCGGGCAACGCTCAACCCATCTCGCCTTTCGCGACTTGCTGGATGCGCAAGGGGCGACGCTCGGCAAGAGTTGTTGGCTGTTACGATTGGGGCCGCGCGCTGGGACGAATGGGAAAGTGGTCGAAAACCAGCGGAGGGGGAACCGTTAGAACCCGTGATTGAAAATGTTCAGTCTCAATTTTTCTACCGGAAACGCAGTAAGGATTTTTTGCAGTGGACAAGCAATAACGCAGTTCTGCCGCTTTCCGACTCTGCGTGCCGGATGATGATGCGGCTGGAGTCTCATGTACCAGACGACGACAAAAACGCAATGGACAAGGCTATTGCAAAAATCATGTTGCAGCATACACTTGACTACGACGGGCCGCTACCTGGCTATCGCATCGGGGTTCACAACGAGCGTGGAAACTTATATTTTTGCGATTCGCAGCCCAAATGGCTAAATGGTTTACCTCCAATGGATTTGACAATGGGAGCCGGTTGGGAAACGATTTTTAGCCTAATGCAAGGGCTGTTTGGTCAACAGGACAGTTGGAAGCAACTTGGACATTTCCTCGCGACGTTGAAGCAAAGTCGCGACTGCTTAAAGTTGGCGTTGCAAGGCTATGGAGAAAAGCGCCAAGTGCGAAGTGGGCAGGCAACTGTGTTGTGCGGTCCAAAAGCTTGCGGCAAAAGTTTTATTTTACGCAAAGTGATTGCGCCGATTCTCGGGGGGCGAGCACAAGATGCGCATAAGGCGTTTTCCAGCGGCAGCGACGGCTTTAATGGCGAGCTACTCGGCGGCGAAGTTTGGGTAGTGGACGACAAGGAACATGCATCAGACATTCGGACCCGCAAACAATTTGCTAGCTCCATAAAATCAATGCTTTACAGCGGACTTGTCGGCTTTCACGCCAAGCACAAGACGCAAATTAGCGTTCATCCTTTTGCTCGCCTGTTTATCCTGTGCAACGACCAAGACGATGCAATCAAGGTTTTGCCGCCGTTGACAGCGGACATTGAAGACAAAATCCATTTTTTTAGGTGCGGCTACGCTATGCCAGTAATGGCAACCGAAAATAATGACGAGTGGACCGCCTACGGTGATAAGGTGGAGTCGGAACTGCCAGCTTTTGCGGGCTGGCTTGATCAGCATCAGGTCCCGGCAAAACTGCTAGACAAGCGCAACGGGGTTTCGTGCTACCAAGATCCCTATGTCGTCGCGTTACTCGGCTCGCAGTCGCCGGAATACAACGTCGCGCAGCTAATTGTTTACGCCCTAGAACAGGGCAAATTACGCAACCACGGGCACATGACCGCACGTATGGTGATTGAGGATTTGCGCGATGACGACGATACTAAGTATCAAGCTCAAAACTTACTGCATGATGATCCAAGCCTGTTGGGGCGTTACCTCGGGCGCATTAACGACGAGGCTAGACGCTACCAAACCGAAATGGGGCTGGAAATTATTAAACACAACGGCAAAAGAGGCGTCAGCGTCTGGCAACTCAGGCTAATCTGACCAAAAACTGCGAGGCTGCGGGGTAAGTTGGCGACTTTGCTGCTACATATACACTCTATATCTAATTTATATTTTACACTACAAAGTCACAAACTAACCCCGTCACCTCGCAGATAGCTTGCAACTTACATTAAAAATCATGGCACATAAAACACACGATTGCCTGCAATGTCAGGCTTACAAGCGACAGCTTGCGGTCCTCGACAACCTCAACCTCCGACTAGCTATCCGCAACGACCGGCTAGAGGCCAGGTTAGAGGGATTGCGCCTGTCAGCAATCGGCGAACTCTGCGGGATTGAAATCAGCGACCCCGTGGATTTAACCGGACTGGATGAACGTGAATGACTGGGAACTTGGATGGGAATCGGGACAACTTGCGGAGCGGCTGCTTCTCGTTGGCGACGACGAGGCGCTGGCGTGGGCGACCACCGAGGAGCAGTTGCGCTACGTTGCGCAAGTCTACGGCTGGCCAGAGTGGCGAGTTAGGCAGATAATGCGTAATCGTGCAGCGTGGGCGCCTTTTTTTGGGAAAAAAGACAAACAAAAATGAAAATGAAAATAAAAAAAAGTTCAGATGCTATATTGATAAAAGCAATGGCTTACGCCGCAAGTGATATTGAATCAGGTGACGGGATTGTTAATGCCGCATGTTTAGAAGCATCGCATCGACTTCAGGAGTTGGTATCTGGCATTCGCGCTCTGTTGGATAAAAACGCGCATCTAGCAGACACAGAAAACTGCATATTGATTGATCTCAAAAGGTTGCTCGAGGGGCAAGAATGACCGACGAACAAATTAACGCAGCGATTACCGAGGCGCTTGGGTGCGCAGAAATAAACGTACAGCGCCGCTCTAATTACTCCGCCGACCTAAACGCAATGCATGAGGCGGAGAAAGCATTAAAGAATGTCACTCAACAAATTGACTACACAAATTATCTTTACGACATGGAATGCGAAAATCAGGAGCGCACAGGGCGATGGATGCCATACAGCATTTCAGCCCGCCAACGCGCCGAGGCTTTTTTGCGGACGTTGGGCAAATGGGGCGAAACCAAATGAGCGACGCTTGCAAAATATGTTGCCGCCACCTCGGACTAGCTGGTAACGTTGCTTTTGGTCCGTTGATTAAACTGAAGGCAGTGGGCGGCGCACACGCGCGCGGGATGAGAATTCCGTTGCTGGCCTTGTTGGCTGGCTCGCCCGCTGTCATTTTTAATTATGTACGACGCACACACTAACGATCCACCCGAGGCAGTCACGCTAGAGCAGCAGCTTTTTGAGGCCAGCGGCATAGACGACGCCGTAACCATCTGCGAGGCGTACGGATTACAGCAACGTGCGGAGGCTCTAAGCGTTATCGTTCCGCGCATGCTTGATTGGGTGCTTGGTGGCAATGCCAAGGCCAACCCGCTAGCCAGGCCGCTAGCATTAGCATGGGCGCTGGGACACGGGGCCACCACGCAGCACGGGAGCATGGCTGAGTCGGCTGAGGCCGTTGGCATGAGCAGGGCAGGTATGCAGCAGCTGTGCGCGCGGGCAAAGGCGCATCTTGGGCTATGACACCCCCCGGTAAGGAATCTTTTTACGAGGAACTCTTTCGGAGTGTTGATACAGACG
>Ga0136641_1000971_pt1 | contig 12025 bp, 16 predicted proteins | sample EliLak1302023Y_FD_115312 | JGI IMG/M metagenome (GOLD analysis project Ga0136641, IMG submission 115312) | Freshwater microbial communities from Elizabeth Lake, Yosemite National Park, California, USA - 13020-23Y | ecosystem: Environmental > Aquatic > Freshwater > Lake ...
AATTTTGAACCCACCTGTGAATGCTGCAGAGCGTCATCAGGTCTTCAACATTGTATATAAGATTACAGACTTGTGCAAGATTATGGTATAAACGTGTTGTGTTCTTTGTGGCGTGCAATCACCCTTGTGTTAGTAAACTGCCATGGATGAACAGACTGCCAAAAACGTTCTTAGCAAGTATGTGCGAAAAATGAAAGTGCGATTCGCTATCAGTTGCTCAACTCCAGCATTGATCGACTGGTACAAGGGGTTTGAGTTTCTATATAAAGGTGAATTTACACTTGTTGATTATGTCTTTAATAATCAACAATTGGAAATGACTGCAATTTTTTCACCATATTCTTCAATGAGAATTCGGTCAGGCAAAGACAAACTTATTACAATTCTAGAAGGTATTGCAGATCCAGATGAAGATGGGAATTATCCCTATGAAGGCAAGTGTGTCATTGGACATTTGGTTGAAATAATATCAATTAATTAAACATCATCTATAGTATTATTATTGTCTTGATTGAAATCCATACCTACGATAAATTTTTGATTTGCGTACGCCTTTCCCTTGTACACTGTAGTCATCGTCTTGACCTCGAGCTCGCGCGAAGAAAACGGACCCGCATAGATATCCTCGTTGAGCCTGCACCTTCCGAGCATATTCTCTTGGCAGTGCTGATTGAAGATTTGGACAAAGAGCTTGTGCGGCACACACATCTCCCTTCCATAGATAACCTTGTCGCTCGACAGGAAATGATGCAGAGGATTCGTAACATTTGCAACCTGGTTCTGCACCTTTGCAAAGTAGTCTGGCAACACATTCCAAATATCCTTGTGTGAATACTTCTCAGCGTAATCGAGATAGGCACGAACACACTTGACGAGAATAGTCGGAATCTCCACATCCAACTTATCCTCGAGATGAGGATCTGCATTCATCACTTGCTTTGCAAAATTCCAAGTCACCAGACGACGCAGCACAGACCCAGAGTTATCACGATAACTCGGCACCTCATTTCCCGCAAGAATACCTGGCACGTTCCACGTCATAGAGATTGCTTTCTCATTCTTACGAGCGATCGATACATCCTCTCCAGAAACAATCGACTGAAACTCTGCCTGCTCAAGAGCCAAGTCTCCCTTGACCTCTGGACTAATAAACATGAAACCATCGTGAATCGACCAAAGACCAAACTTCTTCTCAATATTGTTCGAAAGCGTTCGAACATCCTCCGAATCGTAAAACTTTTTACAAATCTTTGTAATAATTGTCGACTTGCCTGACCGTGCAATACCCTTGAGAAAGGGGATCACTTGCCAGAAATCCATATCATTTGTGTCAAAGCAAAGACGTCCAATGAATACGTAGAGCCACTTGCAAACATCATCTGGAAACTTCTGATAATCCATCACAGACTGAAGAATTGGGGTGCTGATATCAGCCCACTCATCTGGAAGATTCTCTGGAAAGTCTTGATCAAAATACTTGCAGCTTACGACTGTAGGATCGAGCGAGAGACACTCATCTGATCCATAAGGATAAAATCGAGAGACATACTTTGTATTGGACCACTCCTTTCCTACAAAGATACCATTACGGAATGACCATACCGTACGATTCTTCTGAATCTCTGGAAACTGGATGTCGCGACACATGGACAAGTGAGTGACTGTATCGCGTACAATACTTCCCTTGCTCGTGAGGTTACGCCACATGTCATATTTATCCTCTTTCTGTGTATAGAAATACACAAACTCCTTGATTTCCATAACAGGTTTCCACGCGCGAGTGAGTTGTCCACCCGACGTCTCAATTTGCTTGCAGCACTGGCCCTTGTAGCGTTTCATTTTTTGAATATACGTCTTGTTCAGCAGGTAGAGCAGCAGTCGCTGATACGGACTCGCCTCTTCAGCCTCATCGGGAGAATCGAGCGTCTTGCAGCGGAAGAGCGAAGAGTCCATGTCACCAGACATGGGTGAAACTGTTGGACTGTTAATTCTTTCGAATGATCGAACATATCGAAAGATAATTTCATAAGCATCATCAGCGGTTTCAATGAGCCGCATAAGACGAAAGGCGATGCGAAACTCATCACCATTTACATCCTCAGATGGGGAATCCTTGATTCCCAGTTCACTTGAACGATGATACAACTCGGAGAAGAGGTTTACCAGGCGACGCTTCTGTTCCTGAATACGCTCCAGATCAACATTCTGGGGCATCCCATTCGGGTCCAGTTCATCCTCCCGGAAAAATTGCCTAAATCCATTGGTGAGCGGCGCAAACCGATCACCTTTACAGGTGAGACCCATCTTTTCCTCGAGTTGACCGATGAATTGTTCAAGACGCTCTGGAGCAAGACTTGATATTTCAGAGCGCATAACCTCCATTCTGATTTCGTGGGCATGTTCAGGAGGTTGATCTTTGTCTAGAGTGTGCACGGCCGCCATAGTAACAAAGAGCAACATTTTTTTAGGCCACTACAGGCGGCTTCGCACTCAGAGCAGTAAGAATCTTGATAAGAATTAGGTTTGTTTTCTCCATCTGCTTAGCAATCATGGATAGAGAATCAGCAACAGTCTCTCCCTCCTCAGTAGAGAGAAAAGACCCGAGAGCTTCAAGTGGGTCCATCATTTCCTCATAATCTCCGCCTTCCTCATCAAACTGATCTTCAATTGGTTCAGACATATATACATATCGTACAAAAAGTTTACTGGTATTGAACGCGGATACCAGGCGAAGGCATCCGAAATTATTTTCTTGGGTAATATCAAAATGGCTGGTGGTTTAATGCAACTTGTAGCTTACGGCGCTCAGGATGTCTATCTTACGGGTAACCCCAAGGTTACCTTTTTCCAGGCGGTGTACAAGCGTCACACCAACTTTGCTATGGAGGTTATTCAGCAGACGACGAACGGCTCTCCCGCAAGCAGCGGCCGTGTGTCCGTCACCATTGCCCGCAACGGCGACCTGGTGGGCAACATGCACCTTGCGCTGACTCCTCTGCCAGCTGGTGCTTCTACCAATACCCAGGGTCCTCTGGCTCTGACATCCAACAACACTGGTTTCGATACCAACTGGATCGCTGAGCGTGCCGTGTCAGCTGTTGAGCTGACCATCGGTGGCCAGCGCATCGACAAGCACTACCAGACCTGGTGGCGTCTGTACGCCGAGCTGTTCCTGAACGAGTCCGACAAGTACGCATGGGGCAGGATGACCACAATGTCTAACCCACAGGGTAACTCCACCACAACAGCCAATGCTCTGTCTCCCAGCAAGGTGTACCTCCCCCTGCTGTTCTTCTTCAACCGCAATCCTGGTCTGTATCTGCCTCTGATTGCTCTGCAGTACCACGAGGTTCGCCTGGACTTTGATCTGTCCAACTACTATGCCAGCTACTTCGGAACTACCAATGCTTTCGAGGTGTGGGCCAACTATGTGTACCTGGACACGGAGGAGCGTCGCCGCTTCGCCCAGAAGGGTCACGAGTACCTGATCGAGCAGGTGCAGCACACCGGTGGCGATTCCCTCACCTCTGGGGCAACAGGCCAGGAGGGTTCTCCCCAGCTGGTTCGCCTGTCCTTCAACCACCCCGTGAAGGAGCTCATCTGGTGCTACACCAATCCCAATGCGAGCGCCACTAGTCAGCTCAATGCCATGTGGAATTTCTCAACGGGTACCAACACCGTGACTGTAACTTCCAACGTACAGTTTTTGGCAAGCTCAAATAACTTCGTCCTTCCCAACACTTGCGGTGTACCAATGATTGCCAGCATGGTTAACACGAAAGTAGATTTTACCGGTATTTATTGTGCTGCATCAACCGCCAATTGCTTCTGGGTAGAGGAGGGTACACAGGTTGCCGGTGGTGCGACAACCTCCGGTGTTGAGGTCGGCCCTCTCCACCTGTTCAAGGTGATTCTCAACGGCCAGGACCGCTTCAAGGAGCAGTCCGGCAAGTACTTCAATTCCGTGCAGCCCTACTACCACCACACCGGCACCCCCTATGTGGGCATTTACAGCTACTCCTTCGCACTGCAGCCCGAGGAGCACCAGCCCACCGGCACGTGCAACTTCTCTCGCATTGACAATGCCCAGGTGTCCGTGCAGCTGAAGTCCAACTCTTCCGCAACTCTCCAGAAGCTGTTCGCCGTGAACTACAACATCCTGCGTATCCAGTCCGGAATGGGCGGTCTCGCATTCTCCAATTAAATACTTAAAAAACATAAAAAAGGACTTTTGTCCAGGGCCTCGGCCCACAAAAAACTTTTTTTTGTGGTTCGATAAATTATTTTATTGTCTTATATTACCATGCGTCCAGTTACCTCCAAGGTTCCCACGAAGTTCATGACCAAGAGCAAGACTATGATTTACCGCACGAACAAGGGCAAGTATGTGACAGGCAAGAAGGTGTACAACCCTAAAGCCTACCACGTGCGCAGCCCAGGCGGAAGCGTGCGCGCCATTAAGAACACCTCTGTGACCGTGCCCAGCCCCATCCGCCCCAAGGCCCGCGCAGCCCGTGCTCCCCGTCCCCGCGTTTCTCCCCTGAGCCCCATCGGCCTCGCCGCCATGAAGATCATGGTTCGCAAGCGGCGCTCCAACGCCGGCAAGAAGCGGATGACCCGTCTGCTCGCTGCTCTGCCTAGGCTTTAAATCCCCTACATAATCTCTGTTTATTTGTCGGCTTAGATGCCGGTACATCAGGGTCAGTACTACTATACCATCGATAATCTACATGCGCCATCCACGGAATTCGATTCCGATCAAGCGCCTTTCTACAAATTACACACGGTAGCGAAATCCCAGGAAGTCCGTCTTTTCGGACTCGCTGAATAATAAGTGGACCAAATTTCCTATAGGTCCAATGAACAAAACGAGCGGGCTTAATCCCCTCTCGTTTTGCTTGTTGATGAAGTCGCGCAAGAGCTCGACGCTCCGCACAACAACTACAATTGCTCTGAGTAGGCTCATACGGGACACGGGCCCCGACCAAGCGGGGCACCAACTGAGCAGATAATGTACATTTAGTTTACATACGCTTATTTGCTTTAGTTGGTGCTTACGTAGAACCTACCCTTTTTTTTAAACTTTCGCGCAGTCACCTCCATACTTTTGATCTCAGCTGCAATTTTGGCAGCTTGAAGTGTACCTATTCTCTGCGCAATCTTGGAAGCTTCTTTCGCATTCTTATTTAACGCAGTCTTGTTCATATTCCCAAAATGAACTTGGGAATTTCCGTACAAAATAGCAAGTTCTAAGCGACTGACCCTATTCTCCATTAGTACCTGTAAATATTAAAATTCAAGTCGCCATGTATTACTACGAAGTTGAGTCAATAAGGATTTTTTCAAATTGGCTTTGATTTTTCTATTTATATTCGGAGGTAAGTTTCTAAATAAAGGCGATGCATTCGGTTGGCGGGAAGCTGCAGCTCTATGCCTCTTTAGACTAGATATCGATTTAACATAATTCGCATAATTACGTATGTACTTTTTTTCAGCATTTGTCAAGAATTCATTTCTGTTTCCATGAATTCTTTCACCGCCATTTTCTTGTGTTCTTTTAATAAAATTACGAGCTAAATGAAGATAACGTTTCATAGCCACAACAAATTTACGATGTAATTTTACTTGTTTTTCAAAGAGTGCTTTGTGCAGAGGTGTCGGACCTCCGAAATATCCAGAGTTCCTTGATTCTTTATGAGCTCGATTGAGGTTTTTACCAGCTTGTTTATATTTTTGCTCGGCATTCCGATATTCTTGAAGCGAACCACTTACACGATTTAGCATAGTCTTGGGATTTATCTTTGAACGTACTGGTTTGGCTGGAGACGTGCGAATAGGCGTCGCAAAAAGTCGCATGCGATTGGGTGACGCACTCATATATAGTTTAGTCAGATTTATTTTCCTCTGATGGCGGATAAATCCGCGGTTCGAGGAATACAGAAATCATATCTGCGAAAAACTCAAGATATGCAAAACCAAGAATCTTTACATTGATACAGAACTTGTTCTCCGCAAGTTCTGTACCGACGGGAACCGGCAGAAAAAACAAAGTAAAAATATTGATATTCATTCTATCTATAATATAATAGCTCGTATTCTCTAAAAGAACAATAATTTATGAAGAGACGCACGATATGTCTCAACTAAATCATCATACTCACCCGTAATTCCCCTATACTTATAAGATGTATCTACATTTTCTAGAATTGCCCGATCTTGTTCGACAATCGCCTTTCCCATGAGAATAAACAATTCCGAAGGAAGTCCAAAGTTTTGAGAAAACCCAACAAACATCTTTGTTTCATTATCATTCGTTGGACATAGTGTCACATATGTTGTTAGAATCTTTCCTCCATGAATGATCACATCTGACCACGTGGTATAAGGCAAAACAAACTTGTGAAAGTTTTTTGTCGAACTAATTCCAAAAATCTTTGTTGACAATCCATCCTTATTTGGGACATATTCAAATTCAATAGTATTTCCAGAATGAAGAACATTCGTAGGTTTCTCATCTTGACTTCCAAATCCAAATGGATTTGCGTGAACCCACGATGCGTGGCAAGGATCAATGCCATTTTCAATTATGAGTTGCGCCGCCTGTTGAATCGTTGTCTCAAACCAGGCTGTGTTGAAACCCGGCTCAGTCATATGAGGAACAATTGGAGGATCGGGACCTTCGAGACCAACCGGTCTAACCCATAAGAGGCCATTGCTTTCTTTCGTATTGAATTCATTTTTAAAATACTCTGGAAAATTGGACCACGGTGTTTGGAATGAATTCTCTGTGTATTTCCATCCGTGATATGGACATTCAATACATCCATCCCGAACCTTACCAGTAGATAGGGATGCGCCTCGGTGCTTGCACACATCCGATTGTATTTTGGGGATGAGATTCTTGTCACGCCATATGACGTAATTTTTATTCATAAGACTCACACGGCGAGGCTGCTGACCTAGCGTCGTCGTGCGAGTAATCGCAATCCATCCTTCCATTTATTATTATACAATATTAAACTTTAAACCATTAAAAAATCATGATGTGTTCTATATGGCTTTTATAAAGCCTCATCACTCGCATCATGTATCTCCTCGAGTTTTCTCGTCACGACTGCCCCGGCTGCGACCAGAAGTGGTTCTTCGATAGTATCGAAGAGATCGAGACATTCATCAAGGATGCTTACCCCAAGTTTCCAGTGGCTGAGTGGTCTCAAAACGGAAGGTTTTACCCCAACGGTCTTTGGATCTACGAAATTGTCGGGCGAAACCCAGTGCTCAAGATGCGATCGATGTATGATAGTTGGTTGGAGGATGATAATCAGGAGTTGTGGGAGATTCCTGTTTGCCTTTCTCCAGAGGTTGAAACTGTTGCCAAGCTCATCTACGATCTGCAAGGAATCATAAACATTATAGAGGAGGGCGAAGAGTACGAGTGGCCTCTGGACCAAATCACCCCACGGGTAGACAAGGAGGACCTGGTCAAGACCGTGTTCCACCCTGATAGGATGGTGAAGATGGGAGGCGTAGAGTGGCTAGAGTGTGTGTAAAAATTCGTGTTCTGTGCCTGACGCTGTCCCCACGCACTCTCATACTTGAACAAAATGGTCAATACATTCGTAACCTCTGGAAACCTCGTGGAGTGTGCGAAATCACTCGATTATCGCCGACTTGGCAAGCAACGCGTCGAGGCTTGGCAGATCTGGCGGGCTCTTCACGGAATAACCAAGGGATGGAAAAATCATCCCGCTTCCAAGGCGTGGGAAGGATATACGTGCGCTCTTGCAATGTATACTAATGTTATGATTGATGAATGGATCTCGAGAGGGTATAAAAACACCATGCAGAAACTACCGCATTGTAAAAATCCGCGGTTTCCTCCATGGTGGGGATGGGAGCCCCTCATAAAATCGCACCAAGCATCACTGAACAGAAAGGATTCTTCATTCTATTCATTTGAGGTTGGTGAGTACAAAGACTATGGTTATATTTGGCCTTCCAAAGTCCCGAAGAAATATCAATGGGTGAGGGAACCAGTACTTGATGCGCTTGCGGAGAAAATTATATAAGATGGCAAGCAGCCATTCCACCGAATGCAGCCTGAAACTGGTTCACCGTTATAGTTTGTAGACCATCTATGTAATATTTTGTACGCGAAGGATGAAATGTACCCCAAGGATTTCGAATAGTAACCGTTTGTTTTTCTGAATTATATGATATAACAGCGTGTGCATGACTACATACTATATATGCTGTTGGATTTGAAAATACACGATATGTTTTATCAAGTATAGTTGTCCCAGGTACTTTGTAATCTGTCCCCCACGATCCAGCTTGAAAAATCCAATTTGGATCATTGAATTTATCGTAATATTGTGGCATAGTCTGATTATCAATAACGAATGATGGTTTACCTGTGAATAAATTCATTAGTGTTACACCATCTACATCATATTGGTCTATAGCTTCATATCCAGAATATTTACCATAGTTAAATCTCGGGTCTTTATTTATCATACACGCAAATACTTGTAATAAGTAATGAGACCACAAAATATTTGTTTTATTCTGAGTAAAGTATTCATCAAATAAATCATCTTGTGTACCCGATATAACTGGTAATATATTTGAATATAATATAAGTTGTGGTGTAGTTCCGTTGTATAATAAAATTTTATTATCACCTACAAACATATTTTTGATAATATATGGATTTTTGTATGCAATGAGTGAAAGTGTAGAATCAAAAACACAATCTCCTAATCCACCTTGTAATACTTCTCGGAAATCTGGATACCCTGAAGTGTTCCATAAAGATCCTTTTACTATACTATAAGAACCCTTGATATGTGGTGGTAATTTGGGTGTACATTTTGAAAAATCAAATGTTATTTGAGAAGGAATGGTTGGATAAGATACTGTTGACAATGTAGGTATTTTGGGGTATGGTATACTGTACTGTGTTATTTTCATAACTCTATCAGTTTTTGTTGGTTTATTTTGTTTATCATATGTAGATATCTTTACTGTCATTATTATTAAACATACAATAATAAGCAATATGAGATATTTCATTATTATGAACAAATATTTGAATTATGGTTCAGCCTCCTGAAACCAAATCGCCTCGACGCCACACTTCTTCGGATCGTTCCGAATATATTTAGCATAGTCATATAGAATCTTTGACTTGGAGACACCTATGATGGCACAAATGCATGTACGCTCTTTCGCATTGTAATGAATGCACTTTTTGCAGAGCTCAGGGGTCGCAAGAATATTCATGGACGACATGTAGTTTATTCAAATTTTAATTCCTTAATAGCCGATCAGTTACACATAACTAAAGAAGCTGATGAGAGAGATAGTGAGTCACTACTATAATCAGAGTGTCCCTGGGTTTCAGGCGTAGAAGCAGGCACACTGCGAGTAGAACGAGCCCAACCTTGGCGGGGGTGCTCAGAGACATGTACTTTATACAAATATTAAAATAAAACCGGAGTTTATAGTAATGCCTGAAACATGGAGTTCATATAATCGCAAATGGACCATATTGTTCAAAAAAATGTGTTATGTTCCTTATGGCTTTAAGAGTCTCCAAAAATTTGTCACTTGAATCTACAATGGCTGAGTCCGTCACCGTATATGATGTGGTTCCCCTTGATGGCTCTGCCTTCTTTGCCAGCAGCCTCAAGTATGCAGAGCAGCTCAAGTGTGCGATTGAGCACGTCAATGTAGAGTTGGTGATTTCTGAAGAAAATCCCATCCGGGTATTGTTCAGCTACAATCCTGCTGAAATTATCCCTCGTTTGGTGACACCCAATCCCAAGCCTTACCCGCCAGTTCCAGACCGTCCCTGGAACTGCTCGGTTAGATATTAGTGTTGTGTAATACTAGATGCCCCTTTACCTTCCCCAAAATCTCTGGAGACAGATTCTCAAAAACATGTCTGGTCGCGAACTCGCACAGGTTTATGGAACAAACACGACTGTCCGAAATTTAATAAACTCGAATAATGTTCTTTATAAACGTTGGCAGGCTGCGCGAAATCTCCACCATAAGGCGACCCCCAACGTTTATGCCAATCTGCCAAGCCTCGACGCGTTGCTTGCCAAGTCGACGATAATCGAGCGATTTTGCACACTCTACAAGGTTTCCAGAAGTGACGAATGTATTGACCATTGTTCAAGTGCTACGCATTTGTTTTCCGGTACACCGTCAAGCACAGAACACGAATTTTTACAGTGCTAGAAAACCTAACTCATAAAAATATCGTTTAATACACTCAGGCAGTGGAATGCGCGCGCACCCAGTTTTTAGAAGGTCTAATGTTATTTACCGCAGGTTCAAATGTTGAAACATAATTATACAACTTTCTCCACTTGAGACGTTCCCTCAATATCCATGTGGATGTTGGAATTTTTATTCCGTTGCGATTTCTAGAACGTTTTTCTTTGTTAATTCCAGTCTGAATCATCGAATTGACTTTTTTAAGGTTTCCATAAATTGTAGCAAGGGCCCTGAGAGTCGTCCCGATCCCTTTCCCTCTAAGATTAGCCGGTGTCTTTCCACTTACAATTTCCATATATTTTCCATACTTTCCATTCTTATTCTTCGCATCGTACATTAAAAGCTTCACATAGGCTCCAGATTGTTTATGTGTTATTTTTGTTACACCATTCGCATAATTTTTCATTTCATAATTAGTTCCTTTTACAAAATTGTTCATTACTATAATGGCACATAAAAATTCGTGTCGTGTCCAAACCAGGGAGCAGAGAACTTCAGTTCTCGACACCCCAAAAGACGATGGCCACCTTCTACAACATCGTCCGAGAAGATTAAAGATTTAGGCGGCATTATATGTAATGAATAATGTACTTTACTCCAATGGATCGAACGATGAATGCTACACTCCTGCATATGGAGTGATTCCCATCGTGCCATACATTGCGAAAAACGCGGTCGTCTGGTGTCCATTCGACACCGAAGACTCTGAATTTGTCAAGCTTATTCGTGCTGCTGGTCATACTGTAATTCATTCGCATATTTCTGATGGAAAGGATTTTATGACTTATGAGCCTAGTCAACACTGGGACGTAATTATTTCCAATCCACCATTTACAAACAAGAGGAAAACCTTTGAACGCGCTCTTAGTTTTAATAAACCATTTGCACTTATAATGAGTAATATGTGGATGAATGACTCGGCACCAAAGCAACTCTTTGCGAATAAGGATCTACAACTTCTTATGTTTGACAAGAGGATGGAATTTATGCAAAGTAATGGACACGCGAATAGTAAAATTACATTCAGCAGTTCATACTACTGTTATAATTTCCTTCCAAAACAAATTATAATGACTGTTCTGAACAAGACGAAGCTTAAACCATAGCGTGCTTCATTCCCTTCTTGGGAGACACACTCTTGGGCGAAGAAATGCGTCTCGGTGATGTTCCTTTGTTCGCAATCTGCCCAGATTGTAAATTAAAATTACGCTTGCTCTTGCGATATTCTATTCCTCCAAAATTTCCAACACTTCGTGCAGGTAATCTATAATTAAAGGAAGATTTCGCAGCCAAACCAATATTTCTCCCCCGTTTACCTGCCGCAGCCTTTCGAGCTTTAAATTTGTTCATAGCCTTGACGCCAAGGAGAAGTTGATCATGAAGAGTCCTTAATTCATCCGATAATTTCTGTTGCTTCATAAAGAAATTATGTGTGATAAGACTTGTCTTTTTATTTCTTGTATTGTAGTGTGCATTATACTCCTTACGTTTTGCATTGATACGATTGACAATGGATGCAACGTGTTTCGCACTTTTTTGTAATGCTTCAATTTCTTTTCCTATTTGCACCATTCTTTCGTATGTCGCACTCCTTTCAAAATTACGCATAGATGTTTCACCGTGTGTATATATAGGAGCCGTCTTACGGATTCCCCGACTTTGTTCATTGAGAGATGCGTAGACATTTCCTCCCATAATTCTTCCTAGGCTCGTCTGAAGAGCCTTCAGACGAAGG
>Ga0136641_1000972_pt1 | contig 12021 bp, 9 predicted proteins | sample EliLak1302023Y_FD_115312 | JGI IMG/M metagenome (GOLD analysis project Ga0136641, IMG submission 115312) | Freshwater microbial communities from Elizabeth Lake, Yosemite National Park, California, USA - 13020-23Y | ecosystem: Environmental > Aquatic > Freshwater > Lake ...
AACCCAGGTCGGTTCTCACCAACGGAGATGTGGGGGTTAACCGTCACGTTCAGCCCTGCGGAATCTAGCTCTGAAATTAAGTCCTGTCGGTAGGGGTAGCCGGCGGCATTGCCAATGAACGTCAGGTCATATTGCACCGGAACGTCGGCAGTGAGTGCTTCGAGTTCAGCGATCGAGACGCTGGGTACCGGCAAAAAGACGGGCCCTGCGCAGGCGTGACGCGGCCGAATTATCCCTGTGAGTGGGCGATCGATTGCCATCACAAGAGTGCGGTCGTACATGCGCGTGAGCCGATCGAGAAGCATGCTCACGTATGGATATGCCGAGTCGTAGGAGATCGCAACGAAGACCCCAGCCCAGCGCCTTCGTAAGTGTCGAAGGCACTCATCCCAGGTCCAGTCGTGTGAGCCCGCAGGGTCATGTTCGACGTGCCCCATGACATGAGTAGCACCGATGGCGAGAGCAGTCTCGGTTACCTGAATAGCCCAGTCGGCCTCTCCCGCAGAAATCTCAAGAACATGAACATGCGAGCGTCCGATGTACTCCCGCAAACTCTCGACAAGGTCGAAGGAGTGATTTCCCCGGCCGGCGAGCCAGGCTGCACCACCGTCGCGACTCGGCACCACGAAAAGAACTGTGGGGTCGGTCTGACGATTCGAAGTGTTCATCGATGAGGAGAGCCGCAAAAAATTTCGAATCCCCGGAATGACATCAGCGGGTCCCGAAGTCGCGAGTGAACGGCGCGCGCTCCAGATATCCCAGTCTAATTGCGGTCTGATCACATGCCCGAGTGCTCGTGCCCTGCCGCGAAGGCTCTGTGCGCCGTTCTCAGCCGGCATCTAGCGCCTCGAGAACGATCTCGCAGACGCGATCAATGTCGTCGTCGCCCAGTTGAGTATGCATGGGAAGGGAGATCTCCGACTCATAGAAAGCCTCCGCCACCGGGCATGTGCCAATCGGGGCCAAGTGTGAAAGGGCCGGATGCCAGTAAGCCGGAATGTAGTTGACCTGAACCATGACCTCGGCGTCGCGAAGGCGGGCGAAAATTCCAGCGCGGGCTTCGGCAGGAACCCTCAGGGGGTACAGATGCCACATTGGATCGACGTAGGAGCGCTGGGTGGGGAGTCGCAGATCACCGCTAGAACTCAAGTTCCCGTCGTAGCGTGCCTTCACTGCTGCGCGCTTTGCTTTGAAGGACGAAAGTTTCGTCAGTTGGCGACTACCGAGAGCCGCGTTGAAGTCGGGGAGCCGATAGTTCAGGCCAATCTCGTGGACCTCCTGATGCCAGGCTCCCTGCCCCGCTATCTGGAACTCATCGCGGTTGCGCACCAGACCTTGGCGGGCGAACCTCCGAGCGCGTGTGAGCAAAGCATCGTCGAGTCCCGACACGGCGCCACCTTCGCCCGTGGTGATGTTCTTGGTCGGGTAAAAGGAGAACGTCGTGAGGTCAGCGATAGAACCCACCGGCCGACCGCGGTAGAACGAACCCAGACTGTGGGCGGCATCTTCTACGAGCGCGACCTCAGCATCGGTTGCGATCGATCGCAGCTCATCGAGTTCGGCGGGGTGACCTGCGTAGTCAACGGCGACGATGGCTCGTGTCCGCGAGGTGATCTGCCTCTGGACGGATTCTGGGTCCAAGGTGATGGTGTCTTCAAGCACATCGGCAAACACGGGAGTGGCGCCGAGATGCATAGCAGCCGCCTGTGTCGCGACGAAAGTGATCGGAGGGGTGATGACTTCATCCCCTGGGCCGAGGCCAAGGGCTGCATATGCTGCATGTAATGCCGCAGTCCCATTGGAGAGCGCCACGACGCCGTGGCCGCCTATGAACGCTGAGATATCGGCTTCGAAGCGGTCGACAGAGGGTCCCGTGGTTAGCCAGTCGCCACGCAGCACCTCAGCGACGACCGCAATGTCGTCCTCGTCAATGTCGTGACGTCCGTAATGAATCACACCTAGTCCAGGGCTAGGAGTCTGCGGAGATCTTCCGGTGTGAGCCAGAGATCATTGTTGTCGGAACGGTAGGAGAATCCTTCAGGCACAGGGGTTCCGTCAATCGGCTTGAACCCCCACTCGGCAATCACCGGCGTGACGACATAGCGATCTGAGAGCAGAAGGGTGCGGTAGCTGTCTTCCGCCGAGATCATCTCCTCATGCAACTTCTCCCCCGGGCGGATGCCGATGGTGCGAGTCTCACATCCGGGCGACATTGCCTCTGCAAGGTCAGTCATTCGCATACTGGGAATTCGCGGTACGAAGAGCTCGCCGCCCTGCATGGTTGAGAACGAATCAAGCACAAAGTCGACAGCCTGATCGAGGGTAATCCAGAACCGGGTCATACGCGGATCGGTGATTGGTAGCGTCATTCCTTCGGAAATCAATCGTCGAAAGAATGGAATGACCGATCCCCGACTCCCCATGACATTTCCATATCGGACCACGGCCATGCGCGTGCCGGCTGCCCCGCTGTAGTTGTTCGCTGCGATGAATAACTTGTCCGCTGTCAATTTCGTGGCGCCATAGAGATTGATGGGCGACGAAGCCTTGTCGGTGGAGAGTGCAACTACCTTCTTCACTCCACAGTCGATGGACGCATCGATGACATTCTGGCTCCCAAGAACGTTCGTCTTGACGAACTCAAATGGGTTGTACTCCGCTGTGTCGACCTGCTTTAAGGCAGCAGCGTGAACCACGTAATCCACCCCGTGCAACGCTCTAACGAGGCGTTCCTTGTCACGGATATCGCCGAGGAACCAGCGCATGCGCTCGTCATTGAAGTCCTGCCGGAGATCCGACTGCTTCAACTCATCGCGCGAGAAGACGACAATTCGGCGTGGGCTGTCGGGCATCTCGAGGAGACGCCGGATGAAGGCTTTGCCGAAAGAGCCGGTTCCGCCCGTGATCAGGACGGACGAATTGCTCAGTTCGCTCACGACTACCCCACGCTCTACCTCTGAAGTGAGGGCAGCCTAGCCGACTGTGAGGGGTGACTTCCCTCCTCAGGGGCTCACGAAGCTACGAACGCGCCATTCCTCTTCGGGTGCTGGGCGACGCCGAAAAACGTTCGTGACCTGTTGAAGAGCCAGTCGTCCCAAACGTGGAACCGTGCGAGGGTGGTGGAACGCATAGACACACAGCCACAGCAAGAGGTGTCTATCCTCTGCGCGTGCGGCCGCCCCGTATGCGGCACGGTCTGAGTTTGGACGTCCGTAGATGGTCGACACAGGCGTGAAAAACTCGCGGACCGAGGTGTTGCAAGAAGTGGCCGCAACCGCCATTTCGATGCGCATGGGTCCTTGCTTGCGCGGGTGACCATCCCGTACCTGGAGAAATGAGGCGAATGCATTGACCGAGCCGCTCATTTGAATGTAGGTCGGTTGTACAAGTTGGTCGTCGATCCAGCTCAGCACGGGGAGTTGCGTGGGCCCGTCCACGGGAAAACTCGTCCAGCTCTCCAGATCTGCGTGCATCTCGCCGGCCCAGAGAGTGTCAGCACCCTCATGCCTCATCGCCCAAGGGCCGAAGTAGGACGTACCTGCTACCAGTGGCCAGTTACAACAGTCATCGATGATTTCACGAATGCCGGAGGCTCGAACCTCATCATCGTAGGCGAGCCAAAAGATCCAGTCGGTGGGTTGCACACCAGACTCCTCGAGATAGTCAACCCAGAATTCCTGATGACGCATGGTGGGCAACTCCACTCCCGTGCAGATCACTTCTACACCAGGGTGAGCTTCGGCAAATGTTCGCGCCTGCCGCATGTCGTCGGAGTCTTCTGACGCAGTGATGCTCAAGATCACTCGCGAGAAGTACTGTCGTGAGCCTGCGATCGATCGCAGGCAACGCGCCAGACGCTCACCACCACGGTAGGACATCATCACGAGGATGGGTTGAGTTGTCACCGAGCCGAACTTTCATAGACGCCTAGGTAGGTGCTTGCCACCACGGGCGCGGACCACGTGACGAGTGCGCGTTCACGCGCGGCCAACCCAAGCGCCTCAGTGCGATCAAGCGCCTTGAGAATGGCCGTGCCCAGGGCGCTGGAATCCAAGGGCGGAATCAAGATCCCTGAGATACCTTGCGCCACGATGTCGGGAAGTCCACCAATCTCGAATGCGACCACCGGTCTTCCACAACTCTGTGCTTCCATAGCGGTGAGAGGCATGTTGTCTTCACGGCTTGGCACGACCGTTATGTCTGCGGCGCAGTAATGAAGTCGGAGAGCTTTGTCGCTGTCGATGGTTCCTCGCCAGTGAATCGTGGCCCCGGATGAACTTTCGTACTCTGGCACTTGGGGACCAACAATCACCACTTCTACGTCAGGCAGAGCCTGTCGAATGTCCACGAGTGCCTCCTCGAGCAGGTCCCACCCTTTCCTTTGATCGGTGATGCCGGCAGATGCGAGGAAGAGGATAAGCGGGACTCCTAAGGGGAGGCCAATTGAGGTACGCGCGTCATTCATATTCATGGGAGCGAAGACGTCGCAGTCGACCACATGTGGGATGCGCGTAATGGGCCAGTCCCGCATCAGTGCACTGCCCCTGACGTTCCCCTCGAGCCAGGTGCTTGCCGGGACAATCGTCATGGGCTTCCTCCAGGACTCGCGCTTGAGCTCCCAGGTTGACCTGTCGAGATCCACACCAGATTCATCTGATGGCCGGTTCTCGCGGGTATACCCACCCCGCCATCGGGTGGTTGTTTCGTCCGCTCCGTAATGCTCGGTTCCAGTGAAGGGCCACATGTCGTAGAGCGACCAGACAATTGGTTTCTCGATCTTTCCAATTCCCCTGATACTCAAGAATCCGTCGGTAACCCAGTGAAGATTGATCACGTCGAAGTCGCTGGCGTTGATGTCGTCAGCGGATACGGTCGAGAACCTGGCAGGAGATCGCCAAGGCCTACGTGGCGATTTCTGGACATTCCACAGTTGTCGGTCGGCGAATTGCGCTCGAGTGAACTTGCCGAATCTGGTCTGGGGAGGCCCTTGCACCGTCGGATCGTCAAGGGTCTTGACGGCGACCCGCATCGTGGAATCCAGACCTTCCACAAGCATTGCCCGGTGAAGGGCATATGCCGCCCGGGCAGCACCGCCATTGGCGTCGTAGGTGCTTAAATGGAGAACCTTGGGCGACACGGTCCCACGGTACCCGGCACCGGCCGGTTCACGGAGAACGAACAGGAGTCCTCATCATCGTTGACGTGGCATTCCTGATCGCCTACTTGGGCCTGCCTATCGCCATCTGGCTCCACAGTCGTTCCCTTGCGTGGACGATTATCACACTGACCGCATCAATTTCCATTTTTGGAGTGCTCGTCAGCTTTGCAATCGATCACGGACACGCCTGGTCCCGGATTCAGCTGCAGTCCGTCCTATTGGTGGCGCTCGTGGCTGTAGCGGTTCTGACGTTCGTGAGACACCGACGCCATGACACCGGCTTGCGTCGGCAATTTGCAGTGATCCTCCTACCCGCGATCGTGGTGGGAGGGCTGGTGGCGTTTGTGACCATTCGCCTGACAACTCAAATCGCGTTTTTCGCTCCGGTGGGCTACCTCATGGGGCATTTTCAGGCTGAAGACAACGCCAAGTGGCTTGACTTCACATCGCAGCTTGCGACGGGTCAGCCGATCGTTCAGGGCGTTCCGATGGGTGGTCCCCTTGAACTGGTCCTCACCGGATTCGCGACTGCCATGGGCGTGTTTTCCCAGGTACTCCTTCACGGCTACAACCAGGTTGCGGTGGCGGCCAACACCGTCGTGCTGGGCGAGTACGCCATGGCGATCCTTGCCCCGCTGGCACTCGCTCCTCTTGCCGAAGCTCGTCTCAAGCGTCCATCGACGGGTGTGACTCAGGGCTGGGTCCGGGTGCCTGCACCACTGGTGTGGCTCGGTGCAGGGATACTTGTCACCGGTGTTGCCCTAGTCACCGAGTACGGCCACCTCACATGGCAATTCACCGCGCTCATCAGCGTGCTCTGGGTGACCACATTTCTTGTGGCGTCAACCGTCCCGCGGGCACGTCTGCTCACGTCGCTTGCGATCGCCGCGGGAATGACAGTGTGGTTGCCGCTCAATGTGCTGGCCGTTGTCATCATTGCGGTCGCTCTCGCAGCGATTGTGGCCCGCGGAGTACGGGTTGGATGGCTGCAACTTGACTGGCTCGGCCTGGTGCTCGCTCTTGTCGTCGCGCTGGGCATCTGGCAGCCAGTGCGATCTTCTCTCTCGTTCCTGAATTCCGGAACGGCCAGTGCGCTGGACGCATGGCACACCGCTGGAGGTGGCGTGCACGGTGTCGTGGCTTCAGTCATAAGTAGAATTGACGAGACCTTATTCGCTGCGGGCGGAGGCACAGAGGCGGCGACACCAAGTCTCGCGGCGCTTGCGGCTGTAGCGGCCGTTAGCGCCTTTGTTGTGATCTCCCGTCAGGGCCGAACGTCGATGGACGCGTTGCGGATGGTGCCGGTGATTGCTCTAGTCGCCTATGCCATCGCTATAGCACTCGCCGACCAGTGGTTTACGGGATCCGGCCCTCACTATGGGTCACTGAAGTTCATGTTCCTCACCGTGATCGTGCTGATGGCCGGCTGCCTTCCCGTAGGGCTGCTGCTGCTCGACCCCATCTCCTCGCGCATGACGATGCCTCGATGGGGTGCACTGCTCGTCATCGCGATGCTGCTGGTCATCGATACAATGGTGCCTCGGACGGTGGCGGCGTTCCGGCCGCAGCAGTGGAACCCCGCACCGCGGTTTTCCAATAACCCTCTAAGCAGCTGGTGGCCAGCAGAGGTCAAGCTTCAGCCTGATCAACCGATAGCAAATGAGCCAATTGCCTGCGTCTTTCTCCCACCGGGTGCCACCACACCGTCGGCGATCACCGATCTGCCTGATCCTCAGCATGCATACTCGTGCACCCGCCTCCTGGCCGGCCTTTCTGGTCAGGACCAAGCAGCACAACCGGTCGTCGACTGGTTGCGTCGCGAGTGGCTGACCAACACACCCTCGTGGTCGGAAGTTCACGGATACTTGGATGCGATGCCCGACGTTGTCAAACGCAAGCCAGTGATCTTGCTCGACAAGGGAAGCAACGTGATTGGCATTGAGCCGCTGTCGAGCTTGCTTGCGCGCTTTCCAGCAACTCCAGCTTCATAGGCACTGTCGTGCGTCAGGCTGATTTGGCGCTGGATCGCTCCTGCAAGCGGCGAAGGATGTCGAGAAAGACGTTCTTCACTCCCACGGGAAGTGGCGTTTGCTGATCAATTTCCATTGATGGCGCAAGTCGCAGGTCAAGCACTTGATCGCGAGCGCTCGAGTGTGATCCCAATCCCACCGGGACATGGCGTTTGGTGACTTGCTGCACCGTGCGAATGAGTTGACCGACAGTCACCGGGCGACCAGAGGCGATAACGGCGACCTCACTGGGGTGCGCGGCATTGGTGAGAGCCTGGAGGCATGAACGCGCTGCGTCATCGACGTAGACGTAATCCCGGATCGTGTCCAGCGGAACGAAGATATTGGCCGGCTCCTGCGTCGCGGCACACCAAGCCAACCGCGACACCAGACCTTGCAGCTTTGTGAGGTTCTGTCCTGGCCCGTAGAGATTTGCAATACGCGCTACAACAACAGGACAGGTGTTGCGCAGCCCCTCTACAGCGCCTGCTTCCTGTGCCATTTTGAGGTGTCCGTAGACGCCCAAAGGCGCAGGGGCTGTGGCCGCAGCGAATGGTGGTCCCGTGGCGCCGGCGTACACGCCTCCCGCAGAAGATGCGAGAAGGAAGCGACCCGCGCCTGCGGGGGCATGGGCCGAGACGGCATCAATGAAGGCACGGAACGTGGAAAGCTCAACATCCGCCTGAGCTTGTCCGATAGCGACTGTTGCTGCACCTGCGGCCCAGATGATCGCCCACTCGCCATCGCCGACGTCCGCGCAAAACCGATCGAGGTTCTTCTTGAGCGCTACTCCGGAGGCGTATTGGTCGTTCCACGCTACTGGGCTTGCATTGAAGGGATTGCACACCTGTCGCGTAAGTGCACTGCCGAGAAGGCCACCAGCACCGACCGTCCAAGTGAGCATCAGTTAGTCGTTGTCGCCGAATGTTGCGGCTGGGTCTCGGACAACGACGTACAGAGGCTTTCCAAGCGACATGTTCGTGGCCGCACCGATGTACTGGGCGATGATGCCAAGGGACAACATCACGGCTCCGCCCACAACCATCAGGGCGACGAACATAGAGGTCCACCCGGTGATGGGTACGTCACTAACGATCTTGCCGATGATGACCCAAATCGCGGCAATGCCGCCGAGGATCACGAATAGCACCCCGATGAAAGACACGAACACCAGCGGCTTAGTTCCGGAGGAGACGACCAACCGGCCGAAGTGCGAGAAGAGTCGCCTGTAGTTGTAACTCGCGGCGGGGCGACCTTCGGCACGAGCGGTGACGGGGCACGTTGTGACGTCAGCTACTACCCACGAGAGTGCGACATCGAGATACACCCCCGCGCCGGTGTACGCCGCGACGCTTCGACCGATCTCACCGAGCACGAGTCGGTAGGAGTTGAACTCTTGAAACTCCTGGTCGGCTAACGCGCTCACGAAGAGCTTTTTGGCGAACTTGGAGCCCGCATTGCGCATCGAGCTATGGGGCGGAAGGTTGGTGGGTTTGCCGTAGACAAGCTGCGCGCCGGTCTCGTATGCCTTGTCAATCATTGGTGCGATGAAAGCGGGGTCCATCTGGCCGTCTTCATCCATCGTGACAATCCAGTCGCCACCAGAGGATGTCATTCCCGCAAGGGTCGCTGCGTGCTGCCCGAAATTGCGAGAGAGCCACACGGGCCGAACCCAGTCGTACTGGGCAACTAGTGCTCGAATGACATCTTCGCTTCCACCCGGGCCGCGATCCCATACCAACAGCACCTCTGCAACGCAGTATTCGCGTCCTTCTTGTGTGGACTGCGGGGCGTGGAGGCTGTCGAGCTCAGCCACGAGGGCCGGAAGGGTGGCCTCTCCGCGATAGACGGGGATGACCACAGAGACCTGAAGCACAGCAAAGAGTCTAGGCCCGTGACGCCAGAAGGCGCCTATCCCAGCGCCGCCCGCAGCCGCGAGATGTTGGCGTGCCAGTCAGCCTCGCGTTCGACGAGCACTCGAGCGGCGATTGTTGTGGACGAGTCAGCCAACGACCGCCGAAGGGCCTCAGCCATGTGTTCGACGTTGGCATAGCGGAACAGATGACCCGTGACACCCTCGGTCACCCAGCCACGATTTCCTTCGATGTCCGAGACCACGACAGGTGTGCCACAGGCCATCGCTTGAAGGAGGGTCACCGAGGTGCCGTCCACCTCGGATGCACTGACGTAGCAGCGCGACCGCCTCATGAGCTCGGCAATGTCTGATTCCGGCACAGTGCCGATGAAATGAACACGGTCTCGTATGCCTAAGTCTTTGGCCTGAGTCTTCAAGGAACTGGTGAGTGAGCCCGAATGCCCCACCACGAGATGAAGGTTATGTGCTTGCGAAGCTAAAATCGCGAAAGCGTCTACGATGTCGCCCACCTGATAGCCCGGCTCGTGTGCTCGAAGTGAGAGCAGGATGGTTGCTTCTTCCGGAATGTTTGAAAACGTGGCACGTGGACCGCGGGAAGAGAACATCTCAAGGTCGACGCCCCATGGCAAGAACGTGATGACGTCGGCTTTGACGCCAGCGGCCATAATCGCTTCTGTGTTGGCGTGTGAATCGACCAGGAGTCCATCGAGCCGGGTCAGCCAGTGAAGGTCTGGCAATGCGGGGATGTCGTACCCCCAGGATAATCCGACAAGACGGGCAGATATGCCTACAAGGGCTTGGGTCACGGAATGCAGTGGCCCTGCGAGGATCGGTGACCAGTCACCTCCGTCCCACGACGCAGCTTCCACCTTTGCGCGGAAGTCATTTGGATCGCCGTGGTCGCGTGACACCTCAACGGGGGTGAATCCGACCGCAGTGAGCGCAGCCATCCAGCGCTCATCGTGAATACCCCAGTGGTCGGTGGCGTAGACGCAGCGCATTTCAGACGCAGCCCTAGAATTGCATCTTAAGGAGGCGGCGGCGGATGTGGAAGGTCGTCACTCGGGCATCTTAGGGGCGCGCAGGGCTCCCTTGAGGGCGAGCCAGCGGTAGGCGGCCCGGCGCATCAGCGTTGTGACGGTGAGTCCGCGGGCTGCTTGTCGTAGTTCTCTGCTTGTGGGTGGCGTGGGCAATGTCGAGACGTAGGCGTCCTGCCACGCCTTGAACTGCGCGTGCTGCACTCCGGCCAGGCGCGTCGACCACGAGCTGGAGCTCACGCGAAATGCGCCCAGCGATGCACTGTCGACCCACACATCACCATGCGGTGCCACAGCCGCGTACGTCGTGATATCGAGCATGAGTGGGTTGGCATCACGCCACGGCATCGCATCGAGCAGTGCCTGGTGGCGAAACAGCACCACGACAGGTTCGCCGACAACGTTCGTGCCCTGCAGCCAGCAGGCGCGAATAACGTCGGCGCCGGAAACGAGGCCGGGCGTCAGGCCCTGGCCGCCGCGGGCCTTGGAGACGGTGCCGCCGCGCGCGTCGATGATGTCGCGACGGGCGATCGCCATCACCGCGGTCGGGTGCTGCTGCAGCTCCGCGGCCTGACGCGTGATGGCATCAGGTGTCAGCAGGTCGTCCTGGCAGACGAGCTTGATGAAGTCGCCGGTGGCCGCTTGCGACGCATGGGTCCAGTTGCCGGCAGCGCCGGAGCCCGCGGGGGCAGTGATGACTCGCACGCGGGGGTCGGCGATCGTCTGCAGGTATTCCGCTGATCCGTCCGTCGATCCACCCTCAGAGAACACGATCTCCAGTGGCGAATAGTCCTGGGCGAGCAGCGAGGCGACGAGTTCGCGCAGATACGGCAGGCCGTTGAACACCGGAACGACAACCGAGACAAGGTCAGCCACGGGTTTAGTATCCGGCTGTGACATCCGTCGAGCCGAAGCGGGGTTCGGCGCGTCGATGGATCACCCTCGTGCCCGTGGGATTCGCCGCTGTGGCGGTGCTCACGGCCGCGGTCATCGAGCAGGTCCTGCGCAGTGGTACCGACCCCTCCAACACATCCGCGGCCGGCTACCTGCCGCTGGCGTGGATGGCCGCGCTGATCCTTCTGATCGCATTCGTGCTTGCTGGTTTCACGCGTCGCGCGGATGTGCGCCTGAGGCGGGGATTCGCGTGGGTTGTCGGGCTGGTGTCGTTGATTGTCAGCATCGTGCCGTGGTGGTCGCTGCGAGCGGGCAACGCCGACCTCACCTCGCGCATCTACGCAGGTCTGCATGTCCCACAGGGCATCGTGCAGTTCTGGGATCTGTCGCTGGTGCTCAAGAGCATCGACTGCGCGCGCTTCGGCTTCGACGTCTTCGCCGCCAACAACGGTTGCCTGAAGGACCCGGCCATCTACGGACCAGGTGTGCTGTGGCTGCAGTACATCCCCTTGCATCCGCTGTCGGATGCCAACACCGGCGTGCTGGGCGTCGTGATGATCGTGGTGTCGAGCCTGTTCCTCGTCTGGCTTGCGCGCATGTCGGCCGGTATCGGGCAGCTCGTCCTGCTTGTTGCGGCTGTCGGGGGACCGTGGCTGCTACTGCTCGAGCGCGGCAACGTTGATGCGATCGTCATCTGGGTGGTGGGGGTCGTCGTACTGCTGGTGCGCCGATGGGATCGCGTATGGATGTGGTGGCTCGCGGCTGCAGCCATCTGGCTCGTCGGTACGTGGAAGTACTACCCGTTCGCGCTCGGCATCATGCTGATTCCCGCGCTGCGCCTGCGGCGCGGCTGGACGGTGCTTGTGGGCTATGTCTTCGCGACCGGACTCTTCATGGTACTGACGTGGAGCAACTTCCGGTTCAGTTCATCGGCCAACGCCGCGATGACCAACTACGGCGACTTCGTCGTGCTGGGTCGCACGACATTGGTGTCACGCATGCTCGGCACGGTGGTCGGTGCGGCTGGGTGGCAAGCCAATGACCTGC
>Ga0136641_1000973_pt1 | contig 12012 bp, 16 predicted proteins | sample EliLak1302023Y_FD_115312 | JGI IMG/M metagenome (GOLD analysis project Ga0136641, IMG submission 115312) | Freshwater microbial communities from Elizabeth Lake, Yosemite National Park, California, USA - 13020-23Y | ecosystem: Environmental > Aquatic > Freshwater > Lake ...
AAGTCTATTAGATAAAACAGAACACAATCGAGACTGGCTGTATAAAGAAACAGAAAAGTTCTGTAAAGATAAAGCAATCTATAATGCTATTTTAAATTCAATTGCAATTATTGATGGCAGGGACAAAGCAAAATCTGAGGATGGTATTCCTCAATTATTGCAGGATGCACTAGGTGTTTGCTTTGATAACAATGTAGGACATGATTACATTCAAGATGCAGAAAGTCGATATGAATCATATCATCGTGTAACATCTCGCGTACCTTTTGATCTAGATTATTTTAATAAAATTACAAATGGCGGTATGCCAAACAAGACATTAAATGTTTGTCTTGCAGGTACTGGTGTTGGTAAATCTTTGTTTATGTGTCATGTTGCTGCATCGGTTCTAAGTCAGAATAAAAATGTTCTGTATATTACTTTAGAGATGGCAGAAGAAAGAATTGCAGAACGTATTGATGCGAATCTAATGAACATAACTATGGATCAACTAAAAGATTTGCCTAAGTCTTTATTTGATAGTAGAATTGAAAAGATTCGTAATAAGACAGAGGGCAATCTGATTATTAAGGAATATCCTACAGCAGGTGCCCATACAGGACACTTTAAAGCATTGCTAAATGAATTGCAGCTAAAGAAGCAGTTTAAACCTGATATTATCATTATTGATTACCTAAATATTTGTGCAAGTTCTAGATTCAAATCTGGGTCAAATATTAATTCTTATACTTTGATTAAGTCTATTGCGGAAGAACTTCGTGGATTGGCAGTAGAAGAAAATGTTCCTATTCTAAGTGCTACACAGACAACCCGTAGTGGATATGGTAACACAGATGTTGAATTGACAGATACTTCTGAATCGTTTGGATTGCCCGCGACAGTTGATTTTATGTTTGCGTTAATTTCCACAGAAGAACTAGAGCAATTGAATCAACTAATGGTTAAACAATTAAAGAATCGATATAATGATCCTACATCGAATAAACGGTTTATGATTGGTATTGATAGGGCTAAGATGAAGTTATATGATTTGGAAGCTTCGGCGCAAAAAGGATTGACTGATGCTAATTTGGACATCGACAGAGTTGACAACTCGGCAAAAAGCAATTATAATCTAGGAGATGCGTTTAATAGGCCTCGTAGAGACTTTTCATCAATTAAGGTATAATATGAAATTAAAAATTTGTGGACTCACTTATGAGGTAAAATATAAGACAGCTGAAGAAATGCAAGGAACAATTGGTCTTGCAAGATTTAACGATCAAGAAATTTGGATCGGTAATGATTTTACAGAACAAACAAAAAAGATTGCATTGTGGCATGAGACATTACATATATTAAGTGATGCATACAATCTAAAAATGAATGAAGAACACGTCAAATTTCTTACTCATGCATTAATTGCATTGGTAGAAGACAATCTTGAAGTATTTAAAGGAAAATAAAATGGCTTGGCACATTAACTACTGGAGTTGCACCCCTTTTGCTGATTGGGTGCGGGGTACTCGCAAAATAGATGTGGGTACAAGTGAAGAATGGGATGAATGGCAATCTAAGGCTAAAGGCTATAATCCTGTTCGTTATTGGTTAGCGGAAGAAGCACTTGACAATCTTCAAGATTTTATCACCTGGCCTGTTAGAAAAATTTATGATGTTAAGTATTACATCAATAATCGTTGGGTCACTCGCACGCATGCTCTTACTGCACACCCCAAAGACCTCAAACCTGGTCAATGGTGCGATGTGGGCAACCGTTTTCTCCCTTGTTTATTTAACGAGCTCGTTGACTTTGTTGAAATAGAATCAGCGTGGAGTCATATTGCCTGGGCAAGCAAAGAAGATCGCGCCAAATATGATCCTCCTTTTTGGGCTAGTGGTTGGTTTCGTTGGCGCACTTGGCGTTGCCCTCAAGCAGGTATCGACCATCTTGACTGGGCAATGACACTGACAATGAGCACAGACTGGGGCGTAGAAGAAACTGATCTAAATTTTGGCAAGCCCACAGGCCAAGCAGTCCGTGCTAAAGAAATCAAAGAGCTGTACACTTGGTGGACAGTTACTTATCGTAACCGGCCGGACCCACATGATGCAAGTGGTTGGACCGAATACTGTGAAGCTAGCCGTATTAACAATGGCGGCAAGTTAAGTTTTAGCAGCGATAAGACTCCTGAGCTACGTGCTATGAGCGATGCTGCTATGGATAAACTCAATGAAATTGAAGCCGCATACGAAGCCGAAGACGAGGCTATGATGATTCGTTTAATTAAGGCTAGGGATTCTCTTTGGACATAACCCACCCATTATAAATAAATGGGAGGGCAAAAATGTACGTCACCGTCAGAAACGCGAAAGATAACACTCTCGTAAAACTACTAAAATTGGCGACGCATTCCTATGCAGGGAATTTGCTCTCACCTCAGCTGTCAAAGAATATTACTGTAACAATCACAGTAAAAGACGGCTTAGACGCAGGTGGATATTGTGATTATGAATTCGGTGATACGGGAAATCCTCGAGAATTTAAAATAGACATACTTCGTACTAATAAAACGATTAATATGTTTAAAATTCTCGCACACGAAATGGTTCATCTAAAACAATTAGCCAAAGGAGAGATGAAGGATAGATTTAGTAAGAGCCGATGCATTACATCATGGTTCGGCGTGAAATATGATGAAGACTATTCCTATTGGGACCAACCATGGGAAATAGAAGCATATGGTTTAGAAAATAGTCTTGTTGCAAAATTTCTAATGGAACACGATCAATTTAAAAATCTAAAACAAAGGCAAGCTGATTGGTTTTTGTGATATTGTAAAATAACTATAAGGAGCGATATATGAACTATACATTTACGCTATATGATCTGATACAAATAGCCCTAATGCTTGCAGCATGCTATGCGTGCTTTAAATGGGGCCACAACGAAGGAGTCGAGGATACTTTAGACTATCTAGAATCAGAAGGAGTAATCGAAAAGGAAAATGCTTAAAAATTAAGCAAAAAACGACCCTGTTGTTAAAAAACAACATCTAGAACCCGAGCATTTGACTCGGGTTCTTTTTTCTGTTATAATACAGTTATGAAATTAGAAATAGGCCAATCCGTAGAGTTGCACGCTAGATTCAAGTCTAATCTACTTAACGTAGAATACGACAATGTAGTGTTCAAGGGTAAAATTGTTAACAATCCTAAGTGGTTAGATAACGATTACGTTTCTGTTCACACGGGAACTAAAGAATACCCTACTTCTTACATCCATAAGAGGTTTATTGTTGGTTTTGAGTTTTCCAAACAGCGCTCTGATACACGAGTGTTCAAGGTAAAGTCCAAACTAAAAGGTTCGGTCTATAACGTAATTTCTGGAAATGGTAAGGTCTCATGTGATTGCGTGGGGTTCCAATTCCGTAGAGATTGCAAGCACGCAAAAAAGATTAAGGAATTTTTGCTTTTGGACACAAAAAGTGCTTGACAAACCGCCCGAAAGGGTATATAATATGAAATGTGAAGTCGTTAATTTATCAATTTTTTGAAAGGTCTATATTATGAGTACATTCACAGTTGCAGGTGTTTCCACCCACGCCGAACAAGGCACCAAGGTTCGTTTTGCCAATGATATGGCATCTCGTGTTAAGCTATTGTCTAAAGGTGGACACGCTCCCCTTGAACTCGTCGAGTTGCCTAAACCGATGACTAAAGCAGAGGCTTGTCAGTATCTTCTAGATGCAGGCGGAGTCTTTGCACAATGGAAGTCTGTTATTACAGAAACCATGGGTAAGAAACAAGGTGTTAAGGTAGCTAAGCCTGTAAAGGTTAAAGCAACCAAAGCAGTTGCTCCTGTTAAAAACAAGCCAGTGACTCCGGTTGCTCCTGCTAAGAAAGCAAAGCCAGTAAAAGTTGTAAAAGCAAAAGATGAAGATTTCGATATTGAAGAAATCAAAGAACTTGCAGAAGCAACAGTTTGAAAATAAAGTTTAAAAAGTACCGATAGATAGATGTTCTAGGCTATATATAATTTATAGCAAAGAAAAAAGTAATGTTAAGTAAACTCACATCCCACGGAAAAGACATTTATGGCACACAGCCAGAATGCTTTGCGCGTCCAAATTCATGGAGTGCACATCGAGGGTAAGTTTACAGAACATTTCTGAAATCTATTAAAACCCTCGGTACCCTAAAAGTCCGAGGGTTTTTTATTTTAAGTACCCTAGCAAAGCAAAGGGTCTTTAAAATAAGATTTGACAAGGTGTCAAAAGTGTGCTATAATAGACACATAAACAGCAACAGAATGATAGAGTTAGTTGCTTATAGTTCTTTTAAAATTTGTATACCATTTTAAAATGTATCCGGTTAGCTCAATAGTAGAGCATACGACTGATAATCGTAAGACAGAGGAGCGTTACCTCTACTGGATACCATATATGTCCTGTTCATCTAGTGGCCTAGGATAGTACCCTTTCACGGTATTCACACGGGTTCGAATCCCGTACAGGACTCCATATTAAAATGTATTAGGTTACCAACCCAGTAGGTGATCTAGGAGAGTAATAAATCAGCGGCCGCGCTGACTCTGCCTAGACACATGAAAGATAGAGGTCGGCTTAGGCTTGATTCTTGACATCGCGCTGGAATAAGTTGGACTGTAATGTGAATGACGACCAGTCGCATGACGAATGCGTGGTTAGTTCCAGTGGAATTGTTGTCAGACATCCTAGTATATTTTAATATGGTAATCATATCAAAGCACAATTCAGGTTGGGCTATCATCTAGAGATAGCTATTTGGGTTTGTAGATAAGCTTTGATGCAGTTCGGTACTAAGATACGGATTGTGCTTTGATATGATAATATGTGCGCGTGACCCGAATGGCTAGGGAGCGGATTGCAAATCCGTATCATGCAGGTTCGACTCCTGTTGCGCACTCCAAGTTCTCGTTACTACTTTCGTTAAAGTAGCGTTTGATTAGCGATAGAGATCCGGTGGCAGAAGACCGTTAGTGAGGTAACCCCTCTGAATCTGATAGGCAGTTCCCTCTGCACACAGACGTTAGAATAAAAGGGATGGACAGAGTAACTGCTCAATTAAGGGCTGGAGTGGAAAACCAGTAGCTTATCCTAATTTGGTCTTAAAGTGTTCATGGACGCACGACGGCTTGTCACGCCGTAAGAGTGGGGATCGTTACCCCCTAAGACCGCCAAGTTATGGAGAAGCGGGTGCTACGGCATCTGTTATCTACCAAGTTTTGCCCTGGTGACGGAATTGGTATACGTACTGGTCTTAGAAACCAGGTTCTGGGAGTTCAAGTCTCCCCTAGGGCACCAAGTTGACTCGCCTTGATTGATGGCGTATAATGAGATAAGTAATCAATCATCTTGGGGGATTAGCTCATTTGGTAGAGCATCTGCTTTGCAAGCAGGGGGCGATCAGTTCGAATCTGATATTCTCCACCAGAATTTTGCCGGTTTAGCTCATTTGGTAGAGCAGGCGCCTTGTAAGCGTCAGGTGGTCAGTTCGAAACCGACAACCGGCACCAGTATTTGCGGGGTTCATTTAATGGTAGGATTTCAGCCTTCCAAGCTGATAGCGCGAGTTCGATTCTCGCACCCCGCTCCAGTTTTCCGTGTGTAGCTCAGCCTGGTAGAGCTCTGCGTTTGGGACGCAGTGGTCGCATGTTCGAATCGTGTCACACGGACCAAGTATTGCAGTGTATGAAAGTGGTCATCCGTCCGGTCTCATAAGCCTGAAATCGCTGGTTCGAATCCAGCCTCTGCATCCAAATTATTACTTGATATCAAATGCTTGACAAATTCAACATTTGATGTTATAATTTATTTTATTCTTCGATAGCTCAGTTGGTAGAGCAGCAGACTGTTAATCTGTTGGTCCGTGGTTCGAACCCACGTCGAAGAGCCAGTTTTAGGATGCGTGTGCCGAATGGTGAAGGCAGCTGACTGTAAATCAGTGACATAAGAAACGTTGGTGGTTCGAGTCCATCCGCATCCACCAAACCGCCTTGTTAGCTCAGCGGTAGAGCAGCGCCCTTACAAGGCGATGGTCGGCAGTTCAATCCTGTCACAAGGTACCATTTTTATTTAAGGAAATTTTATGAACTATATCCCATTGCAGAACAAAGTTCTGGTCATTGAGAATGAAAAGAAAAAAGTTACAGACAGCGGAATCTATCTAGGTGAAGCCAATGGAGACAGCAATACTCGAGCAGGCACAGTTCTTGCTATTGGGCCAGATGTTAAAGAAGTAAAGGTTGGAGATATTGTTTATCCTATGTGGACAAAATCAAAAGTAGTTAAAGAAGACGATCTTTATCTTGGAATTATTTCTGAAGAAGATATTCTTGCAATTCAAGAAACTGAATAAGATTTATCTGCCGATAGTTCAACGGATAGAACAGTAGCCTTCTAAGCTATTAATAGAGGTTCGATTCCTCTTCGGCGGACCAGTTTTTATTGGGACATTGTGTAATGGTAGCACAACAGACTTTGACTCTGTTAGCCTAGGTTCGATCCCTAGTGTCCCTGCCAAAATGTTCAATTAATTATCCTAGCAAAGCAAAGGGTCTTTAAAATAAGATTTGACAAGGTGTCAAAAGTGTGCTATAATAGTAGCATAAACAGTAACAAAAGGAGATCTGTTATGAATAGTGACAAGAGTGATAAGATAAACGGGACGTTAGCTCAGATGGTAGAGCAGTAGACTTTTAATCTATTGGTCATTGGTTCGAATCCAATACGTCCTACCATATAAAAACATATTGTCTGCGTAAACCGTAGATCCGTAGTAGATATTATGTTTCTATATGGTGTCTGTCGCCAAGTGGTAAGGCCTCGGGTTGTGATTCCGATATGCGTGGGTTCGATCCCCATCAGACACCCCAATAAATAATGCAACTTTAGCTGATGTGGTCATAGCGGCGGTCTGAAGAACCGTTGAAAGAGGTTCGATTCCTCTAGGTTGCACCAGTAAGATATATCTCGGTAGCTCAATTAGGCAGAGCAGTGGCCTCCAAAGCCAAAGGTTGTAAGTTCGATTCTTACTCGGGATGCCAAATAAGGAAGATGATGCAGCGGGGATGGTCCTGCGACTGGCCTTGAAAACCAGGTTCTCTTAACAGGGATGGGGCTCGACTCCTCCGTCTTCCGCCAAATAATGGTGCGGTCCTATAATGGTATTAGAGCAGATTGCTAATCTGTCGCTCGGCGTAATCCGGGTTCTGAGTTCGAATCTCAGTCGCACCGCCAGTCACGGCCCTTAATTCAATTGGATAGAAAGCAAGTCTTCGAAACTTGAGGTTGGGAGTTCGAATCTCTCAGGGCCGGCCAGTATTTTGCTCCTATAGTTTAATGGTAAAACGGCGGATTTATATCCCGTAAGCAACAGATAATTGGTTCATCTGAGTTCGAATCTCGGTGAGAGCACCATATATATGGTAATATAGCATAGTGGCTAATGCAACTGCTTCATACGCAGTCTATCGTTGGTTCGAGTCCAACTATTACCACCAATGCGGGTATGATGTAATGGTAACCTGAAACCTTGCCAAGGTTTATTCGCGAGTTCGATTCTCGCTACCCGCTCCAGGTTTTTAAATGAGGTGAATTATGAGAAAGATAAATATTGCTGAAGTAAAAGCTTTTATTGAAGCTCAAAGTCTAGAAACTAAAATTTACATTGGTGCAGACTCTGAAAGATATAAACGCGACGGCAAATGGTATGCAGATTATACTCTCGCAATCGTAGTTCACATCGATGGACGACATGGTTGTAAGATTTTTGGTGAAGTACAAACTGAGATTGACTATGATTCTAAGGCTCAACGGCCTTCGATGCGTCTAATGACAGAAGTGTACAAAGTTGCAGATTTGTATCACTTGATTGAAGATTGTATTGGAGAACGGGAAGTTGAAATTCATTTGGATATCAACCCGGATCTAAAGCATAATAGCTCTATAGTGATTCAACAAGCAGTTGGTTATATCAAAGGTACTTGTAATGTTGTACCGATGGTTAAACCAAACGCATTTGCGGCTTCTTATTGTGCAGACCGTTTGAAGGAAATTTTAGCGTATCAACAAGCAGCATAATTGGAGGCACTATGAATACCAGCGAAGAAGATGCATGGATTAATTGCGAAACAAATGATCTTTGGTTATTTGATAAATTAATCCTTTCTAGAAAATTAGGATATAAATGCGGACCTGCAGGAGTTCCTGTTCCTGCGCCAGGTAATTACATAGTGCGTCCAGTTACTAATATTATTGGTATGGGTAAAGGAGCCTCCTTCAAATACATTGAGAAAGACACTACAGATTTGCCGGCTGGTTCTTTTTGGTCCCAGATATTTGAAGGTCGCCATCTTAGTGTTGACTACCATTATGGTTCTCCTATACTAACGGTTGAGGGATTTAGAAATCCTGGCGATCCTTTATGGAAATTCTCAAAATGGCAGAAGTGTGCTGAGCACCTGTTTATGCCAATAGAATTATCCGTACTACGTAAATTTGAGTATGTGAACATAGAGTACATAGGTAAAAGAGTTATCGAAGTACATCTAAGAGGCAACCCAGATTTTGTCCATGGCAATACTGTAGCAATTCCCGTTTGGAATGATGACGATGTTGACCAACCAGTGTCCGACGAATTACGATACATAGATGCCCCGGATTATATGCGAAAAGGCTTCTTAATAGATTAAATATATTTTTGTAGATAAGAAAATTTGTTGGGTTTTTGTATAAATAAGTGTATAATGTAAAAATCTATTCTTTAGGTGCCAGATTATGATATATAAGCCAACAAACTTGTCTGATCCAATATTGAATCTAATTAAGGACGATCCTGTCCGCCCTGAGATACCTGTAGAATTTAGAATCTCTGAAAACAGAGAAGTGCTTGTTTTATTAAAAGACGATAAACCACAGGCAGTAGTATGTGTTGCATATATGGATGACATCCCAAGTTCATGTAACGAATTACTAAAACTATCCAAAGAACCATCTATGGTGATTTTCTATACTATCTGGAGCTATATTCCAGGCGCCGGTCGTGATTTGATTTTCAAAGCAAGAGACGAAATAATTAGCACTAAACCGCATATCAAACGATTCGTTACTTTGAGTCCGACGACAGAAATGGCTCGTAGATTTCACCTCAAGAACGGCGCAACGGAATTTCGAAAGAATTTGGACACAATTAACTACGAATATGCTTGACTTCTAGTCTAAAAGATGTTATAATATGTTTTTAAGGTGATGATATGAACGAACAAACAATGGAAACACTTCGTATTCTACAAGAAGAATGCGCTGAAGTAATCCAAGCAATCAGTAAAGTATTTCGGTTTGGTCTACACGCGACTCATCCAGATACGCCAAATCAAACAAATCTTTATCGGTTACAAGAAGAACTTGGAGATATATTGGCAATGATTGAATTGTTAGATAAGCAAGGGGTGGTTGATAGTAACATTCTTTTACAATGTAAATTAGACAAATTCATTAAGTTGAAAAAATGGTCTAATATTGATACTTAATTTTTGCGACTGTGGCGGAATCGGTAGACGCCTCAGACTTAAAATCTGATGTCCGTAAGGGCGTACCGGTTCGATTCCGGTCAGTCGTACCACAATTTAGCGCCGGTGGCCAAGCGGTTAAGGCAGCAAACTCATAATTTGTTGAGCGGGGGTTCAAATCCCTCCCGGCGCACCAATAACAAAGGAAGATATGACAGCACGATATACGTCAGAAGAAGCAACCAATATGATTGGTAATAGGTATGATCTAGTTCTTATTGCATCTATTCGAGCACGAGAACTTAAACGTGGACACAAGGCAAAGATTTTATCTAGCGACGGTGCAATTGTAACTGCTCTAAATGAAATTGAGCAGGGTCATATTGGTATAGAATATTTACAAAAGGTCAAAAGGCCTGGTAAATAATGCTTGACAGAAATTCATTTTTCTGTTATAATAGCAAGATACAGTAACGAATCGACCGCCGTTACTGTAAAATTTTTTAAAGCGGTTATTTTGTTTTAATGGAGATTATATATGCTTAAATCGCGTATTTTGAATGTACTTAAGTCTGGGCGTCAATTCACCCCAGCACAATTGGCTGGTTTGACACAAAGCAAAGAGGATAGCGTACGTCCTCGTATCAGCGAACTTCGCGCAGAAGGTTATGCTGTTTACACTAACACCACAAAGAACGGTAAGCAAGCATACCGTCTTGGCACACCTTCACGTGCAATGGTAGCAGCAGCTTACGCAGCACAAGGCAACGCAGCATTCTAAATTAATTTAGAATTTAGAACGAACACTCCTGCCCGTTTTTTTATAGACAAAGTGTTTCCGTAAGGCGTAAGCGGAATTTTTAGGATTATATTATGGCTTTATATCTAGTTGAAACTGTTACAATGTTCCGTCACTATTACGTAGTTGACGCTAAAGAAGCTGACCACGCTGGTGATACAGTAGTGTGTCAAGACGCAGAAGAATTTGATCAGAAATATCTCGATGAAGTAATCACAACTACTCGAGAAATTACTACAGAAGAATTCAATCGGATGGCTGAGACAGCTATGAACGGGCATCTCGGCGAAAAGATTATCTACCGAGTAGATTATTCTGACAATGAACGTCCAAACTATTCTTCGAATGTAGATGGTATCGGTATCTAATATGGTATACAATTTTGAGGATGCAGTGCTTCGCAAACAAGCAAAGCGCTTGCATCTAATCCGTCGCATTGATGCACGTCCATTGACTGCAGAAGAAACTGAGATGGTTAATTCCTTTGGTAAATGGGATTATCAAAAGAAGAAAAAAGAATTAACCTCCGAGCAAAAAGAAGCATTACGAATTAAGACTCGTGCTGCAAATAGGGCAAAGAAAGCATCCCCGGAAAAATTCGGTGTAACTGAATATACTGCTCTTAAAAATCGAGTTGCCGCTCATGAAAAGAAAGGTCGTAAGATGTTATTCAATCTTACTCCTGAGTATATTCAAAATAAATTCAATGCATGCGAAGGTAAATGTGCTATTACAAAAATTCCATTTAAGATGGAATTAGGGACAAAGGGAAACCGAAACCCATTTCGTCCTAGTGTAGATCGTATCAATTCAAAGAAAGGATACGTCAAAGGCAATATACAGATTATTCTAGCTGTTGTCAATACCATGAAAATGGACTACACTGATGATATTTTACATCCGGTAATAGAATCCTGGTATAAAAACATCAAGGTTTAAGTTATTATAAATAATTTATAATTCTACTTTAAAAGGTATAAAAATGCGAAAATTACACGAATCGATTGCCGGTATGTTGCTAGGAAAACCAGTTCTTATCAATGAAAATCATAATGAAGTTGTTAAAAAATTAAATACCGCTGCCGGAAAAGATATAGGCGGAGAGACTCCTGACTTTAATCATGATTCTGGTACCGAAGAAGATGGTCCACAAGACAAGCCAAAACATAAGTCTCCAGTAAAAGATCACTATTACCATCAAGGTATGTATAGCGGCGATGACACACACGAGCATCATATTATTGTTAGTCATCATAAAGATAATACAGCGACCGTTCAGCATGTTCATTTTGCACACACCGGAGAAGATGACTATGATGAACATCATCACGAAAAACACTTTAAAGATTTGCCTTCAGCAATAGAGCACGTTAAAACTCTACATACTCCTATGTAATATATCCTAAGATAGCATTAAAACCGGCCTTGAGCCGGTTTTTTTGCGAGTTTCGTAACTTTGAATTAATATAAATAATATTAGTATCAATTCATTCAAATGGAATAAAAATGAAACAATTTAAAGAACTTCGCGAATCTATTAGTATCATATTAGAAGCTACAATTTCTGCAAGTGGCGCAAACGCGGGGGAACATCATACCAAGTATGTTAAACCATATCTTCCTGGTGGCGAAAAACACTCTGAGGGCACGCACACTTTGGAAACAAACGCTGGACATATTGAAAGTG
>Ga0136641_1000974_pt1 | contig 12004 bp, 18 predicted proteins | sample EliLak1302023Y_FD_115312 | JGI IMG/M metagenome (GOLD analysis project Ga0136641, IMG submission 115312) | Freshwater microbial communities from Elizabeth Lake, Yosemite National Park, California, USA - 13020-23Y | ecosystem: Environmental > Aquatic > Freshwater > Lake ...
ACGTGGACAGAGTAACCGCTCAGTCCGGGGCCTATGTGGTGTAGGTAGCCGGACACTTTATACGTGCTTTCTGAGTAGCTACACTGGAACACCGAAATACTTGTCAATGTCGACTATGTACAAGGACCGGCCAGGAAGAGTTGGGCTATCGTGGATTCAAGCGCCGCAGAGAGCACCTATAAAGTGCGGGGTTAGTTTAATGGTAAAACAGCAGATTTCCAATCTTCGGTCGAGAGTTCGATTCTCTCACTCCGCTCCATTTTAACAGCAGACAGATAAATAATTATATGCTAACATTTATAACAGACATTGCCAGTCCTTTGTTGCAGTTTATCAAGGATGATCCAGTACGTCCTGAGATTCCTGCAGAGTTTCGTGTTAGCAACAACAGGTTTGTCAGCAGTATTGTTGATGGAGAAGATCCCAAGGCAATGGTATGCGTGAGCCTGTGTGATCAAGTTCCGTGTAGTGTAGCAGAACTAACTCAAGACGCTCTAGCACCCACAACTGCTATATTCTATACTATTTGGAGTTATGCACCTGGTGCAGGTAAAGAACTTTTACTACGCACAGTAGAAGAAATCAAACATCAGTTTCCAAACATTACCCGTTTTGTCACCCTCAGTCCCAAGTCAGAAATGGCAAAGAAGTTTCATCTTAAGAATGGCGCTGAGATATTTAGAGAAAACGAAGATAGTATCAACTACGAATACAAAGTTTTACAGTCTGACACCGCTTAGACTTTCTGGGTGTCCGACGTAGCCCCTAATCATCACATTAAATGAGAGTGAAATTCTATTATTTTCACTCTCATTTTTTTTGACTCCGTGTACCATAGGGCTTAACCACAGCATGAGTTCGCTGGGATTTGGACTAACATAGATGCAATTCTTGCTGATCATGCTTACAGGATTTTGGTTATCTTCATCTACGTTAGGTACGAATTGAAATGTGTTGGGGTTATGGAACACTATAGGACTTTGATCCACACCAAACGGATAGTAAGTACCACTGATGATACTATTAGTGTGTCTATGGATATGATGATGCTGTCCGGGCACAGTAACGTTGATCCAGCTTTGAGTTAGCTCTATTTCAATATCTTGGTAGGCCAGTACGTCACGAGCATAAAAACTAACATGCTCAAGGATATCATCTTTAAGAGATTTTAACTCAGAGCGTTCTAGAATGTCAATTGCACTGTGTATTAGGTTGCCCTGGTTATCACGCAACGGTTCATTTTGAACAATAGTTAAAAGTGTTTGATTAGCATCCTGTTTGTCTGCTAACATGTGGCGCATCAAAGGCCAAGCAAACAGTGGAAAAAGTCCGATATCTTTTGTGTTCATAGTAGACATATTTAAAATACTATGTTATAATAAGAAGCAAATATGAAAGAGGCATTTAAATGATTATAGTTACAGGTGGGGGCGGCTTTATTGGAAGTGCCATGGTTGGCTACTTAAACAGTATTGGGCGCACAGATGTGGTGGTTATTGATAACATGCCTCATGAAGAGCAATATAAAAATTTAGCTGGTAAAGAATTTACCATTATGAGTGCAGACGAAATCAATGTGCTTGCATCATTTAATACTGGAACAATTGATGCGGTGATCCATATGGGTGCAATTACAAACACACTGCACAAAGAATGGGATTCAATCTACAAACAAAATATCCTAGCAACAAGACAGTTGGCAGGCATCTGTGGACAACTACATATACCAATGGTGTTTGCCAGTTCGGCCGCAATCTATGGCAACGGTGCAGGACCGTTAAATCAGTATGCATTGTCTAAAAAATTAAGCGAAACTGAAATACAAGATCGTGCCGCCTGTTTGAGATTCTTCAATGTCTACGGTCCAAACGAATATCACAAAGAACGCATGGCGTCAACCATCTTACATTGGCATGGACAGATACAGGAAACAGGTAGTATCAAAATATTTGAAGATAGTGATCAATACTATAGAGATTTCATCTACGTCGAAGATGTGTGTCGAGCAGTATGGCATATGGTTGAAAACTTTAGGCCAGGAGTATACGATCTAGGCACAGGCAAAAGCGTTAACTTTGAACGAGTAGCCAGGGAATTAATCAAACATGTCGATCAAGAAGTATATCTCGACTACATTCCCATGCCTGCTGATCTCAAAGCACAGTATCAAACAGACACTAAAGCTGATACAACAGCATTGATAGCCACAGGATTCGACGTCGATCTCTGCAGATCTGTAGCAGAAGGCATCGAAGATTATGCGCAATATTTAAAAGGACATCATTACCTATGATAGGCGAAGTATACGTATTAGACGATGTAATATCACCAGGATATCAGGATCTTGTAGAAAGAGAACTGATGAGTAAAAATGCTCCGTGGCATTTTCAAAGGGACATTGCACTTGATATTGAAGATCCTGATGCAAAACTAAACGGTCGAACTCCTGGACTTAGTCATGTATTTTTTGATGTAGATTCAGGTGGCATCCGAAGTCCCATGATGCATTACATGACCATGCCAATCATGTTCGAGGCTGTTCACAGGATAGGGTATAATGCAAAAGGACTCATCCAAAGTCGTAGTTTTATGCATTTTCCAATCGCTGATAAACTACGGAAACCTTACGATAATGTCCACGTTGACTACGGTATTGAGCACCTAGTTTGTCTCTACTATGTTAATGAAACAGATGGCGACACAATTATATTTGATAAAAAATTCAATAGCCAAGATCCTAATCCAGATTTTTCCAAAATAAACTTAAAGATAAAAGACCGTATAACTCCAAAGAAGGGTCGCTGTATTCTATTTGACGGTGACTGGTATCACAGCAGTTCTGGCCCTAGCGAAGATGTTCGCTGTATTATCAACTTTGATATTGTTTGAACAAACTTGTTCTTGTATGTTTTTCTTACATCTGTTATAATTACATAGCGGCTGTAAGCAAATTAGCAAAGCTCTCGCCAGTAATGGCGTAGGACAGGGCAAAGACTTAGTCATCGCCCTTAGTGGTTCGAATCCACTCAGCCGCACCATATTCCCATAGTAAATAACAACAGGCCCTTATAGCTCAGGTGGTAGAGCACCGGTTTTGTAAACCGGTTGTCCCGTGTTCGAATCATGGTGGGGGCACCATAACAATAAAAGGATTATATGTTTAATACCATTGAAGAACTAAAAGCTCATGTTGAGCATCTAAAAACAGCACCCCCTTACGAGATTAACGAGCATCTTGCAACATTGCAGAGATTCGCATCAGAGTGCGAAACTATCTGTGAGTTTGGCGTTGGTTGGTTCACCAGCACATGGTCATTGTTGTCCACTCAACCTAAATGGATGAGAAGCTACGATTACAATCCACAATACGAAGAAGTAGGACACAAGGCAAAGGAAGTGGCAGATTCTGTTCACGCGGCCGCCTCCACACTAGGAATAGATTTCAAACTGACTATACAGGATACAGGCGCTGATGGCTTTGTCATAGACGACTGTGATTTGCTGTTCATTGACAGCTTGCATAACGGTTGGCATCTTAAAAAAGAACTTACGAATAACGGTCACAAAGTAAGAAAGTATATCATATTCCACGATACTGAAAAGTATGGTTGGTTAGGGCAAGATGGTATCGACCGCGATCTGCATCCAGATGTTCCCGGTCTAAATGGCGCTATTGATGAGTTCTTGGCAAATAACTCTGAGTGGCAAATTAAAGAACGCTACTCTAACTGTAACGGACTAACAGTTATTGGAAAATGATTTCTGATCTAACTATTGTTGTAATTGACAGCCTCAATTACAACGCTTCTGTTATAGCATTAGACCAAACCAAAAAAATACTTCCTCAGGCTAAGGTATTGATCATAAGTGATAAAGAATTTTATCCTTGTGATAATTTCCAATACGTTGATAAATTTGACGGTACAGAACATTCCAGAATCTGCCTGCAGGAAGTACACAAACATGTAGACACATCACACGCATTGTTTATTCAATACGACGGATTCCCTACCCAACCACAATACTGGACTGATGAATTTTTAAAGTACGACTACATCGGTTCTCCGTGGATCAAGAACGATCAATGGAGGGTAGGCAACGGTGGCTTCAGTTTACGCAGTAAAAAATTATTGGAGCTAACGCAATATACTCCGCAGGTGTTTGATGATGACATCGGACATTTAGAAGATCAAGTTATCAGCATCAGTAGTCGTGTTTGGTTGGAAGCCAGGGGCATACGATATCCGTCTATTGAGTTGGCCGCACAGTTTGGTACTGTTGAACCATTTATGTTAAAACCCTCCTTTGGATTCCATGGACACGGTTTAGTGCCGGAGTACTTGGGAAAAGAAAAGACTCTAGAATGGCTAGATGCTATCGATAACAACTTCAGCGTATACCATAGAAATTTGTTTACCATTCCCTATTATCTCTGGAAATGGAACGAGCTCGATCGTCTGAGAAGTTTCATGATAAGAGCCAACGAAGTTTTTCCAGGATATACTGAAAAATGTTGGGAGGAATGTAGATGGCGCATTGGCCTAGCCTACCCAGATCAAGATCCATGGGAATTGCAAAAAATGATATTTGTCTACGGATACACGGGTCCTTAGTTCAATGGATAGAATACGAGTCTTCGAAACTTGCGATGTAGGTTCGATTCCTACAGGACCCGCCACTAGAAAGGAATAATTAAAAGTATGAATACAAGAGAACAAGTTATTACCAGTATGTGTTATACAATGCGGCATGACTATGGGCTAGACAAACATCCAGACGATGCTGATTTTGTAGCGGGTATGACCGTAACAGAACGAAATACGTTATGGAAACAGATGGCACAGATGTTTGATAACGATATTATACCCCATATGGTATTCAAAACTCCTGACCCAAAATATGCCGCCGATGTTGCAGAGCATTTCAAAAATCAAAATTTGTACTCTGAATGAAAGCAATAGAACAAGAACTACGTCAGTTATTCCCTACTCCCATGTTTGTTGCCAAACTGGACAGCACAGATATCTGTGATCTCACAATTTTAGAATTGGAAAAACTTAGATCGGCAGGTACAGGTCACAGCAATGACTTTGCTTGGACCACTGACGACAACTTATATACACTACCGCAGTTCCAAGAACTTACAGAATTTTTATACAAAGAAGCAGGGGAAGTGTTAGATGTCATGGGCATTAAAAGACGCTTCCACGAAATTACCTGCATGTGGGCCAATGTAGCAGAAGTGGGACATCAGCATATTATCCATGCCCATTCAAACAGTTTTCTAAGCGGACTATTATATTTGCAGGCTCCCGAGGGATCTGGCGCAACAGTTTTTATGGATCCACGCCCTGCGGCAACCATGTGGGATCCAGATTATCTAGATAAAGAATCATTCAAAACAGCCTATATCAGCAACAAAGCAGAAAAGGGTGTTTTAGTGTTCTTCCCAAGTTGGTTAACTCACGGTGTTGATGTGGGGAGAAAACTGCCAGAAGAAAAGCGTATAGTTTTAAGTTTTAATGTAATGATACGTGGTCCTATGACCCAACATTCAAAAAGGCTTGATTTATAATTTTACAGGGTTTATAATGTATAAATATTTTGTCAACTGTGCCGAATGGGCAGTGACATTAGTTTATAAAAATCTTGCTTATTAAAGGAGAAAAATATGTCAAAGATTATCGGTATCGATTTAGGTACAACCAATTCATGTGTGGCCATTATTGAAAATGGTGTTGCAAAAGTTCTAGAGAACGCAGAAGGTGCTCGCACTACCCCAAGCATTATTGCCTATGGTGAAGAAATTCTAGTAGGTGCACCTGCAAAGCGTCAAGCAGTCACGAACCCAAAAAATACTATCTATGCGGCTAAACGATTAATCGGTCGCAAGTTCGCTGAGAAAGAAGTACAAAAAGACATCGACCTGATGCCTTATAAAATTATTCAAGCAGACAACGGAGATGCTTGGATCGAAGCCAACAACGATAAATTAGCACCACAACAGATTTCAGCAGAAGTCCTTCGCAAGATGAAGAAGACTGCTGAAGACTACCTAGGTTCAGAAGTAACACAGGCTGTTATTACGGTGCCTGCTTACTTCAACGATGCGCAACGTCAAGCAACTAAAGATGCTGGTCGTATTGCAGGACTGGAAGTGCTACGTATTATTAACGAGCCAACTGCGGCGGCGCTGGCCTACGGAGTAGATAAAAATGATAAACGTGATCGTAAAATTGCTGTGTATGACCTTGGTGGCGGTACTTTTGATGTATCTATCATTGAAATTGCTTCAGTCGACGGTGATAAACAAATTGAAGTTCTCAGTACCAATGGTGATACATTCCTCGGAGGTGAAGACTTCGACCAACGTATTATGGATTTCTTAGTTTCAGAATTTAAGAAAGACAGCGGATTTGATCTCAAGACAGACGTACTGGCACTACAGCGGTTGAAAGAAGCCGCCGAAAAAGCCAAGATTGAATTGTCAAGTGCATCACAGACAAGTGTTAACCTGCCATATATTACAGCAGATGCCAGTGGGCCAAAACACATGAACGTAAACATCACTCGTGCCAAGTTAGAAGACTTGGTAGCAGAGTTAATTGAACGATCAATCCAGCCGTGCAAGACAGCATTAAAAGACGCAGGGTGTGATGCCAGCGATATCGACGAAGTTATCCTTGTAGGTGGTATGACTCGCATGCCAAAGGTACAGGAAACAGTTGAAGCATTGTTTGGCAAGGCACCACGCAAAGATGTCAACCCGGACGAAGCTGTAGCCGCAGGCGCCGCTATTCAAGGTGATGTTCTAGGTGGCGGACGTAATGATGTTCTGTTATTAGACGTTACTCCACTGAGCCTGGGAATTGAAACCCAGGGCGGTGTTATGACCAAGATGATCAAGAAGAACACTACTATCCCAACCAAGTTTGCCCAAACATATTCAACCGCAGATGATAATCAACCGGCAGTGACCATTAAAGTTTACCAAGGTGAACGTGAGTTAGTTGTTGGTAACAAGTTACTAGGCGAGTTTAACTTGGAAGGAATTGATCCAGCGCCACGCGGTACTCCGCAGATCGAAGTTACCTTTGATATCGATGCCAACGGTATTCTTGATGTAAAAGCCAAAGATAAGAAAACTGGCAAAGAGAAAAAGATTACCATTAAAGCAAGTTCCGGTCTATCCGAAGCTGAGATCGAAAAGATGGTACAGGATGCTGAAGCCAATGCCGAAGAAGATAAAAAGACCATAGAACTTATCAATGTACGCAATGAAGGTGACGCGGTTATCGCTCAAACTGAAAGACAGATGACTGAACTAGGTCACTTGGTATCCGACGATGAACGTGCTCTAGCCGAAGGATTGATTGCAAAATCTAAAGAAGCAAATGCAACCAGCGATAAACAAGCTATCGTAGAAGCATCAACAGCACTTAAAGATATCCTTGGTAAATTCTTGCAAAAGTCTGCAGAAGTTAAAGAGCAGGCCAAGCAAGAAGGTGAAATGGATAAAGGTAAACGTCCAGAAGTTGATGACATGCATGCCGGTCAGGACAGCGTAGTAGATGCGGATTTTACCGAAGTCAAGTAATAGGCTAAAAGGACTCTGGCGATTGTGGGCGAAAAGTTTGGGCGAAAAGTCCGGAACCACTAACGCCGAGTCTGATATTATCGCTATAATTAGAACTGTAATAGTGCTAACTTATATCGTAACCAATTTCTTTATTGTTGCAGGCGTAATTAGGCACTGGTAGTTCATTATGTATCAACTTAATGGTTTTATTTACCGACTGGTAAATATAGTATATCGGAGTTCAATCGTGACAACAGCTTCTTCATTCGACTGGAGTGAGTGGGACAAAGAATCCATTATAGACATGGTCTATATGGCTCGAGGCCTTGTTGTCGGACAAACTTTAACAATAACAGAATTCAACACCCGGCTAACTAGACATATCAAATACTGGTTGCCCGTTAGAAGTCGTAAGAGTCTTGAACCACAAGTAGACAAAGGTCATGTGTGGATCGGGGGCATGTATTATACAGACTACGACCAAAACAAGCAAAAAAGCATTGAAATAGCCCTAGCCTATCACAAAGATGATAGGGTTATTACCATGACAGCCCGCAGGTTTACTAGAATCTGTCACCGTATCGCAGATGTGTTACTACACGAAATTATCCATATGCGCCAGGCACGTAAGCGTAATTTTAAAAATTTACCGGGCTACAGCTCTACAGCTGAATCTACCAAATCAAAACAAGAACAAGAATACCTAGGCGATCCTGATGAGATAGATGCCTATGCATTTAACATGGCTTGCGAACTACATTCAAAGTTCAATGGAGATATTAAACAAATTGTCAACTATTTCAACGAGCCACAAAAAGGTAAAAAACGTTACTTCAACACATGGCGCATGTATCTTAAGGCATTCAATTGGGACAGCGATCATCGTATCATTAGACGCATTAAAAAGCGTTGCATCTACTACCTAAGCCGTAGTCAAATCTCCAAACCCTACCAATCTAAAGACTGGATCCATCGATAGCATTTTGGCATAATATGTCTTGCGTATAGACTATTATTATGCTATAATTACTGTATGGATTTAATTGACTAGGTTTGGTAAAATGAAAAATAAAATTATTCTATTTCTAATGCTGATTGGAGTCGGCGCAGGACTATTCGCATGCTCCGAGAACTTTGAAAGTTCTGCTAGGAAAATAAAAGACAAGATGACTATCAAGGTATTGCAAACATCTAGTGTTGATCCTGACAGCGATTTACCAGCTGATTATACCCTACTGTGCATTGATGGAGTAAAGTACATCAAAACTAAAGAAGGCGGAATTAGCGTAAAATATCAAGCAAATGAGAACGGTGATCCGAGTGCAGAAGAATGCGACTAACACATCTACTGTACACTCTAACTTCGTCTTTGAGGAAATTTTTTCTGATAAATTAGAGAGTGGTGGTCCTGTTTTACTAAGTCAAAGCCAAAACAAACTTTTAAGCCGCCAAAGATTAAAATCACAAAAGGATAAAAATGAAAAAAAATAAGTTGAATATTAATGTTAAGCCACAAGCGGCACCAACGGCGGCACCTGCTGTACAACCGCAACAGGCTCAGCAAGCTCAACCAGCACAAAAAGTAGCACAGCCAGCAGGTAAAACTCCAAGCGTAATGATCTTAGTTCCAGCGATGGAAATGGTTAATGCAGAATTTGCACAACACTTGGCCATGGCCGCCGCTAATATGGTCGCTAATGGTATCAAGATCAACTGTGCATTTAACATCGGTAGTGTGATTACTATTGCCCGTCGTAACCTAACTGACATCTTCCTTAAGAGTGATTTTGATTATGCATGGTGGGTTGACTCAGATATGAAGTTCCCAATCGATGCTCCAATTAAACTGTTGAAACGCGGTGTTCCATTAGTTGGTGCAAACTATCGCAGACGACGTTTCCCAAATCCAGGGTTTACTGGCATGATGGGACAAGCTGGAAATTTTACAGAGTTAGTAACGGATGACAATAGTCCTCCGATGCAACAAGTTGATGTACTACCGCATGGTATGATGTTGGTACATCGTTCAGTGTACGAAAAAGTTCCACAGCCGCATTACCTACAAGATTACGTTCCAGAAATTAATCTTGAAATTGGTGAGGACATTTATTTTTGTAACAAGGCTAAAGCGGCAGGATTTACACCATATTGCGATCACGAGTTAAGCCGTGAAATTGCACACATTGGTATCTTCCACTTTAACTATAATTTGTCAGTTCCACAATAACCCGGAGGTCCTATGGACAATTTTGATTCAATTGAATTACGAAAAGTAAAAAATGGTGTAATCGTCGCACTACGCACTGACGAAGAAGATTCAGAATACATCTTTGATACTAATCGCAAGGCATTGAAATTTGTCAAGGACCTATTGGAAGGAAAAGTTCTCCTAACTAAAGAAGATGAAGAATGATTGAAACGGCATTAGTGTTTCTAGCGTTACTACAAGTTAAACATTGGTATATTGATTTTGTAAATCAAAGCAATATTGAAGTGGCAAGCAAGGGTATCTATGGTGATTTCCATGGTATCATTCACTCAGTGAAACACGGTGGCGGCACAGTACTATGTGCCTTGTTAGCCTTCGGTTGGTCATATATGTTCTTTTGTTGGGTGCTTGGAATAATTGATTTCTTTATCCATTATCATATTGATTGGGCAAAGATGAATATCAATAGAACAAAAGGTTACACAGTTGCGATGCCCCAATTTTGGGCATGGTTGGGTGCAGATCAAATGTTGCACCAATTAACATATATTGGATTAGTATGGTTAGCCGTAGCATAAAGAAAGAATACAAAATAGGCGATAAAGCCTGGATATATGGCATTACTACAGGTCCGGGGTATAATCGACCATGTGGCGGGCAGGTAATACACAGTCTAGAGATTCCTGGATACTCTGAACTGCACTACATTGTCGAAGTGCAAAATGGCATCGAGCCTCTTTTAGAAGTACGCACATGGGGAACTATGAGCCAAGATGCCAAGGGTCCTGTAGGAAGTTTGAGAGAAGTATTAATGAATCGTCACGCAGAGCAAAAAATTCTGTTGCGAACAGGTATGCGATTACCAGATGCTGAATTGAATCCGGAGTTTGTCGATGAGCCAGAATCTGATCAAGATCAAGATTAAGGGAGCGCAAGCCGGTTACGAAGCAGGAGAGTGGTGCCGTGACAACATTGATCTCGACTACTGGGATCTTTGGATGGACAATATAGGATTTGCCATTTATACATTCGAATTCAAACGTAGGCAAGACGCCACTATATTTGCACTAAGATGGGCACAACATTCTTAAATGGGCCACTCCACTCCTACTACGGTATACAGCCCTACAGAAGTAATAGTATGCGGAGAGATCGCTACCGCCTTCATAATAACATGGTCTTAGAATCCAAACAGGTCATAGTACACACTATCCGAATGGGCGATGTTGAAGACCCAGACCTCATGGTCGCCCAACCTATTTGGGAATGGCAACAAACAGATCATGGTAAATGGGTTATGGAAAACGCTATTCCAGAAAGCCCAATGTGGAACAGATATTTGGATCCACAAAGTTTTGGACATCAATACATGATATCTGCAGTATTCGAAGGGTCCAAAATAACAGAGTACTACTTGCGATTTGGCGATTATGCCCAGAAAAAAGTTCCTTTATAGTTGACAAAACCAACTTGTGATGTTATAATTGTATTATGAAAATAACATCGCTAGATTTAGAACTTAACCAGCCCTCGGGAAAAATCATCCAAATTGGCGCTGTAATAGGCGACACCCAGACCGGAGAAGTTTCCCAACGGTTGCGTATCTATGTAGACCCCCAAGAACAACTGAGTGATTTTATTATTGTGTTAACTGGGATTACAGAAACAGATATCAAAGAAAAAGGTACTACACTAAAAGAAGCGTACCTTCAACTGAGAGAATTCCATCTTAGACATTCAACATTTATCAATCCGTTAACGTGGGGCGGAGGCGACAGTCAAGAAATTTTCAATCAGCTGGCACCAGAGGACAGAGTAGAATGGCCATTTGGTCGTAGATGGGTAGATGCAAAAACAATTTATGTAAGCGAATGTATTGCACGTGGGCTTCCTGTTCAAGGTGGCCTGAGTAAAGTAATGACTAAGTACAATATGAATTTCAAAGGGCGAAAACATGATGCTCAAGATGATGCAGAAAATACGTTTAAACTCTACCACGAAATGTTAATCAGAATAAGGAACAAATGATGAGATCACATTATTGGACAATTAGCAAGTTTGCAGGGTGGATTCGCGGTACACCGAGCCCAGGCGCCCTTACATCTGAAGGTTGGGATGAGTGGCACGAAAAGGCTGGCAAACTGCATCCTGTACGTTATTGGATCGCAGAAGAAGGTTTAGACTATCTTCAAAAGTTCGTTTACTATATTCCGGAT
>Ga0136641_1000976_pt1 | contig 11987 bp, 16 predicted proteins | sample EliLak1302023Y_FD_115312 | JGI IMG/M metagenome (GOLD analysis project Ga0136641, IMG submission 115312) | Freshwater microbial communities from Elizabeth Lake, Yosemite National Park, California, USA - 13020-23Y | ecosystem: Environmental > Aquatic > Freshwater > Lake ...
ACCATTGGAGTATTTAACGGTGCTGTGTATGTGGTGGTAGTTGGGGGGGTTACTACATATGCGGCGGTAGCATTGCTTCCCAGTCCCGATTTGTCTTTCCACGTTGTAATCGGTGCATCGTTAGCAGCAGGAACCCCAGTAGCATTTGGATCAGCGGCATCTAACCACAGTGTACAACCAGGAACATAAAAAGAGGTGGAATTCATTGTATTTCCCATTCCCGACCGATCAGCCCATGACGTGAGTCCAGCAGTGCTAGATGAAATGGTTGTTGTCGCTTGGGCATCGAGCCATAGTGATAATCCTGAAAGACGAGTAGGATTAAACCTCTCTTGGACTAACGGTTTGGACATACCGTCTCTCTGTTATGTATCTCCCTCAAAATTTACAGTTTACATCGCATTCATAACCTTCTGGATCGAGACGACCGATACCCCCGAATGTGCGGAGAACTCTTTCAGAAACTTGCGCAGTTCCACCTTTGGCTTCCCATCTCCCAGAATCTTGGCCAGAACCCCAGCCACCATCACCTTCGGCGTATGTTCCAACTCCTCATCGGGAGACTTGAAGATATCGTTAATAGCATCGAGAATCAGGGTGCGCTGAGCCTCGCTGACCGACAATCCATTCATCATACGTTCGGCTAGAGAGAGTTGGGTCTTGAGAAGAGGATTCTCTTCCGCATGGATCCCAAACTGCTGAATAGCTTTTGAGAGGGAACGAGTGGACACATTGACAATCGCCGCAATTTCTTCGTGCGTTCGCGATACTCCCATACGACGACACGCTACAAAGAACACAGCACCCATCAAGGCGCGCCGTGTCTCTCCTCGCAGTTTCAAGGCATCTTCCTGACCCCGAAAGAGTGCACACGCTTCCTGTAGAATAGCCTTGGTGAATCCATGACGATACGAATACTGGTTTAGAATTTCTAGAGCCGACAGCCATGACCGTTCAGAATGGGAAGCGAGTGACCACGCCGATAAGCGCTGAATGTTCTTGAAAGTAGGAGAATTCACTTTCTTGTTCATCATCATTGAACCGTAGGAGGAGTCGGGAAGCAGCGAACTGATGGTCAACCCCACGCGGCTAGGGTCTTCGTGCCTATCGTCGGCGCCATAGTATCGCCATTCTGCGCCCTCATCAATTGTCTGCTCCATCACAGTTCCACAGCAAGTGCATACGCGCTGACCTTCTTCAATAATCAGTCGGCGCTCTTCGTGCTCGCACATTCTTGCCTACCTCATACCCCCACTCAAAGATGTCCGTTTTTACCGCTATCGCATCCTACTTTGCAGAAAATTCATAGCCGAGTCATCATACACAAACGGACGATAATCAGCACCTCCTGAAGAACGAGGAGGTGCACGAATTCGTGGCGCCTGGTCCTGTGGCTTGATCCACGAAATCACCAAGGATAAATTTGCTGCTACCCATACTTGGAAACCCTGTTCCAACAGAGCATCGCGAACATAATCTATGGCTTCACGATGGTCGTAGAGAGGATACCCAAACACAAAAGAGGGAACATCAAACACAAAATAGGGAGCCTGGGGGTTTTGAATAGCATAGAGTTTGAGTTGAGAAGATAAATTGGAAAGAACGGGGCGCATAGCTTGCATTTTGGCAGTTTTGCGTTCATCTTCCTGCTTCCACAGATCTTTTGCGCGAAGCATTTTCCTACTCGCAGAAAAGAAGACTCAATGAATAGCGATACCTTGGCTCTCAACGGGGGCGGAATGAGGGGAGCTCTGCAAATTGGTGCGCTCCAAGAACTTGCCGCCGAATCCCCCGAATCCCTCACTGACCGTTTTTCTGGGGGAATTTACGGGTATTCTATCGGCGCTCTTATTGGAACTCTAATTGCATTCGAGTTTGAAATTGGTGAATTTGGACCTCTGATTGAACTTCTGGGAAATATGCAGGATACGTTGAACCCCCTGCGTCTTCAAACTCTTTTAGCGTTCAGCGAGAAGCAGGGAGTTGATGATGGGACAAAAATCAGGGAAGCGCTAGAAGAAGCGTTTAAGACTCGAGGAATAGATCTTAAAACCTTGCGTATCGGAGATGCGGCCGTTCCCCTTCATATAGTAGCTTCGGATCTCACCGATCTCAAGACCGTTATTTTTGGTCAGTCAGTTCTGGTATGGGATGCTCTTCGCGCCTCTTTTTCGATACCCTATATTTTCACGCCGCACGCAATTGGCGGACACATGTTTGTCGATGGCGGTGTTCTATGCCAAAACATTATGAGCATTATTCCTGTGGCAAAACGTGGAAAGACCCTGTGTTTATTGAATGCTCAATCGAAGGACAGTGTTGTGAAACAATACCTTAGCACTATTCCCTTTGCCAAGACCATTAAGGAAACATATGATACACAAGACAAGTATCCTCAAAATACCTGTCTTCTGATCGAAGATGAATCCAAGATGTTTACAGTTTGGAAATCGGGGGAGATTGTGGAGCACTTACTTGCTGTTGGTCGACGGTGTTATGCGGACTTCAGGGCCAAGTGCCGAAACAAGGAACTGGCGTAGAACATCAGTCTTGGGCGGACCAAGATATTCGTAAGTGATCGATGTGGTCTGGAGTTTGTAAGTGGGGTATGAATCTACCTTATACTGCCCACACGTCTTCTTATCAGATTCGCAATTAATGTATTGGACATCGACCACCTTACCACCATACGTGTAATCGGCAATAAGAGTTTCAAGGCTCTTGACTTCAGGCTGGGCTTCTTGGGAGTAAGGACACCATTTTGTAAAAAAGAAGAGAAGATGAGCCTTGCCAGGATCTACGGCAACCGTTGTAGGGCTTTCCTGAAGAACCATGCGTGAAGCAGGAGGAAAGCCACGAACCAGCCAGTAAACACCCACAAACAGGACTAGAACGGCCAGGGTGAACCCACCAGCAATGAGTCCAGTTTTTAGGAACTCGTTATCACTCAAGCCAGCGCTCATTTGGGATAGAGAACAGACGTTATTTTTCGTTCAAGAGCATACCACTCGCGGTAGGCTTGGTGGACAGGGGTACCTGAAGCCAGTGTCCACATAATCATATGTGTCTGGCGCTCGGGTTCACCTGCTTTGGGGGAAACGGTATACCACTTACCGTTCAAGCGGAACATTCTTATATATTAGATCGCGTTGGCTGTAAAGGTTGTTTACAGACGGTTCTTGCGAAGTCTGTTTACAGACGGGCGGGAAATCCGACAAGATTAGCGCCAATGCCGAATCCAGCACCCGTGCGCGCGGACGAACCAACAGACGGGGCGTAGATGTCGAGGATGGCGAAGACAGCGAGCGCTGTGAGGGCAATGGTACCGATCTCATCGACACGGAGCTTCTTGCCAGGGAGCAGGTAGCACGCCACGGCAACGGCGAGGCCCTCCAGGGCATACTTGACGAGGCGCTTCACCAGGTCGGCAACATCGATTCCCATGGACGGGGCGGGGGCTTGTGTGGCGGCCATCTTGGTTTATACTTGATAAAGGAGAAATTTTCAATTAGTCGTCAGTGTAAGCAAAGAGGAACAGTGCAATCATACTCATACCAATTGCAACCCAACGCAGTCCCTTAATTGATTCCTTGAATACCATGACACCTGAGAATGTAACTAAGATATCTGATGTCAGGTTCCAAATGAGATTGGATACTGTCATGTTCTCGAACCGTGTAGCTTTGATGAAGAGGTAGGGCTGGACAGAATATACTAGGGTGGCGATAGTCAGACCAACGCTGTAAGAGACAGATCCCAAAGTCACAAACTTTGCAGTGAACATCATCACTACATCAATCGCAGCCATCACGAGGCCAAACACAATTGGAAGAACGGAAAAGCTTCCATACTTCCAGTTTGTCTTGGAAATAAAGACATCAAGTGCGTCTTTGTCCTTATTCATTATTATTCAGAGGGAATACATTACTTGCCGACAAGGCCGTATACCACCTTGTGAGTGTAGCACCATACAAGGGAGAAGACGACGGCGTGGGTGAGGGCGACTGTCGTCCGCGAGCCGCCAGGGGGCAGCGACACTAGCACGCCAGGTGTCAGGAGATAGAAGAGAACTGCAATATACACCATCATTCCCCACATTTGTTTGTTTGTTTGTTTGTTATACTGCGGGAAAAAAGAGTTTTAAGAAGGGTTGAGAATTAGTATAAATGAGCTCTGGACCCAAGAAGGTTGAACTACCTAAGATTGATGATGACGGTGTCGTAGACTACCTCGATGAGGATCCCGAGCTTCCCAACCAGCGTTACTGCATTGTATCCTTCATCTCTCCCGAGAAGGTCATTGAGCGCAAGCAGGACTTCTTTTTCAAGCATTTTATGCAGTGGACGGACTATGATTTCAAGGTCAAGGGTCTTGAGCACCTTGCCGACTACATTGCCAAGAAGTATTCGCTGAAGATCGATGATATCATGAAGGATATCCACGATTTTGAGAAGACCCACCGCGAAGAGATCAAGAAGTCTGATATCCCCGAGCAGTACCAGGTATTCCTGCTGAAGCACGAGAAGGAGGTGCAGGAGGCGTTCGATAAGGCCAACAACTTCCAGTGCAATATTCGTGGCGTTAAGGTACGTCGTGCATTCCCGTCATATGAGGAGGCGCAGCTGTGGTGCAAGGTTCTCCAGCGCAAGTACCCCAAGGATAACCTGATGATTGGTCGTATGGGTTGCTGGCTGCCGTGGGAGCCGTCTGAGCATCTCATGGAGAACGTGGAGTATGCAAACTCGCAATTGAATGAAATTATGCGGAAGTATAAGGAGAACGAGGCAAATCGCGAACTGTTCTTTGCGGAGGAGCGGGAGATGTCGATTAAGGCACAGAAGGAGGAGAATGCTAAGCGTCGTGCTGAGCAGAATCAGCTGCAGGATCTCGCAAAGCCCGTTCACCCGTCGGAGGGAGCCATGCGAGAGTAAGTGATTAAGTGCCACCCTTCTTGACCCATACGGATGGTCCCTTGCGATTGTTCAGAGCATCAGGATTATACTCATTTGCGGCTAACATTGTGGACATGAAGGGTCTGTTATCTACCCAGAGAGAATCGGCACACATATGAAACTGTGGATGATCACTAGCTTTATACCAGAACACTTGGTCTTCCAGTTTATTGGAGGAGGAGGAGTTACAGATCACGAGGCATTCATAGTTTTCGGTGCACTGGTCCATGAACTGACAGAACATTTCAAAGGTGGGAAACATTCCTGCATAATTCTCGTAAATACGTCGACGGTTTCCCAGAATATTCTCACGAAGAATAAAGACAAAATCAACGTTGGTGCGGAGATTGGGAGTAATACCGAGAGGATACTGCATCGTGATCATAGTTGCTAGATCTACATGACGACCGTTCATAAACACGTACCGCGTGGATTCCTCTTTGATCCATGTGGCGTCATATAAACAATCATCAAGAATTAGAAAAGCGCGGGGGTCAATTGTAGACCCATTTGTTTGATTACGTTGCTGTTTGAGTGCTAATTGACGACGAATCACGTTCATGATAATTTCAGGTTTGTACTTGTCATGAATGAGTTTGGATGGAACCATATCTTGGAAGAAGCGGTTGGCCACCTCTGTTCCTGAAATTACGGTTCCAATCGGAAATGCATCCTGATTATGAAAGAGAATATCACGCACCAAGAACGATTTTCCCGTATCTTTCTTTCCGATAATGACAATCATAGGTGATTTTCTGGAATCCATAGCACATCGTTCTTTAATGACTTCCATATTGAACTTTTTAATATTAAAGTTCATCTGTATCCAGTATTAGTATTTTCACACGAATAAATAATGGCAAAAACTACACACGCATACACAGTTCACGCGATCCAGTTATCGGCAGGAGATGCCGCACGAGTCACTGGAAACATTGCAATCTTTTCAGTCGTGTATACGCTTGCGGGAGCCCTGTTGTCGTATGTTCTCTACTACCTCTTTGACGTCTACGATGATAAAAACAAGGAGTGGGAAGAGAAGGGGCTGCCTTACCAGCTGTTTGATGTATCTGTGGAAGTTGCTGTAATCGGAATTGTAGCATTCTGGTTAGTGTATTTCATGAACATTTCTACTCCTATTATTCCTGTTCGCAAAGGTCTGGAAGATTTTGTGGATTCGTATACTGCAGGTCTTTTCTTCATGTTTGCCATCTTCATTTTCCTCGGGGATCTTACCAATAAACTCAAATATATCTTCGATACATTCTTGGGAACGCACTTTGATTTCCTGTTCCCCGCCGAGGGGTCTATTTTGGACGGAACGCTGCGGTATAGCAAGGAGCAAAAAGAGAGTAAGTAAACATAATCGGTTGAAATGCCTAAACCTGTGTCGGATCTACGGACAGCCAATAGTCCATTGGATGTCCATAAGTATTCGAATATTCAGGGGCTACAGGAACAGGCACAGAAACACTGGGGTCTTCGTCGTGTTCAGCCTTTCTTTCCTTCGATTGAAAAGTTGTTTAAGCTAGATGTTCGTCTACCCCATCATTACGGAATCAAGACATCCGTTCCTATTCAGACAATCACTAGTGAATCTTCGGTGTATGCAGGCGCTTCAGAAATACCTGTTCATCTAAAGAAGACCATGCTGTATTCTGCCTACCGTGTCATGCACGGAGAGTATGCTGGAACAGGCCTCCCAAACGTCGGAGAAGTTGCGACAGAACCCTTGCGTATCCAGTCTCCTTATAACGCAGGATACGTGGGATCACTTGCCTCCCTTGTTCTTTCTGAATCAGTGTGTGCCCACTTTCCTCGCGTTTATGGTGTTTTTTCAGGAGTTGCTGAGCGTCATGTTCTGGATATTTCTGATGATTACGAAGATCTGTGTGATCGCCCGTGGTTCTCGCAAAATATTGGGCACTTCTTTGAACTCCGTTTAAGGAAACCTGAAGTTCCAGTTCTCCAGTTTGCAGACTGTCCTTCCGAAGATATTGATGTGGGAGCCACCGAACTTGAACCGTTAATGAATCCTGCTACACCATATATTATCCCTGCAAACTATGATGCCGACGACGAAGGGCAGGGACATGAACACGAGGATTTAGGTGATACTGAAAGCACAGATGATTGTTCAACAGACTACATTTTCAATGTTCGGTCATGTTCTGACAGTGAGAATGATAGTGAGAACGAGAGCGAGAGTGAGTCCGACAAAGAGGATCACGAAATTGCAGATGGATTTTCTGAGCCAGAAGAGGAAGAGGAGTTTGCTCATGCCATCTTTAAGGATGCCCCAATACAGGTGACAGTTATGGAGAAATGTGAGGGAACAATGTATAAACTATTCAAGGAAAACCCTGAACTGCACAAACGGTGTGCGTGGTTGGCCCAAGTGATTTTTGCTCTAACGTTTGCTCAGCGCACATTTGGGTTCGTTCACAATGATCTTCATATTATGAATGTCATGTACGTCCCAACCGACAAGGAGTATTTCTACTATGGAGTAGGCTTGGGAGGAAAGATATATCGGGTTCCTACATACGGAAAACTTATTAAGATTATTGATTTTGATCGTGCGACATTTTCTGTGAAGTTGCCAAAAATGAAGGAGCCAAAATTCTTTATGTCTGACCAGTTTCATCAGGAGGAGGAAGCTGGGGGGCAGTATAATATTTCTCCATTCTACAACCCTAAGTATCCTGAAGTAAAGCCAAATCCATCATTTGATTTAGTTCGATTGGCGACCTCGATGTTCTTTGACTGTTTTCCACACGGTCCGTCGGAAGAATATAAGGGAAATCCGCTCTACACTATGCTGATGTCATGGCTGACCCTTCCCGATGGTCGCTCGATTCTGTTTAAGAATGCAGCAGAAGGTGATGTTTCAGAACGGTATCGTGGATTTCAACTGTATAAAGCTATTGCTCGGTATTGTCGGGATACAGCGGTTCCTCGGAAACAGGTAGAGAAGTTTGGTACTCCCTATCTCTTTGAGGGTAAACCGCCCACAGGCGAATCAATTCTATTTATTGAACCTTAAATCTTAGATTTTATATTCAATCCTTCTTGGCATGCTTCTTCTCGTCGCTGTGGTGCAGCTTCTTCTTCTCCAGCGTATCGTTAACTCCCTCACGGCCAAGGTAAGACTCGGCAATATGGCGAGTAAAGTGGAGGACAAGGGCAAAGAGGGCGGCGTGGACGGCAAGGGTTACCGTCTTGGATCCGCCAGGGGGTAGGCGGACGAGAACGCCAGGGACTAGGGCGTAGAATAGGGCGGCAGTGAACGCGAGCATGAACCAGTTCATTTATACCCTACACAGAAGTAGTTTTTTTGTAAATGGCTTTCCCACGAACTAAAAACTGGGTTTCCCAACGAACATATCCTGGACGGCCACTGAGGCTGTTGTGACCGTGGATGTAACCACGGCCTCAACATCCCCGCCGACCGCATATAGCAGTCCACCCGCACCCGCACCCGACAGAAGACCAACTTTGGCAGCATCGGCCCACTCTACAGGCTTCTTCTTGGTGTAACGCTCCACAATGTATACTAGAACCGCGGCGACCGCAACGACAACAATCATAATGAATAGATTCGTGTCGAGCATTCTCTATCTATTTGATACTTTCAAGTGGGTTTGTTTATACTTTTAGAACGAGCCCCTCGCCTTCTTCGGGAGTGAGATTTACCTCACCGTCATCCTCCTTCTTGTTGTTCTTCTTTTCGTCATCATCATCTATTACACCAAGGTCAAGTTCAAGTGTCTCATCTGAAAGCTTGAGCATAGGATGCTCATCATCAGTCTCATCATCTATATCCTCCTCGTCCTCCTCCTCCTCCTCCTCAAACGCAACGGCCTTCTTTTCGGGCTCAGGGGCAGGGGCAGGGGCAGGGGCGGGGGCGGGAGGAGAAACAACTGTTTCAGTAGGCTGAATCACATCCGCAGAAGGAACAGAGGCATCTTGGACGGAGAAATAAGTGTTCACAATCGACTGCCATGGAAGGAATGAGTCAAGAACAGTATCAAAGGCCGAATCAAGAATCTCTTCAATCTGCTTACGATTACGTGCCTGCTGTTCTGTTGGGACACCGATCGTGCGGAACAGATAAGCATGCTCCCAGCACCGCCGCGCAACCTCCTTGTAATACTCGTGCAGGAAGCGGGGTAAGGGAGGTCGCTCGAATTCGACTTCTACACTGTCCTGGGTAGACCGATACTGAATAGCCGCAAAAGCACGGAGGTAGGTCAGGAGAACTCCCGTCAGCAACTCCTCGAGATAGGAGCATTTGGATGCGGCCACAATACGTTTGACCTCAGTCTGGAGAACTTCATCTGTCCAGACGGGAATACGGGTGAGGAGATTCTGGAATGTCTTGAGTACCTGATCCATCTGGTCGTTCTTCTCGCAGATAGTCTTGGCATTCTCGTAGACTGACCAGATTCCCTCCGAAACATGGGGGAGAACCATGAGTGAAAAACGATTACGAATGTGGCGCTTGGCGAACTGGGCTTCGTCTTTTAGCGACATCTCTAGGTATTTGTATTGTTGTTCCAGATGTTTACGTATACAATGAACGCCAGTGCTCGGGCAGTGTGGTATTGAAATCAGCCAGAAGCGTCTCCACCTGCTTCTTTTCCAATTTCATGGGAAATTTCACTGGAATATAGAACTTGTATGCTTTGGCGGCTGCCTCGTCGGAAATGCGAATAAGGTTCACGCGAGAAACAACGGCTTCTACGACGCGAATGAGATTGCGCATACCTTCTTCACCGTTCGAGTACTCCTTGATAATGTACTCAGCCGCTTCTTCGTCTGCTGATAGATCTTCGCGAGAAATTCCTGCGTGCTTCAGGATATCGGGCCAGATATAGTTGGCAACAATGACCTTCTTCTCCTTATCGTTGTATCCTGGGACATTGATCACGCGCATACGATCTTTGAGAACAGGATGCACGCGCGACTCGTCGTTGAACGAGAATACAAAGAGGCACTGCGACAGATCAAAGTCAATGCCTGCAAAGTATCGGTCGTGATACTGTGAGTTCTGGGAACGATCAGTGAGGTGGATGAGCATAGAAGTAATCTCTTCGCCATGCGGGGTTCCTGATACCTTGTCCAGTTCATCAAAGTAGAGGACAGGATTCATACATCCAGACTGAATAATGGAATCGATGATACGGCCCCACATGGATCCTTCATACGTATAGGAATGACCAACATAGTGGGAGACATCAGAAGCACCGCCGAGGGAGAAGAACATGAACGGGCGCTGGAGAACGCCTGCAATACCGTTACGGGCGAATGAGGTCTTACCTACACCTGCTGAACCACGCATCGCAATGACATTACCAACAGATTCAGGATTTGAAATCCACTGGGCCAGAACTTGCATGATCTGTGTCTTGGCCGAAGTCATACCGTATGTTGCCTTCTCCATCTTCGCATGCGACTCATTTAAGAATGTCGAGCACTTGTCTACACCGTCCTTCATCGTTACAGGCAGGGAGATGTGCTTCCCAAAGGGAACACGCAGAATACCATCTACCCAATTCCTCAGTTTCTGGGCCTCACCACTATCAGAACCCATACGTGTTATCGCATCAATCTTACGAATAATCTCACTCTGAATCTTGGGGCTGGTATCCATCTCCAGAACCCTGAACTTATAGGGAACATCCGACTCATTAATCATCTTCGAGATGGTCAACATCTTCTTCGTCACGTCCTTGCGCATCTTCTTGGTGAGATCCTCGAAATATTCCCGCTCTTTACGCGAAAGTTTGAGAGGAATATCGTCCTCCTCCTTGTTTTTCTTCCGCTTCTTATCACCATCTTCATCCTCGTCTCCCTGAATGATGAGAATAGGCTGACGGCCTGCGCCCCTCGACATCAGACGACGACCAAGAATGTGCTGGATAAATGATGATGGAATCTCCTCGCTATCCTCATCAAATCCATCCTCATCATCATCATCCTCTTCGTCGTCCTCGTCGTCCTCGTCATCCTCATCCTCATAATCCTCTTGGTCCTCATCCTCATCCTCATTGACACGAGCATGAAGGTGAATCTTGACTGATACGGGCATATTTGTAGGAAGTGTGATTCCATGAATTTGGCGTGTAGATTCCTTGGTGGAGATAGTTGTATTATTCACATCTACCATCTTCTCGTCGTCTCCATTCGACTCGGACGTCGAGCCATCATCTTCCCCTTTATAGGTTGAATCATCTTCCGACTTGTAATCATCAAAGAGGGTATCGTCATCAACCCATCGAACATTATCGTTCTCCTTCTTCTTAGATTGTTGATGATTGCTGCGCAGATTATACTTCTTGTTTTTTGGAGAATTCTTATTATTGTCGGATGGGGACTGTGGTGGTGGCGCGGCCTCTCCGCTCTTCGTTCGACGACGCTGTGTAAGACGCTTAGTATCCGACATCTTACTTCTTGGTAGTAAAAAAGAACGTTCGCTTACAATCCATTTTGTCCGACATAATATAATGGATACGGACTTAATTCAAAAGGCTGAGGATCGTATAGCTTATGACGCGGCCAATGAACCTAGTATAAAGAAAATCCTTGAGACAGTTCGTGGATTTATTGAGAAGCATCGTGTTCTCTGCTACGGCGGAACTGCTATCAACAACCTGATTCCCAACAAAGCGGACAGGTTCTATGATCCAAACTACGATATTCCTGACTACGATTTTTACAGTGAGCAGCCCCAGCTTCATGCGATGGAACTTGCGGACATCTTTCATTCGCAGGGATTCAAGAGCATTGAAGTTAAACCTGGCACACATCTTCTAACGTTTAAAGTGTTTGTGGACTTTACGGGTGTGGCAGATATCACCTATCTTGATCCTGCAATTTTCAAGCGTCTGTGGAAAGAAGATATTGTGAAGGAAGGAATCCATTACGTATCTCCTAATTTTCTGCGGATGTCGATGTATCTTGAACTTTCCAGACCCCGAGGCGACGTATCTCGCTGGTCAAAAGTGTATGATCGCCTCATGCTTCTGAACA
>Ga0136641_1000977_pt1 | contig 11982 bp, 8 predicted proteins | sample EliLak1302023Y_FD_115312 | JGI IMG/M metagenome (GOLD analysis project Ga0136641, IMG submission 115312) | Freshwater microbial communities from Elizabeth Lake, Yosemite National Park, California, USA - 13020-23Y | ecosystem: Environmental > Aquatic > Freshwater > Lake ...
CTTCAGGCACAGGCCGGCGGCATGGCGGATGGCCTCGGCGTCGGCCACCGCGGCCGGCAGGGTCAGGTCGCGCGTGACGGTCTTGAAGTCGTCGAAGCGCAGCTTGATGCCGATGGTGCGGCCGGCATAGCCCCTGCGCTGCAGGTCGGTGGCCACCTGGGCCGCCAGGTCGCTGAAGATGCGCGTCAGTTCGGCGCGGTCGCGCACCGCGTGCAGGTCGCGCTCGAAGGTGGTTTCGCGGCTCATCGACACGGGTTCGCCGTGGGTCACCAGCGGCCGGTCGTCGATGCCGTGCGCCGCGTCGTGCAGCCAGCGGCCGTAGGCGCGGCCGAAGTGGCCGACCAGCCAGGCCGGGTCCCGCGCGGCCAGTTCGCCGACGCTGCGGATGCCCAGGTCGGCCAGCTTGTTGCCGGCCTTGGGCCCGATGCCGTTGATGCAGCGCACCGAGAGCGGCCAGATGCGCAGGGGCAGGTCGTCCAGCGTCAGCACGGTCAGGCCGTCGGGCTTGTCGAGTTCGCTGGCCATCTTGGACAGCAACTTGTTGGGTGTCACACCGACCGAACAGCGCAGCCCGCTGGCGCGCTGGACGGTGTTGCGGATTTCCTGCGCCACCGCCCGCACGCCGCCGGCCGGGTCGTGCGCCAGGCTGTCCTGCGCGCCCGGCACCTCAGTGAGGTCGATGTAGATCTCGTCGATGCCACGGTCTTCGATCACCGGCGCCACCTCGGCCACGGCGGCCTTGAACAGCCGCGAATAATGGCGGTAGGCGTCGAAGTCCATCGGCAGCAGGATGGCGTCGGGCGCACGCTGCGCGGCTTTCATCAGGCCCAGGCCCGAATGCACGCCCAGGTCGCGCGCCGGGTAGGTGGCGGTGGTGACCACGCCGCGCCCGGTGTAACCGGCCAGGGTGGCGTAGCGCCGCGTGCCGTCGGCTTGCAGCAGCGGCTGGTGGCGTCGGCCACCGCCGATGACCACCGCCTGGCCGGCCAGCTCGGGGTGGCGCAGCAATTCGACCGACGCGTAGAAGGCGTCCATGTCGAGGTGGGCGATCCAGCGGCGGGGCGGCATGGTGGGCTTGTGGCTTTCGGTGGGCAGGCGGTGTGTGGCTTTATACCGATGACGGTGACTGAGTTGGCATTTGGAAACATGTGGCTGCACAAATGTGCAAAAAAGCCATTTAATATGGGGTCTTCTTCGATGGAGCCTCCCATGACCCGCAAGCCCTTGATCTCTTCGCTGCAACTGACCCTGGCCACCACGCTGGGCGCAGCCGCCTTGCTCGCTGCCTGCGGTGGCGGTGGCGGTGGCAACAGCAGCGATGCCCTGCCCGCAGCCGTCACCCCGGCAGCGGCCGTCAGCTATGCACAGGGCGTGGTCGCGGGCTTCGGCTCGGTCATCGTCGGCGGCGTGCGTTACGACGACAGCAAGGCCACGGTCGTCGACGCCGATGACAACGCCCTGCCGGTCACCAAGCTCGGTCTGGGCAGCATGGTCCTGGTCGATGCAGGCAAGGTCGACCGACTCAGCAACACCGCGGCGGCAACCCGCTTTCGCCTGGCCGATGAAGTGCTGGGCAAGGTGGCCAGCGTGGACACCGCGGCCCAGACGCTGACCGTGCTGGGGCAGACCGTGGTGGTCAATGCCAGCACGGTTTTCGACAGCAGCATCACCAGCGGCCTGACGGCGGCCCTGGTGGGGGCGGTGGTCGAGGTGCACGGCACCGCAGACGCCACCACCGGCCGGATCACCGCCACGCGAATCGAAGCGGCCGCCACCGCCACCAGCTACCACCTGCGCGGCAAGGTGGCGGCGCTGGACAGCGCAGCGAAGACCTTCAAGATCGGCGGCGCCAGCATTTCCTACGCCGGTCTGGCGGCGGCCGATGTGCCCGCCAACCTGGCCAATGCTGACACCGTGCGGGTGAAACTGGCCACCGTGCAAAGCGGCAGCAACTGGGTGGCGACTGCGCTGCGCAGCGACAAGCGGCTGCCGACCAGCAACACCGATTCCCACATTGAAGGCGCGATCAGTGCCTACACCTCCAGCGCGGCCTTCGAGATCGGCGGCGTGAAGGTGGACGCCAGCGCCGCCACCTTCCCCGATGGCAGCAGCGGCATCGTACTGGGTGCCCGCGTCGAAGTGACGGGCACGCTGAACACCAGTGGCGCGTTGATGGCCACCCAGGTCGAACTCGACGACAAGCCCAGCGCCGGCGACCAGCGGCCGCTGGAACTGCACGGTGCCTTGAGTGCGCTGGACGCCACCGCCAAGACCTTCTTGCTGCGCACGGTGACGGTGTCCTACGGCGGCAGCGTCAGCTACAAGAACGGCAGCGCGGCCGACCTGGCCGGCTACCAGACCAGCGGCAAGAGCGTCGACGTCTACGGCGTGCTGTCGAGCGACCGCAAGAAGCTCGAAGCCAGTCGCATCGAGTTCAAATGATCCTCAGGGTCGGCCTGCCGGCGGCTACAGTGCCGCTGGCAGCGCCGACTTGACATGCCCTCCACCCCGCCCAAGCCGCCCACCGACACGACAGGCCCCGCCACCGAGCAGCAAGCGCTGCAAGAGGCGCTGGCGCGCTTGCTGGCGCCCGTCGCTCAACTCGCGGTGGCGCGCGGGCTGCCGTTCGCCGCCGTCGAAGAAATGTTCAAGCTGGCTTTTGTGCAGGCCGCCGACCGGGCCCACCCCGACCTGCTGGCGCACCGCAAGGTCAGCCGCATCACCACGGCCACCGGCATCAACCGGCGCGAAGTGACGCGGCTGACGCAGCAGGCACCGCGCGAGGCCGGGCACAGCCGTTCGCTGGCCAGTGAAGTGTTCGGCCACTGGCGCACCCAGCAGCCCTACCGCGGCCCTGACGGCCTGCCCCGCATGCTGCCGCGCCAAGGCGCGGCGCCCAGTTTCGAAAGCCTGGCGCAGTCCATCACGCGCGATGTGCACCCGCGCAGCCTGCTCGACGAACTGCTGCGCCTGGGCATGGCGACCTGGGACGACAGCGACGACACCGTGGCCCTGACCCGCGACATCTTCGTGCCCCAGGGCGACCGCGTGCAGCAACTCGGCTTCCTGGGCCAGAACGCAGGCGACCACCTGAGCGCGGCCGTCGACAACGTGCTGGGCGACAACCACGCCCATTTCGAGCAGGCGGTGTTCGCCACCGGGCTGTCGGCGGCGTCCCTGGCCTCCGTGCGCCCGGCGGTGCGGGCGCAGTGGCAGACCCTGCTGGCGGCCCTGGTGCCGGCGCTGGAAGCCTGCGTGCAAGCCGACAGCCTGATGCAGCCCGCTGCGCAAGGCCGGCTGCGCGTCGGCCTGTACACCTACCAGGAAGGTGCCGATGCGTCCCAGGCCGGCGATGCAACCCCGGGCTCCGCTCCCGCCCAACCGGTCCCGGCCCGAGCGCCGCGTGGCCGACCGAGAAAGACCTGACATGTCGCGCTTGAAAATCTCACCACCCTGGCTGCGCCGAGCGGCGGGCGCCTGGCTGGGCCTGGCCGTGCTGGTCGCCACGCTGGGTGCTTGCGGCGGCGGCGTGGGCACCGGCGGCACCGGCGGCTACGCCTCGGGCACCATCACCGGCTTCGGCTCCGTCATCGTCAACGGCGTGCGTTTCGACGACACCGGTGCGCAGGTGCTCGACGGCGACGGCGTGGCCCGCAGCCGCGACGGGCTGCGCCTGGGCATGACCGTGGAGGTCGACGGCACCGATGTCGGTGACACCAGCGGCGTGGCCACGCGCATCCGTTACGACAGCGAACTGCTGGGTCTGGTGGACAGCGCCGTCGACCCGGCCGCGGCTGCCTTCACGGTGCTGGGTCAGCGCGTGGTGGTGGACAGCGCCACCGTCTTCGACGAAAGCGTCGGCGGACTGGCGGCGGTGCGCAAGGGGCAGACGCTGGAGGTCTACGCCGTCTTCGACCCGTCTGCCGCCAGCTACCGTGCCACCCGCGTCGGCCCGGCCGCCGGCAGCACCACGCCGCACGTGCGCGGCCTGGTGGCACAGGCTGACGCCGGCGCGCGCACCCTGCGCATCGGCGACATCAACTACAGCTACGCCACGGTCAGCAGCGTGCCGACGGACCTGGGCGCCGGCCAGTACGTGCGCCTGAACCTGAGCAGCAGCCAGCCCAGTGGCGGGCGCTACACGGTGCAGGCTTTCGGCACCGCCGTGGCCACCTTGCCCGACAGCGACAAGGCCAGCCTGAAGGGGGCGATCAGCAGCTTCGTGTCGCCGCGCAGCTTCAGCGTGAACGGCCGCCCGGTCGACGCCAGCAGCGCCAGCTTCAGCAACGGCAATAACGGCAATAACGGCCTGGCCGTGGGCGTGCGCGTCGAAGTCGACGGCGCGGTGCGCAGCGGCACGCTGAAGGCCACCAAGGTCAGCATCGACAGCGACACCCAGCAGGGTCTGCAGACCTTCGAATTGCACGGGTCCATCACGGCGGTCGACGCCGCGCAGAAGACTTTCGCCTTGCGCGGCATCACCGTCGGCACGGCGCGCAGCGACCTGGTCTACGCCAACGGCACGGCCGCCGCCGTGGCCGTGGGCCGCCAGGTCGAAGTCAAGGGCAAGCTGTCGACTGACGGCCTGCGCATCGACGCCACCAGCATCTCGTTCGAGTAGGCCGGCGCCTGTCCTGCGGCGGACTGGCTGGACGCCCGCCTGCCCCGGGCTTCAGCCCAGGCGCTGCCGGTGGCGTTCCACCTGGGCCAGCACCTGAGCCGGCGCGGTGCCGCCCAGGCCCTTGCGCGCGGCCAGCGAGCCGCGCAAGGTCAGCGCCTCGAAGACATCGGCGCTGATGGCCGGCTGCAGTGCCTGCAGCTCGGCCAGCGGCAGTTCACTCAGATCCAGGCCGCGCTGGATGGCCACCTTCACCGCATGCGCCACGGCTTCGTGGGCATCGCGGAAGGGCAGGCCCCTCTTGACCAGGTAGTCGGCCAGGTCGGTGGCGGTGGCGTAGCCCTTGAGCGCCGCGCGCTCCATGGCGTCAGCCTTGACGCTGATGCCGCCCACCATCTCGGCCATGATGCGCAAGGTGTCGGCCAGCGTGTCGACGGTGTCGAACAGCGGCTCCTTGTCTTCCTGGTTGTCCTTGTTGTAGGTCAGCGGCTGGCCCTTCATCAGGGTCAGCAGACCCATCAGGTGGCCGATGACGCGGCCGCTCTTGCCGCGCGCCAGTTCGGCGACGTCGGGGTTGCGCTTCTGCGGCATGATGGACGAGCCCGTGCAGTAGCGGTCGGCCAGATCGATGAAGCCGAAGTTCTGGCTCATCCAGAGCACGATTTCTTCGCTCAGCCGCGACACGTGGATCATGCAGATGCTGGCCGCGGCGCTGAATTCCAGCGCGAAGTCGCGGTCGCTGACGGCGTCCAGGCTGTTCTGGCAGAGGCCGTCGAAGCCCAGCGCCCGCGCCACCCGTTCGCGGTCCAGCGGGTAGCTGGTGCCGGCCAGCGCGGCGGCGCCCAGCGGCAGCTGGTTCACGCGTTTGCGCACGTCGGCCAGGCGGTCGGCGTCGCGGGCAAACATCTCCACATAGGCCAGCAGGTGGTGGGCAAAGCTCACAGGCTGCGCCACCTGCATGTGGGTGTAGCCCGGCATCACGGTGTCGCTGTGCTGCGCGGCCAGTTCCACCAGCGCGCGCTGCATGGCCAGCAGCAGCAGCCCCAGCTGGTCGATCTCGCCACGCAGCCACAGGCGCACGTCGGTGGCGACCTGGTCATTGCGGCTGCGTCCGGTGTGCAGGCGCTTGCCGGCGTCGCCCACCAGGGCCGTCAGACGCGCCTCGATGTTCAGGTGCACATCTTCCAGTTCCAGCTTCCATTCGAAGCGCCCGGCCTCGATGTCGGCGGCGATCTGGGCCAGGCCGCGCTGGATGTCGGCCAGGTCCTGCGCCGCGATCACGCCCTGCGCGGCCAGCATCTCGGCGTGGGCCAGGCTGCCGGCGATGTCGGCGCGCCACAGGCGCTGGTCGAAGGCCACGCTGGCGGTGTAACGCTGGACGAGCTGGCTCATCGGTTCGCTGAACAGCGCCGACCAGGCCTGGGCCTTGTTGGCCAGCGGATCCTTGGACAGGTCCTTGGACGGATCGGGGTAGGGGGCTGGCGTGGTGTTGGACATGCAGGCGCGCCGCGGTGGCGGCGTGGGTCGGGGAGGATTCAGCAGGGCAAGTCCGTATTATCCGACCCCAGATGACCGTGTCCCTGCAGCCCAACTTCGACGTCTGCCACCCGGGGCTGGCGCTGCGCGCCGTGTTGCTGGTGCAAGGCGTGCTGGCCCTGGTCACCCTGACGCAGGTGACCGGACTGGCCGAATGGGGCGCGCGGCAGGCGGCGATGGCCTTTGCCGGCGTGGCCGGCACCTTGCTCTGGCTGGTGTCGCTGTGCGCGGTGCGGCCGGCCCTGCACCGCCTTTCGGCGGCGGGCCGCACGGCCGCCGTGCTGCTGCTGGGTGCGGCGGCGGCGGGGCTGGCCTGGTGGCCGCTGTGGTGGGCCGGGCTGGGCGGGCCGGCCCACGGCCTGCGCATCGCGGGCCTGCTGCTGTCGGGCGCGGCTTTCGCGGCCTTGCTGTGGGCCTGGCTGGAACTGCGGGCCCGCATCGCCGACCCGACCCATGCCAGCGCGCGGCTGGCCGAATTGCAGTCGCGCATCCGGCCGCACTTCCTGTTCAACGCGCTGAACACCGCGCTGGCCCTGGTGCGCCTGGACCCCGAGCGCGCCGAACGCGTGCTCGAAGACCTGGCGCAGCTGTTCCGCGTGGCGCTGGCCGACGTCGGGGACTCGGTGAGCCTGGCCGAAGAGATAGCCCTGGCGCGGCGCTACCTCGACATCGAGGAAATCCGCTATGGCGCGCGCCTGCAGGTGGAGTGGCATATCGACCCGCGCGTGCACGGCGCGCGCGTGCCGCCGCTGGTGCTGCAGCCGCTGGTTGAAAACGCCGTGCGCCACGGTATCGAGCCGGCGGCCGCAGGCGGCCAGGTGCGCATCACCGCCCGCGTGCGCCGGGGCCAGGTCGAGGTGCTGGTCAGCAACACCGTGGGCGAAGAACCGGGCAGCCCCGGCCATGGCATGGCGCTGAACAATGTGCGCGAGCGGCTGCATTTGCTGCACGACGTGGCTGCAAGCTGCACCGTCAGCCGGGAAGGCGGCCTGTTCCACGCCCGCATGGTCCTGCCGCTGCCGTGAAGCTGCTGCTGGTCGACGACGAAGCGCTGGCGCGACTGCGATTGCGTTCGCTGATCGCAGACCTGGCCACGGCGGTGCCGCCGCTGGTGGCCCAGGTGGTGGGCGAGGCCGGCGACGCCCAGGCTGCCCTGGCGCTGCTGCAGACCGTGGCCGTGGACGCCGTGCTGCTGGACATCCGCATGCCCGGCGCAGGCGGTCTGCAGCTGGCCGCCCAGTTGCGCCGGATGCAACTGCCGCCCGCGGTCATCTTCGTCACCGCGCACACCGAACATGCGCTGAAGGCTTTCGAGCTGGAGGCCACCGACTACCTGACCAAGCCGGTGCGCCGCGAGCGCCTGCAGGCCGCCTTGCAGCGGGTCGAGCAGCGCCTGCAGGCCGCCCGCACGCGCGCCAGCGCAGCGGTCGACGCCCCGGCCTTGCCGGCCGCGCCGGTGCTGGTCGTCAGCGACCGCGGGCGCACCTTGCGCCTGCCCCTGGACGAAGTGCTCTACCTGAAGGCCGAGCTGAAGTACGTCACCCTGCGCACCGCCCTGCACAGCCATGTGCTGGACGAGACCCTGTTGGAACTGGAAGCCCGCCTGGGCGCGCTGGGCGGCGACTTCCTGCGCGTGCACCGCAACGCGCTGGTGGCCCGCCGCGCCATCCGCGAACTGGAACTGCACAGCGATGAAGTCGATGGCTGGGCGGTGCGCGTGGCGCCGCTGGGCGAATGGCTGGCCGTGTCACGGCGGCAGGTCGCGGCGGTGCGGGCGGCGCTGGTGCAAGCGGCCGACTGAGCGTCGCGCACCGGTCGCGCCGTCAGCCCGTGTTGCGCAGCCCCGCGGCAATGCCGTTGATCGACAGGTGGATGCCGCGCTGCAGCCGTTCCACGCCTTCTTGCCCCTCGCGCCGGTTGCGGTAGCGGCGCATCAGTTCGACCTGCAGGTGGTTCAGCGGGTCCAGGTAGGGGAAACGGTGAGCGATGCTGCGGGCCAGCGCGGGGTTGGACTGTAGTGGTTCTGTTTGCCCGGTGATCAGCGCCAGCGCGTCGTGGGCGCGCTGCCACTCGACCTTCAGCAACTTGAAGATGCGCTTGGCCATGGCCTTGTCTTCGACCAGTTCGACATAGCGCGCGGCGATGCGCAAGTCGCTCTTGGCCAGCACCATGTCCAGGTTGGACAGCAGGGTGCGGAAGAAGGGCCAATGCTGGTGCATGCGCTGCAGCAGTTCGATGCGCTGGGCGCGGTCTGCCGGGCCCGTGGCCCCTTCGGCATTCGCCAGGAAGGACTCGATGGCCGTGCCGAAACCGCACCACCCCGGCAACGCCATGCGGCACTGGCCCCAGCTGAAGCTCCACGGAATGGCGCGCAGGTCTTCGATGGCCCGTGTGGCCTTGCCGTCCTTGGGGCGCACGGCCGGGCGGCTGCCGATGTTCAACTCGGCAATCTCGCGGATGGGCGTGGCCGAGAAGAAGTAGTCGGTGAAGCCCGGCGTTTCGTAGACCAGCTTGCGGTAGGCCTTGAAGCTGGCCTCGCTGATCGCATCGGCCGCGTCCAGGAAGGACTTGGGCGCGCTCTTGGTCGGGTGCAGCAGCGTGGCTTCCAGCGTGGCGGCGACCAGCGTTTCCAGGTTGCGCCGGCCGATTTCCGGGTGGGCGTATTTGCTGGCGATGACCTCGCCCTGTTCGGTCAGGCGGATCTGCCCGTTCACCGTGCCGGGCGGCTGTGCCAAAATGGCCTGGTAGCTGGGGCCGCCGCCACGGCCGACGGTGCCGCCGCGGCCATGGAACAGGCGCAGCGTGATGGGATTGGTCTTGCGCAGGTCGTCGAACAGCGCCACCAGCGCGGTCTCGGCGCGGTAGAGCTCCCAGTTGCTGGTGAAGGCGCCGCCGTCCTTGTTGCTGTCGCTGTAGCCCAGCATCACGTCCTGTTCGGCACCGCTGGCCACGACCAGCGGCGTGATGCCGGGCAGGGCATAGAAGTCGCGCATGATGGCCGTGCTGCGCCGCAGGTCGGCGATGGTTTCGAAGAGCGGCACGGTGATCAGCGCGGCCTGGGCGTGTGCGTCCAGGGTCCCGGTCAGCAGACCGGCTTCCTTCTGCAGCAGCAGCACTTCCAGCAGGTCCGACACCTCTTCGGTGTGGCTGATGATGCAGTGGCGGATGGCCTTGCGGCCGTAGCGGGCCAGCGCGCTGCGCGCGGTCTCGAAGATGTCCAGTTCGTCCAAGGCCAGCACTGAGTAGGCTGCGCCGTGCACGCGCAGCGGGCGGGCGTCGTTCAGCAGGCGCATCAGACAGGCCCGCCGCGCGGCTTCGTCGAGCGCGCTGTAATCGGCTTCGACGCGCGCCGTGCTGAGCAGTTCGGCCACCACGGCTTCGTGCTTGTCGCTGCTCTGGCGCAGGTCCAGCGTGGCCAGGTGGAAGCCGAAGACCTGCACCGCGCGCATCAGCGGCGCCAGGCGCGGACCGACGAGCGCGGCAGCATGGTGGGACACCAGCGAACGTTCGATCACCTGCAGGTCGGCCAGGAAGGCTTCGGGGTTGGCGTAAGGGTCTTGCGGCGCCACGGCATGGCGCAGCGCTTCGGTGCCGGTCAACACCTGCAGCGTTGCGGCCAGCCGCGCGTACAGGCCGATCAGCGCGCGGCGGTAGGGCTCGTCCCGGCGGTGCTCGTTCTGGTCGGGCGAACGGTCGGCCAGGGCGTTCATCTCGGAGCTGACCGGGGCCAGCATGCCGCTCATCGACAGTTCGGCGCCCAGTTCGTGCACCTCGGTCAGGTAGAAGCGCATCGCCACCTCGCATTGCCGCGACAGCGCGTGGCGCAGGGTGGCCGCGGTGACGTTGGGGTTGCCGTCACGGTCGCCGCCTATCCAGTGGCCCATGCGCAGGAAGCTGGCGATGTCGTGGCCGGGCAGGGCGCGTTCGATCTCGCGGTACAGGCGCGGAATTTCGCGCAGAAAGGTGCTGGGGTAGTAGCTCAGCGCATTCTCGACTTCGTCAGCGACGGTCAGCTTGGCCGTGCGCAGCATGCGCGTCTGCCACAGCTGGGTGACGCGGGCGCGCATCAGCGCTTCGTTGTCGGCCAGCCTGTCGGGCGTGGGCAGGTCGTCGCGCTCGCCCAGCAGATGGGCCACGGCCCGCTCGGCGTCCAGGATGCTCTTGCGCTGCACCTCGGTGGGGTGGGCCGTCAACACCGGCGAGATGTAGGCCGTGGACAAGGTCAGCGCGATGTCCGCCGCGCGGTGGTCGGCGCGCTGCAGGCGTTCGAAGGTCAGCGCCAGCGAGCCTTCCTGCAGGTCGCCGGTCCGTTCATGGACGGCGCGGCGGCGCACATGGTGCTGGTCCTCGGCAATGTTGGCCAGGTGGCTGAAGTAGCTGAAGGCGCGGATCACGGTGACGGTCTGGTCGGCCGACAGGTTCTTCAGCAGGCGGTCCAGCACGCGGCCGGCGCTGGCGTCGGCCTTCAGCCGGTAGGCCACCGACAGCTGGCGCACCCGCTCGATCAGGTCGAAAGCGGCCGCGCCTTCCTGTTCGCGGATCACGTCGCCCAGGATGCGGCCGAGCAAGCGGATGTCTTCGACCAGCGGCTTGTTCTTGGCGGCGGCGTCGCCCTCGGACGCGCGGCGACTGGATGGGGTGCGTGGCACAGCAACGCTGCGAACGGTCGTGGTGCGTGGCATGGCGGACTCCGGGCGGTGTAACCGAGTTACCGATTGTCTGACGGGCTGGGTAACAGCTGACACACGCAAGCCGCGTGCCCGCGCATTCGGGCTTGTGCCAGTCGCCTGGCCAAGGCGGCTGGCTATCATGCGCCGCATGCATGCCACCACCGTCATTGCCACCCGCGAAAGCCGCCTCGCCCTGTGGCAGGCCGAACACGTCCGCGACGTCCTCACTGCCCGCTTCGGCCTGTCCGTCGAACTGCTGGGCATGACCACCCGCGGCGACCAGATCCTGGACCGCGCCCTGTCCAAGGTCGGCGGCAAGGGTCTGTTCGTGAAAGAGCTGGAAACCGCGCTCGAAGAGGGCCACGCCCACCTGGCCGTCCATTCGCTGAAGGACGTGCCGATGGACCTGCCCGAAGGCTTCGTGCTGGCCGCCATCTGGGAGCGCGAAGACCCGCGCGACGCCCTGGTGTCGAATCGCTACGCCACGCTGGACGAACTCCCGCAGGGCGCCGTGGTCGGTACCTCCAGCCTGCGCCGCGTGACGCAGTTGTTGGCCCGGCGGCCCGACCTGCGCATCGAGCCGCTGCGCGGCAACCTGGACACGCGGCTGCGCAAGCTGGACGATGGCGGTTTCGACGCCATCGTGCTGGCCGCCGCCGGGCTGAAGCGCCTGGGGCTGGCCAGCCGCATCCGCGCGGCTTTCGACCCCGAGACGATGATCCCGGCGGCCGGGCAGGGCGCCCTGGGCATCGAGGTGCGCGAAGACGCCACCGAACTGCGCGCGCTGCTGGCACAGACCATCCACCGGCCGACCTTTCTGTCGGCCCACGCCGAGCGCGCCGTGTCGCGCGCCCTGGGCGGCAGTTGCAGCATGCCGCTGGCCGCGCACGCGGTCTGGGACGGCGACCTGCTGCGCATGGACGCCGCCCTGGGCGACGCGCTGGAGCCCCAACGCCCCCTGCTGCGCGTGCGGCTGGCGGCGGCGGTCACCGACGAAGCGTCGGCCCGCGCCCTGGGCGAGGCGGCCGCCGCGCAGCTGCAAGCCGCCGGCGCGGCGAACTACCTGTCGGCCGCCGCGTCCGTCTGACAGCCCGGGTTTGGGCCAACCCCAGAGCCTGAGCCCTGCGATGCGCCTGATCGTCACCCGCCCGGCCGCGC
>Ga0136641_1000978_pt1 | contig 11980 bp, 18 predicted proteins | sample EliLak1302023Y_FD_115312 | JGI IMG/M metagenome (GOLD analysis project Ga0136641, IMG submission 115312) | Freshwater microbial communities from Elizabeth Lake, Yosemite National Park, California, USA - 13020-23Y | ecosystem: Environmental > Aquatic > Freshwater > Lake ...
CTGTCAACTTCCTCCTCGTCTACCTCGTCCCTCGTCTGATAAAGAAACCTACGGGCATTCAGGTCATTGATGATGTTGTTCTCTTTTTGAATTCTCAGAAGGGGTTTTTGCTTGCATCATCCATCGTGGTCGGTCTGACTGTGTATTTGTCCCACTATTGGGTCGATTCACAGACTGGTGGTGGCGAGTCCCCAAGCTCACCCGTCCGACCCGAAAAGTTTTAAAATATCTCACATAATTAAGAAATGGCCACCACGAACGCAGCAATTACCCAGACGAATAACGCGATGAGGCAACTGAACACGGCGGCTATGGCCCAGAAACAGGCCGAGGCGGGAAACAACGTTTCCCAGAACCTCGCCAAGATGAATACCAACCTCAACAAGTCGGCTCAGGGTCTTCAGAATGCCGCAAACAAGATGTACCAAATCAACATGAAGAACGTTGGGAACAAGCTTATGGCGGCGTCCAAGGCGGCACAGGCGGCTTCAACCGCCAAGGCGGCTCAGAACGCGACACAGGCTATGAATATGTTGACTCAGGCTATGTCGAAGAACCTGAACCTGGTGAATCAGGGCAAGCCCCCAGCAAACGCGGCAGGTGTTGTGTAACTTCGCTCATCAGTGCGCGTGTATGTGTATGGTCCCAGAAACTGACGCGCTTTTGGAAACAATCTTTGAGACACGCGACGAGATGCCCTTGAGAAGGGTGACCCCACTCGAGATCCTTTGTAAATAAGAAATCATCGAATCCTATGGGCCCCTTGGTACACGGAACAACCCAAGGAGTCTGAACGTACTCTTTGAGTCCCCCGTAATCAGTTATTATGACGGGTTTGGAACGCAAAGCAGCCTCAACGGCCCCCATTCCGACCCCCTCGGAGTGTGAGCAATTGACATAACAATGACACGACTCATGAACCTTTTCGAGAGCCTCATCACTCAAAAGGCCGTTTATGACCACAACCCCTGGAATCTTGAGTTCTATGGTTTGTTTACACGTCGCTTTGAGTACAAGTCGGGCTTGGTCGCCAAATTCACAACTCAAAAAGGCATTCACAAGACCCTGAATATTTTTGCGTGGGTCTGCGATGTTTCCGATGGTATAGAAGGTATAAGGAACTTGGGGTCTAGGTTCAGCCAAGGGCCTCTCCGGTGCATAGTGCCTTAGAAGTTTCCATTCGACCTGAGGAAACTGACGTTCGAGCGTGCTCCGTGCAAACTCAGAGGGACACCACACAGTCTTGTACCGGGACAAGAGTCCGTAGGCTGGATTGACGGGCTCGGTCTCGCACACGGTCATATACATCATCGAATCACACATGGTCGCGTACTGGTCAATAATGGTGAGTTGTTGTTCTATAGGCAACACAAAAGCAAACCCACACGAGTACCTAGACTTTTTGGGTTGGTGTCCAATCTCCACATACTCTGAATTTTCAACTAAATTCGCGTAATGTTTCGTCACTTGACCTATCCCTGCCAAAAGGTTCGGGCCTATGAAGAGATGCATATGTTAGAAGGCCACAATTGCCTTATTTGAAAAGTCAAGAGACCGACCCTCCATTCGATTGAATTTTCAAGCAAAATTCGAATAATAACTTCCCTGGCCAGTCGGTTCGGGCTCCGACCCCAGTCCCCAAGCCATGAGACCCACGAAGCAAGGTACGGAACCATATCTGGTCTGTGTACCGAAAATAAAAAACAATATTTTGTCTTACTAGGGACTTCATGACTATAGTGAATGTATTGCTCATGACACTTGCCGAACTCTTTGGGAACGCCCATCTCAAGTGGTTTGCAGAGAACGGCAAGCACCATCACTTGGGGTTGGGCGTTGTGGCGTGGCTCATAGTTATTTTGTTCCTCGTGCAGACGCTCAAATCACAAAGCATGATGTGGACCTGTATCATGTGGGAAGCTATGATCGTTCTGGGTGGAGCCATAACAGCCTACGTCGTATTTGGTGAGAAATTCAGTCACTGGATCCAGTGGCTCGGTGTGCTCTTTGCCCTTGGGGCGGCGGTGTGCATAAACTACGAGTGTCCGTCTATAGTTAAACCTATTGACTGCTCTTAGGGCAAGCATGGCGACGTCTAGCTGGTCAAGCCCAGACGCCGAGAATTGGCGCTTCGTGTTCCAAAGACTCGACAATTTAGAAATGGAATTGTCGGAACTTCGTGAGGTGACATGGCCCGTGTGTCAGGGTATCAAGGAACAAAGGGGGCAAGGGACTCTCGTGGAAAAGAGACGGTTTTTCAAATTTTTAGATTTTGATATAATCCAGCGACTCGTGAAACTCAAGGGTGAATTCAAGGGAAGGTACCCAACCCTAGACGTTGAAGAACTGAGACAGGTGCTGGTAGAGGAACCTCGGGTGGCCGGGGTATGAGCACCGTCTTACCATCGGAGTGAACTCCGTTAGATACCCAATCTTTAAAATCTTCAAGTGACATATTCTTGTGTTTATCATCATGTGCATGAGCATATGTCTGAATCTTATTCCATACGTGTTTAGCGTCTCCAAAACTACTCAAGTGCCACCCTGCATACTGAATCACGGGGAACTTCCACCTACCGTCTCGAAGAGCGTTTGGTCCGACCCGTTTGAAAAGTTCTGCAGTTGTGATGACCGTCCCGAACCACGGCTCTCCCGTGAACAAGTAGTCCAGCGAATACTCGAACATCCACATGTGTACAGAGTTCAAAACGTGGGGAAGCTTCTCATAAGGGACAATATCCAAATCTGGAATCTCATCCACGTCACTGACCATAATTATTGACCCGTCAGGGACGCCTTCCAAGCCTCGAATGATGCACTCGCGCTGGTACTTTTCGCGCGACCACGGATTCTCATCTTTTGGGGACTCTTCGGCCGTCACGATGATGTGTTCAATCTTGGGGAGCCACTTGGCGTAACGCTCTCTGTTATTATGAAAAAAGAGTTCTTTTGACCCGCCCGTATGATTTACTTCCGACTCGACGAGCACAAAGCGATCGACATAGTCGTCGAGGAGGGTCAGACGGAGCTCAAGAACGTTGAGCTCATTATAAAACATAAACGTATCGATCAGCATGCTATTTTTGTGGTTTTAAACTTTATATCAGAGAAACCCCACGTATCCTTGTTTTTACCAATTTCGGGTTGCTGAATGTTCTGTAAATCATGGGCGTTATTTCTCTCGTGTTCGATGTGATATATAGGAGGAAAGTTTGTTGTTCTAACAGTCCCTCCTGATAAAATAACTTTATACTGAACAATAGAGTCCAAATACATCCTTTTTATCATGCTCTCCTCGAACCCTCTGATAGCCCACCACGTCTCCCTGTGAGCAATTTGCATATCTCCGCACGCGCAAATAAGACTCGAGGCGGCGTGATGGTGTGCCTCTGGAATTTGAGACAGAATTTGCTTGTTCATTTCGAGAGACGGGAAAATAAGACGATTCGATATCGGGTTCACACCATAATGTATAGGAACGAGATCCCTGACGGAAAGATAAGACCTCGTCTGTGAATACATTTTCGCAAGTACATCAACATCAACATCATGTTTGGCGATAGTGCACATGTCTCCCGGATGAAGGGACTTGAAAAGAACATCTAGAAATTCTCTTTTTGGTGGAATAATGTCCGTATTTGAGTCGACTATGACATCTCCAGTTGCACGTCGTATTCCTACGTTTCGCGCGAGAACATTACAACACTTTTCTCCTATGGAATAATTTGACTCGCCCATAATCTCTTTGCACTGTTCCGGTGGTACAGTAATAACCACAAGCTTTTCTGGATGGATCTGAATGTCTAGGTCATCTATAAGGTTCCTGGAACCGTCTGTATTCCAATCGACATAAATCACCTCATCAAATGTATCAAGCATGCAATTCATTGAATAGTTGACGCGCTCAACCTGCCGACCTCCGTAGTCATCATTTCGTCCGACGAGCACAACTGACACCTTCATAATTCATCTAGGAACAAACCCCTCTATCTATTCGCGAGCATTCGAATTCCATCCTCGAGTGAAATTTTTGGAATCCAGAGAGAACTTTTGAAATTTGTCCGAGGCTCGTTGGTCTTTGTCTGAAAGCTCGTCTCCCGAGTTCCTGGGATGACTTCAACACCCGGGCCACACACCTTGGCAACAAGTTGAGCGACATCAAAAATACTAACCCACTGAAAATTGCTAATATCAATTATGGTTCCATACTCGACCAGACACGTCTCGAAGTTGTCCAAAACGTATACGATGGCCTGAGCAAAGTCATCGCAGTGGAGAAACTGACGCGTCTCAGTACCGGTCGTGAGCATCCGAATACACTTGGTTCTCTTTGCCTGGTCAATAAAATCCACCAGAACGTGAGACTTGGCGCTCACTTCTTCAGGTCCATAGACGTTCCAAATCTTCACGTTAATTCCTCCGAGATACTCGGTGTAAAATTCTCCGAGGCGCTTGAGGACACCGTATGGATTGTGATCCATGTTCGACATCTGCGAGGTCGAGTGAATGAAGGGCACTTTATACTTGGCTAAAGACTCGAAGGTGTACTCCATGAGCCGGACGTTATTTGATATATACTCTGCAGAATCAACTGGGTACTTCGACCCTCCAACATCGAATGCTAGAAAAACGGCGAAATTCACCGCATCATGTGCGAGAACCGCATCGAGTGCTCCTTGAATACGAAGATCATGTTCTGGTGATATAGCTATGTCCCACTCGGTCACTCGGTCTCCGCGTTCTTTAATTTTCTTCGCGACGGCTGACCCGACTACACCCTTCGAACCAATCACTAAAACGTGCATTAATAGTTAAAGCATCGAGTCTTTTAAGTATTACAATGGAGTTTCTGGAAGATCTTCGTTGTGGCGCATTTGATGAGCTTAAGGTGAATGACTATAAAATTGATCTTCAAGGCTGGCTCGACGAAGATAATTTCACCAAGGTTTTTCTAAAGTCTCTTCCTAAAAAGAAAGACGGGCTTGTCATTGTTGAAGTTGGTACGTGGAAAGGGAAATCTGCTGTCCACATGGCGACAATTTTAAAGCGAGAGGGGTACTCCAATTTTAAAATTGTATGCATCGACACGTGGCTCGGTGCTCAGGAATTTTGGACGGATCGGAAAGGAGGTATAAGAGACCTCGTATTTGTAAACGGATATCCAAGTATATTTTATACATTCACTAAAAACGTGAAAAAACTCGGTCACGATGACGTCATTTGTCCGTTTCCTCTTTCCAGTTCTGAAGCGGCCTATGTCCTCGATTACTACAAAATAAAACCTGATATAATCTACATAGATGCAGCACACGAATATGAGGCGGTCAAACATGATATTTCTTTGTATTGGCCCCTCGTCAAGGAAGGGGGTGTCCTCATGGGTGACGATTATCACTGGAGGGGCGTTTCAAGAGCCGTTGATGAATTTGGTTCCTGTGAAAGCGTAGGAAAAGTCTGGTCGCGCACAAAGTAAATAGGTCTTCTTCCGTAACACGCCGCCATGTATCCAAACGTAGAAACGCCCCCCTGACCGCCCTCTGTCACAAAAACTACAGGGCAATAACTTAAAAGAAGAAATTCGATGAAAGTGTATAGTTTATCATTTGAAAAAATAGATGCAACTGGTGCGTGTAACGTTCGGCACTCTGAAAAATGCTCCTTTTTCAGAGACTCGGAATCACTCGACACGTATACAGGAGCCAAATGTTTAGCAATTTCTTCAAACTCTGCGACTGTATTATCGTTTGCAAAAGATACTATTTCACCATCCAGATAGTCTTTGGAAGACAAACCTCGACGTATGTGAAGACCAGCACGCACGCCCTGAATTAAATTCGCATATTTATGGAACTCTTCTATAAGTTTTTTATTGGGTTTTACAAGTGATGAAATACGAGAATGAATTTCTAGATTTCCTATGTAAATATTTGGTTGAACAATTTTTGTAGATTCTGTTTCAGTTGTTAAGGGAAATGAAAAATCAAACCATTGTCCAACACCATAGTCTCTTATAGACTCGTGAACAATTCCGTTAGGGAATTTAGTAAAAAAATCAGTTAAATGGATGAGTCTATTGGCGAACCCGCATTCTTTTGGTGGTATGTAAAGAGGGGTATCAATCATTAAATTTCAAAGTAAAATTCCTTTTATTTAAGGCTCAACATGTACATCGTTGACCGAATAAGAGTCGTAATATCATCCTGAACGCTCCGAAGGTACGTGTCCCCCTTTGGAAGACGTAGAGCCCGAATACGACCTAAGAGTGAGCGAAAGTACATGCGTGCTTTTTTCGGGTCGCGCAAAAACCTTTTGTTTGTCGTGATACGCTTGAGCCGACCGTATTTGCCCATGTACGCTTCGGCCCACGCGTCGAGCAAAGGAACGATCCCCTCGTAATAGGTCTGGAGCGCCTTGTGTTGCGCATACGAGTTGGTCATCAAGTGGAAGGCGTGCGCCTGTTCACGTGAGTTCATAAGCATGCCGACGTATCGGTTTGCAGCCATCTCTTATTTCTTACCCTCATTTAATTTTCGGATCCGAGCAATTTCCAGTATAATTGCACGAGCCTTTGTGAGAGCCAGTTTCTTCTTCTTATCCTGGATAGCCTTGAGAAATTCGGTCGTCCGGGGCGTTTTCGTCTCCCGAAGCTTCCTGAGCGCTTTTATGCGCACAACGTTCTTCTGACCCTTGTTTGGATTTTCCTTGCCGAGTGGGTTTCTTGACAGAATCTTTTTGTACACGAACGATCCGGCCAACACCGTCAGAATCTCTTTGTACATGTACGGGAGACGCTTGATTGGAAGACCATATTTACGTGCAAAGGGTGCATTCACCTGATGGTGTGTAAACTTTGGTATGTATGACAACGTACAATCAACAAAGTCGCCACCATCCGCCTTTTTAAACTGAACGACATGGTACGTCCTTTTCCCCGAGGCGGGAATGAACGATTTGCGCGTGTAGCTCTTAATCTTGAGCTGGTCCGGACGCACGTACCCACTAATGAATTTATACATGAAATTGTACATGGCCAATGAGTACTTCTCAACCTCCTTTTCCGTCGTCAAGGGTCGGTGAACGGCAAAGACAAAGTCATAGTCCTTTGTGCTTGCCACCTTCTTTGGTATAGGGTCAACACCCTTGTCCATGAGATACATTTTGACCGCCATACCTCCACTCAAATAAATTGTAAAATTCTTGTTTGGATACGCAAGACGTTTATGCATACTACAATAATGCGCAAAGTCATCCATTGCTTACCTTTACGTGCGAAAAAAATCTCAAGATACGATATGAAGGAGGTTTTCCTCTTGGTATCTGTACTTGTAATTTTGTGTGCAATTGTGATAATTATAAAAAGAACCAAGGAACGAGGCTTCACGCACGACGCCTCCCCATGGGAACACCCTCGCGTTGTGAGTAATGTATTGACTCCTGAAGAGTGTCAATACATCATAGACAAGGCAACACCCATGTTTTCAAGAAGCACGGTCGTTGGGGTTGAAGGTATTGATTCGTCACGCACGAGCCAAACGGCGTGGATATCCAAAACTGATACGGTGGCCCAAAAGGTATTTGCAAAGGCTCTTGAATTTACAGACAAAACACTCGCCGAGTGTGAAGACCTACAGGTTGTGAAATATGAACCCGGAACTTATTATAGGGAACACCACGACTCGTGTTGCGACGGGTCTCCAGGGTGCACTGATTTTGAAAAGGATGGAGGTCAAAGGGTCGCCACTTTTCTCGTCTATTTGAATTCAGAATTCACTGATGGTGAAACACACTTTCCTAATTTAGATCTCAAATTGAAGGCGGATCCAGGGTCGGCGATTCTGTTCCGCCCTCTCGGGTCTGAAGAGGCTAAGTGTCACCCCAAGGCGCTCCATGCCGGTCTTCCCATTTCATCAGGGGTTAAGTACGTGTGTAACGCTTGGATACGCGAGAATAAATTTCGCGGTTCATTTTAAATGAAATTGAACGTGGTGATCATCCTTGTGATTCTTTTTGTCCTTGCGTTTTTGCTCGCCCCTCGTGTCTCGGGATTTCTGTATGATTCCGGAGGGGAATATAACGTCGCATGGCCCCGGGCCTATAACAATTGGGTCAATTTGGACGGGTACGTTGACGTGCCTACAGGGGCTATGTGCTCATAAGGAAAAAATAAATTTATTTGTTAAAAGTATATGAACACCACCCCGCCAGGGCCTCCATTCGGTCTCATCATTGGAGGCGTTGTTTTGATCGTCGTAATTATCGGAATTGTTCTTTGGAAAACGGGTGTTTTTAAATCAAAGCCGGACGCTGTATCTTCAGGTCCCGGACCTTCACCGGGACCAGGCTCAATGTCTGAAAATGCCATGAATATCAAGAACTTTTATGATGATACCATGCCAGTGTCTTGTCCCGGTGCTGCAACTATGATCGCAAAGTATATGGATTCTATAGGTGGTATTAAGGGTGTAAAAGGTTCTTGTCCCGAGGGAACGCTCATTTCAATGAAAAATACAAACCCCACGAATAAAACCAGTCAATATGACGTGTGTATCATGAATCAAGATGCGCTTCAAAAAATGATGAACGCTCCAAAAGAAGTAGAAGAAGCATTTAAAAATTGTCAGCCGAAAGAACGGCCAACAGCCCCTGGCACGTGTAGTTGTCCACAAGGGTATACGTACATGCAGCACCATCCACCGAAAAAGCGGTGTGAAAAGTTCGGAAGTTCTGTTCTTGATCGTGTTCAGGAATCGTGCACTTGTCCTCAGGGATATACATATTTTTCAGAAGTCGGCGATCCAGAAAAACGATGCGTACTTTTAGAAGAGGCGACCACTTCCGAACAGATGGTTCCCTTACCTATGGCGCCATCCACGCAAATCATGGCACCTATGAAATAAAAAAACGTGTCCTGTCCGGCTCAAGGGACCGAACAACACGGGTTCATCAAGCAAAAGCTTCCAAAGACCTCCAAGTCGCCTCTAAGCTCCCTCCTAAACTTCGTGTTCTCTCGAGCTCAGAGACGGCCAAACAGCCAGTTAAGGCACACACACTCAAAGTCAGTAAGATCCAAATGGCCAACTTCACTGATGCTATCAACGCCCTGGTCGGTGAGCGCGACCGCCAGTTCCTCCTGCGTGTCGCCTCTGATTTCAATCTGCCGTTTGAGCAACTCTCCAAGTTGTATTTGGAGGTGGCCGCCACGGCGATCAAGGTGCCTCGCAAGTACACCAAGAAGCCCAAGGCTGTGGCCGTGGTGACTGAAGGCGCCGAGGCGGAGGAGGCGCCTGCCGAACGCAAGGCTCCCAAGGAGCCCAAGGCAAAGGCTGAGAAGCAAAAGTGCACGGCGTGTACGTCCAAGAAGGAGCCGTGCAAGTTTAGCGCTCTGAAGGGTGAGGTGTTTTGCAAGCGCCACTTGCGCGCCACCCAGGAGGAGTCTGGTGAGGTGGCGCCCAAGGAGAAGGCGGCAAAGAAGCCCGCTAAGAAGGCTGAGCAGCCCATGCATACGCACGAGCTCGGCACAAAGCCGACCGAGCCGTGCGATCTGTGCGAGTCGCACGGCAACCCGCTGGCAACTGGTGAGGGCGAGTTCGAGGTGGTGCTTGGAACCGCGGGAACGGCTCCAGTCCTGCCCTCGTCTGTGGCTGAGCGCCTCGCGGCCATTCTCTCCGACTCTGGTGATGACGAGTCAGATGCCGAGTCAGAGGCGTACGCGGATCTGGGTGGCCTCACGGAGGAGGGGTTTGAGGAGGACGACGACTAAACAGCGCGAGCGCGTGGTCGAGTTCACGGTGAAGATATGCAAAGCCGGTCGGCCACAATTTACAAAGTGTAATGATCCACAAACCAGTTAAACAAACCCAAACAGCAAGCGTCTCCGTCTCTTCGTCTTCAAATGTATAGAAAGGTGCCGCGAGTCGTCCCAAAAATGATTCGCTCTTGTATATAGGATCCATAACTTGTCCGAAAAAGGTGTCTTTTGATTCACACCCTCCTCGAACGAGCTTTTCAATTTCAGTCAACGCGCATACAGACTGATTTGTGATCCAATGGAGCATGATAAATGGAACTATGATAAAGTGAAGCGACAAAAGGTAGTCGCCTCCGAAAAACGGGGCTCCAATTATGAAGAGAATTACAAGAACATGAATAAACTGTATAACCATTACCAGATCCCTATAAAAAAACGTGTCCAGTCTTACACAGGGAACGTGACATATGCAAACACGTGTAAAAAACATGTTCAAGCCTCCGAGCACATTCAAAGATCGGCGTCCGGTTCTCGAATTCAAGAATGAAATTCGTGCGAATGGGGCTCTCGTGAGTTCATGGGTTCCCAAAGTGGAGAGACCCATCATTATTCCAAACGGGACTCCTGGGCGAGTCGGTGAAATTGTTGATATTATGCGTCGGGGCGAGGCGTGTATCCAACGGCCGGCCAAAACACCCTGGACGCCTCCATCAGACTATGAATTCATAGCCAAATATCTACCCGATGAGCAGAGTCGGATCAATTTTATTTCAAAATGCGAACAGTGGTTCGTGGACAACCCGCCACGTCGGATTGTCGTGCCCCGTGAAAAGCCCATCATCGATACAGAACTCATTTTGGCTCTTTACAAAAAGTACCCGGGAGCCGTCCCCCCGTTCGAGGAGCGTATGAAAGTGTGTCGAGCCGCCGGGTACAGCGAGGAGTACATTGCGAAAAAGACGGAGCGTCAACGCAAATTTATAGAGTTGGCCGATGAGCGCCAAAAGGCGATAGACTCCGTGTTTGGCAAGTGGCCCACGGCAAACAAGGCAACCCCCAAACCCAAGGGGAAGGTGATCAAGGCGGTACAGAAGCGGACTTAGAGCACTTAAACGCGTGTAATAGTAATGGACTCTTCTGTTCCTCCCAAAAAAGTCAGGTGGGCCGACGTCCCAGACGACGCCCCTATGCCCGTATGGCCTCCCCCCGAGCCACCCGTCATCGTCTCAAAGCACGGGATCAAGGTCCTAGCGCCTCCACTTAAACAAAAACCGCCTGTAAAAAGCAAGTGAGGATGACATGTGTCGTCTGTTGCGAGTTATTCAACAAATCGAACCATGCACATGTCTCGTGTCCGTTTTGCCCGTTTGGCGCGTGCGTCACATGTCACGAGCGCTACTTGTGTGACACCTCAGAGGATGCACATTGTATGAATTGTCGCAAAGGGTGGACTCGTGAGACTCTTGTAGACAATTTTACTCAAAAATTCGTTTCCCGAACCTACAAAGAGCGACGTGAGAACCTTTTGTACGAACGTGAAAAGAGCCTCATGCCTGCGACCCAACCCTATGTCGAGCTCGAGCGGAAGATTCGGTCACTAAATCCTCAAATTGCCGAGCTTAAACATCGCCGGGAACGAGCCCAGGAAGACTGGGGCCGTACGGCCGCCCTGAAACTCGCCCCCTTGGCTGTTGAGCACGGAGTCTCCACGGAGTTTGAGGCGAGTATCATACGGCACAGATTGGCACAGGAAAAGCGCAAGGCTGTGAGTGATATTCTCATTGATATCGAACACGTGGAATGGCACCAGATGCAATTGATGAATCGTCTTCACGGGGGACAAGTTGAACACGAGAAGCGCCAGTTTGTTCGGGCGTGCCCCTTTGAAAACTGCAAGGGATTCCTGAGTACGGCGTGGAAGTGTGGTATGTGTGAAAACTGGGCGTGTCCAGAGTGTCACGAGGTCAAGGGACCAAACAAGGACTCGGAACATACGTGCGACCCCAACAACGTCGCAACGGCTCAGCTCCTCGCCAAGGACTCGCGAAACTGCCCCAAGTGTGCCGCCATGATTTTCAAGATTAACGGGTGTGACCAAATGTACTGTACGCAGTGCCACACCGCTTTCAGTTGGCGGACGGGTCGGGTCGAGACGGGTCAGATTCACAACCCTCACTATTACGAGTACGCCCGTATGCACGGGACTTTGGCCCGGAACCCCGGGGACATACC
>Ga0136641_1000979_pt1 | contig 11972 bp, 14 predicted proteins | sample EliLak1302023Y_FD_115312 | JGI IMG/M metagenome (GOLD analysis project Ga0136641, IMG submission 115312) | Freshwater microbial communities from Elizabeth Lake, Yosemite National Park, California, USA - 13020-23Y | ecosystem: Environmental > Aquatic > Freshwater > Lake ...
CGAAGTACAATCAATTACTGAGACTGGAAGAACTCCTCGGAGATCAGGCTCGTTTTCTAGGAGCAGCGTCTTTGTCGGGGGCGAATAGTGGCAACAACTCATAGCGCATCATCGCAAAAGAGCAATCAATGGATGTTTCCTCTCGCCGTTGTGACTGCTCTCGCCATGCTCGTTGGGTGGTTCCCTTTGACTTCTATTTGGGGTCAACAAAGTCAGATCAACGAAACCAAAGCTCAAATTGCTTCGATTAAGCAGCAACAAAAGTCGCTTACGCAACAGGCAAGTGCATCCTCAACAAAGTCACAAGCATTGGTGCAGGCTCGCGAGCAATATCAACTCGTTCTGCCTGGGCAAAGCTTGATCCAGGTCCTGCCGGGGTTGGCATCGGGCGTAGTTGCCGAGCATGCGGGGGACCCAGGGTTTGCACCAGTTGTTTCACCGTCTTCAGTTTCATCGGCAACATCGGCAACTTCGCAGTCCACTAGCACATCGCACTCGTCGAGCAACTTTTTTAACCGTTTTCTGCATACTCTTGAGTTTTGGCGTTGAGCACATTTCGTGATGCATCACCTCAGGACGTTGAAGTTGTAGAAGAGCTTCTCGGTCGAACACTCTCAGGACGTTGTGCCGTAGTGGTCAGGCGAGTTGATGGTCGACCTGTAGTCATTGAAAACGAACCTCACATGCGCGATGGGACACCAATGCCGACGCTCTTTTGGCTCATTGACCCCGAAATTCACGATGAAGTGAGTCGCATTGAAGGCAATGGAGGCGTCCACAGATTTGAAGACCTCGTGGACCCAGAACAACTAGTACGCACTCACGCCACGTACGAACAACGTCGCAAAGAAGCAACAGTTCGCCTTGATGGTGCTCAGCCCAGCGGTGGAGTTGGAGGGACTCAAATCGGAATCAAGTGTCTTCACGCCCATCTCGCAAATTTTCTCATTGGCGCAGATGATCCTGTCGGTGAATTAGTGGCGAAATCAATTGGGCTTCCTGAGTTAGTACTCCAAAACGTTCGTGACTGAAGTCGTCTGCGCAATTGATTGTGGAAGTAATTCCACTCGCTTGCTGATTAGTGACTCCAATGGTCAAACGTTGTGCCGAGAAATGAGAATTACTCGACTCAGCCAAGGTGTTGATGCGAACAGAACATTACAGAAGGATGCACTGCAGCGCAGCTTTGATGTTCTGATTGAGTATCGAACGTTGATGGACTCATACAATGTGAGTTCTGGGCTCCTCGTGGCGACCTCAGCGGTTCGCGATGCGAGTAACGGTGATGACTTCATTTCTCGCGCAAAAGAGATTACGGGAGTAAATGCTCGAGTCTTGACGGGTAATGAAGAAGCACACTTCTCATTTAGTGGAGCCACTGCTGGCGTTGCACTGGGCAAAGCACCGATCGCAATTCTTGACATTGGTGGTGGCTCAACTGAGCTCGCTGCAGAGATTGACGGGCAGCTCGAGAGTTACTCAATGCAGCTCGGATGTGTGCGTGTCACCGAACGAACGTTGGGGCGTGGAATTGTCAGCCGTGAAAATGAAACCGCTGCGAAAGAAATGATTAACAGCGAAATCGATAAGGCTTTCCTCGCAGTTCCAAATTTTGAAAAACTGATTGGAAACGTCCAGTTAATGGGTCTCGCGGGTACGGTGGCCACGTTGGCACAACTCGAAGCGGGCCTAGCGACGTACGATCGAAACGCTGTACATCTTCGCTCCCTCAGCCGAGAAGATGTCGAAAAATGGTACGAAACCCTCAAAGCCATTTCACCTGAAAAGCGACTGTCTCTTATAGGTATGGTCCCTGGTCGCGAGGATGTTATGGCGTCTGGACTCCTCATCCTCGGTGCTGTGATGGACCGCCTAGTGGTGAGCCAGTTGGTGAGTAGTGAAAATGACATCCTTGATGGGATTGTCGCTTCACTGCTGGGTCTGTAACGTGCGCGAAGCACTCATACCTGTAACGATGGTGGGATGAGGATCACAGCATGGTAACCACGCGCAGCGCAATCTTCTCTCCGATCACGCTTCATGGAAAGCGAGTTGTTCTTAGAACGCTGGGCGAAGCTGACTACGAAGGTTGGCTCGACGTGCGAACTCGGTGCCGTAATTGGTTGCTTAAATGGGAGCCACGCTCTGCTCACGCAACACACCTTCCTGAAGACAGTCGAAGTTTTATAAGTCGATGTGCAATCCGCGAACGTGAACGTCAAATGGGCACGGGGTTTGGATTTGGAATTTTCTTCGAAGAGCGCTTCGTGGGTGAAATCACAATCTCTGCAATCCAGCGTGGTCCTCTCCAGTCTGCCTTTGTTGGTTACTGGATTGATGAAGCGGTCGCGGGCCAGGGGCTTATGCCTGAGTCGGTCGTACTTGTTCTGCAATATGCGTTTGAATCATTACGACTACACCGAGTGGAAATAAACATCATCCCTAGGAATGCACCGTCTCGTCGTGTCGTTGAGAAATTAGGGATTCGATTCGAGGGAATCGCTGAGAGATACTTAGAAATCGATGGTGCGTGGGAAGACCATGCTCGCTACGCGATCACATCTGAAGAGTGGAATGATCGGGCGCCAGAGCTCGTCGCAAACTGGCTGCTGAGTCTCAGTTAGACCGCTTCAAAACTTCTGTTTTTTAGTTCTTCAAGTGGTGCAACGCGTAACGACCCACGAAGCGTTGCAGCAATACCGAGTCCGCCGAGCGAACCATCTCGTGGCAGCACGACGAGTGTGTTTGTTTCGCCACGTGCGAGTGCGAGGCCTTGGACACGAGCCTTTCGAGCTGCGTCGCTAACGGCCGATACCTCAATGTCATTAGTGAGTTCCACAACTGGGATCTCGTATTTTGTTTTCGAAAGATAGCGAAGGTCATGGAGCATTTTTCTTGAATCGCTGCCAAGCTTTACTGAAGATCCGCGGACGTCATCCCACGTGACCGCGAGGGGTTCAACATTTATTTCAAGTAATCGAGCAAAGTAGAAAAACTCAGCGTCGTATGCGAATCCATCAATCATTCCCAGCGCGCCAAGTACGCGCGCGGTTCCTCGCTGAAATCCCTTGAAGCCACATTGGGTGTCGCGAAGCGTCGTGCCGGTGTAATGCTTCACCATTTTGCTAAAGGTAGATCCCGCAATTGAACGAAGCATTGAGTCGTATTCGATTTTTCCATTAACCGTGCGAGACCCTGGAACTAGGGCATGAGCCTTAAGCGCCTCAATCATTTGTGGCATCTGCGATGGGTTTATCGCCATGTCTGCATCAGCCACAATGATGTTGTCACCTTGGGCAACGGCAATGCCGAGTCGTACTGCAGCGCCTTTGCCGAGATTCTTGGGTTGACTCATAAGCAGTTTTTCGGGCAGCTCTCCATAAAACTGGTGAGCAACATTGAGAGTTTTATCGGTAGAACCGTCATCAATAAAAATCACTTCAGTAGTAGCAATTCCCAGCTCTTCAAGTACTGGTAGCAGGCGGCTGAAGCCTCGCGCTAAGCGTGCCTCTTCGTTGTAGGCAGGAATGATGATCGAAGTTGTAATTGCCATAGTGCTTACGGGCGAGCAGCTCCGATTAGCCCGAAGGTGAAGAGAGGTTGGTAGCCAATCTTCGTTCCAGATTTTGCCGCAGCAAAAATAGTGCTGGTTCCGTATGGTCCACTTCCGATGTACATCACCACGTGGTCAACCTGGTGGTCGCCATCGAGGTTGTAATAGAACAACAAGTCACCTGGCTGCAGAGCGCTCAGAGCAACGTGGTGCATTGCTGGCCACTGAGTCTGGGTCGTTCGAGGGATGTTGAATCCAGCTTGACCCCACGCCCATTGCACTAGACCAGAGCAGTCGAATCCTCTTCCTGGGAAAGTTCCACCCCAGATGTAGGGGAGACCAATTTGAGAAAGTGCGGCAGCCACTGCTGCGGCGCCCTCCTTGGTTCCTGCAATTTGAGAGACGGCCGGTGGGACTGCTTTGGCGATTGCTGAAAGTACTGCGTTACCGGCAGCGGTTCCTCCAACTGACTGAGCCACCGCAACTGCTTGTTGTTGGCCCGCGTAGTTGTGGGCTTTTGCGGCGGCGATTCCTTGTTGAATTTCGTAATCGATGATCTGGGCTTTAAATGCACCCTTAATGCTGTTGAGTGTCGCACGTGTTGCATTTTCGTTAGCGATGTTCTGTTGCACCAAAGCTTTCATTCTGTTCGTCTGCTCTTGTGCCGCTGCTTCTTGAATTGTGACTTGTTTGATTGCAGCATCCAGTGACTTCTTCTGCGCTTCGTACGTGGATTTAATTTGATCGAGGTTTCCAATTACTTGATCTTGGAAAACCTTCCTTGCGTCACTGGACGTAACATTCTGATTGAAGAGAGATAGTATTTGTGCGTCTGCAGCACCATAAACATAGGCATTCACAATCGCGCTCGCCATTGCGTGTTCGGTCACAAGAATTGCTGCTTTTTTCGCATCGACCTGCTTGTTCAAGCTGTAAATGTTGTTTTGAATTTGCTGGAGTTTTTCCTTGGCCCCACCGTACGCATTCGCAGAGGATTCACTTATTTGTGATTGACGTGAAAGGGTTGCGGAGAGTGCCTTAATTTGCGCGAGGGCGTCCGTAACGGTTCCGCCTTCTGCTGAAGTTAGCGGTGCCAAAACCGTGACCAGCATTGTGCCAGCCAGTACTAGAGCGGGGATTGATCGAATCGTGCCCCTACGATGCACGCGAATCATGAAAACAGCCTAGTTAGTGAAGTTAAGAAAATAGCGAGTTTTGGATGGGGTTTGGCTATGAGTTACGGTTACAGCGCACCAATATTGCGTGGGGGCGTAGCCCAATGGCAGAGGCAAGGCGCTTAAACCGCCTCCAGTGTGGGTTCGAGTCCCACCGCCCCTACGCGGTATTCGGTCGCCTAATTCTTTAGTATCGTTGCTCCGTGGCTAAGAGTTCAACAGGTAAATGGGTAAGCAGGGTTGGAGCTTCAGGAGGCGGAAAGGCCTACAAGAAGACTCGACCAGGTAACTACTACGGCGTCCTCGCCATCATTGTCATCCTTGGGCTCGCCATGACTGTGTATTCACGTTACGAATACCAGAACCCATCAGTCGCAACTACAACAGCCGCCGGCGTTCCACCGGTAATTGGTACTAGCTGGTACGAAGCAATGAATGTTGATGCATGTGGTGTTAACTACCCACTTACTCCTGACACAACGACGCAACTTGGCTTCACTATTGGTGCCAACAACGTCTTGCATGTCGCGCCAGTTTCAGCTTCTGAAACCGGAACAAAAGCAACGCTCGCACTCTTTGTCACTGAACACCACGGTATCGTCGCCACAACTTCGAGTTTGGCGCTCCCAACTCCAACTGGCGTTGCAAACAAGGCAACAACGTGGAAGAACGGTGACGTCTGTGGTCCAAAGACCAAGTACGCAGGCCAGACCGGAACAGTGCAATACGCTTACTGGATGTTTGGCCAAACTAAGCCAACCGTTGTAACCGACCCTGCAAAGGTTCCGTTCTCGGCTAATCAAATGTACGTAACCATGGCCTTCTTGCCGAGTGGTGTCACTCCATCGAAGCCAAGCGCGCAAACAATTGTTGCAATGTCCAAAAGCATTCAGGCTGCTGCATCGACAACAACGACAACTACTCCTGGTGGCTCACTAAGCACCATCCCAGTTGGCTCGACAGTTATTCCAGGAAGTTCAACCACAATTCTTCCTACGACGTCTACAACTAAGGGCTGAAATTGAAGTCGATCATTCTGGTCGGCGGTAAAGGAACGAGGCTACGACCTCTCACCTACGAAACCCCTAAGCAGATGCTGCCGCTCATTGGTCGTCCAATGATCGAATGCGTTTTCGAGTCACTTGCGAAACACGGCGTGACTGATGCAGTGCTTTCGCTCGGTTACCTGCCGGACCGGTTCATTGAGAGCTACCCAGAAGGTGTTATTGCTGGAGTTCGAGTTACGTACGCCGTCGAGCCAGAACCGCTCGACACTGCTGGGGCAATTCGCTTCGCCGCCGAGCACGCTGAAATAGATGACACTTTCCTTGTAGTCAATGGTGACGTATTAACCGACCTTGACGTGACAAGACTCATTAGTTTTCACCGAGCTCACGGGGGAGAGGGAACAATTGCTCTTCACCCAGTTGGTGATCCGTCAAGGTATGGCGTTGTGCCAACTACTCCTGATGGTCGAGTTATTGAGTTTGTAGAGAAGCCGGCTCGCGAAGATGCCCCTACGAATCTCATCAATGCTGGAACGTATGTCTTCGAGCCAAGTGTTCTACTTCGCATTGCACCAACTGGGCGAGTGAGCGTTGAGCGCGATACATTCCCAGCACTCGCCAAGGATGGTGTGCTTTATGCCATGCCAGATAATGCCTACTGGATTGATACTGGTACGCCTCAGACATACCTTCAATCAAACATTGATGTCCTCACTGGACGCGACAAAATAACTTCATTCAGCGGCATTGTTGACGGAACGTGGATTCATCCGCAAAGCCGAGTTGATGCTTCGGCAAAATTCGTCAACTGCGTGATTGACAAAGACTGCTACGTGGGTCCGAACGTTGTAATTGAGAACTCAGTCTTGCTGCCTGGCGCAGTTATTGAAGAGGGTTCTGTCATCAAGTGGTCAATTATTGGCCCTGAAGCAGTAATTGGTAGCTTTTCAACTCTTGGTGCGACGTGTGTTGTTGGCGCCAAGGAACACGTGGCACCGGGTTCATCTCTTTCTGGTGATGTGCGCCTGGGTGGCGTGTAACTAGCGAAACAAGTCGTTTGAAGCAGGGCGGATGACGTCTTCTTTCACCGAGCCCTCACCAAAGTAAGACTCGTCAAGACCGCGAAGTATTGCAAACGGTGTTCCTTCGCTTTTGCCCAGCACCAAGTTCGCTGCGCCCGCAATCTCGTCAATGATTGCAACTTCAGTCACTTCCAGAATTCTGCCCTCGGCGTCAAGGGTGCCACGTAAATCAAGAATGGGTTTTAGACCCGCTGAACCAAGTGCAACATCGGTAACGCCAGTGCGCCACACACGGCCAAAGGTGTCCGTGACCACCACGCCAACTTCCACTCCGGTGCGCCGCGATAGTTCAGCGCGAAAGCGCCTGGCTGAACGGTCAGAGTCTTTGGGTAGCAACACTGCCGTGCCTTCAGCTGTATTGGAGAGGTCGATGCCGGCGTTGGCATTGACAAAGCCATGATGCGTTTCGGTGATTCGCATTGGACCACGACGTCGAATAACGCGTTTTGATTCTTCGCTGATGAGTCGGTCCTTGTGTTCATCGGTCCCATCAAAAGAAACGACTTGCCCTTCGGATTTGGAAACGATCTTGCTCGTCACGGTCACCAAATCGTGGTGCTGGAGCGTGTGGCCACCCGATGTCATTGCATCAAGAAAGAGCGAGACTAAATCATCACCTTCGTTTACTTGGCCCACGCCCAGTATTGGAAAGATGCGAAGTTCGTTCATGAAAGTACCGCAGCGGCGAGTTGTTTGGCGTGTTCAGGGTCAGCCATGATCGTCGTTGTAACAATGACGTTCATTCCGAGCGCTTTGATCTCATCTGCGTGCTTGGCGTCTTGTTCATCAATAATGAATGTCCCAACGAGTCCTTGGTAGTACTTCGCAACCCCCACGCACGAGACGTCATGCCCGAGCTCGTGCAGCAACCGATCAGCCGGCCCCTTAAGAGCGGCTCCATTGATGATTGGCGAAACTGCAACAACGTCGCTGTGGCGATCGCTCAAAATTTGACGAATTCCTGGGACTTGAAGAATTGGCTCAATTGAAATGAGCGGATTTGATGGGGCAATAACAATTCGAGATGAAGTATTTAAAGCATGAAGAGTTTCTGGCGTAGGTGTTGCTTGCGCTGCGCCACTAAAGGAGATGGAGTTGACTGCGACACCGTGGTGATGGCGAACAAAGTATTCCTGAAAACTAAGAGTTCCGATTTCAGTACTGAAAATTGTCGAGAGAGCGTCATTTGTCACGGGCAGTAATCGAATGTCAACGCCAAACTTCTCACACAGTTCTTGCGCAACTTGCGTCTTCGTTGCTCCTTCACTAAAACGTTGCGTGCGATAGAGGTGTGTTGCAAGGTCGCGGTCACCAAGACCAAACCAAGATTCTCCGCCGAGCTCGCCGAGCTCTTTCATGACTCGCCACGTCTCACCGTTAAGCCCCCAGCCGAGTTCTTCGTTGTTGAGTCCACTGAGCGTGTAGCTAATGGTGTCAAGATCTGGGCAGATACTGAGACCGTGCAGAACGAGGTCGTCACCGACGTTGACAATGGCAGTTAAATCCTTGGCCTCGAGGGTGCCACGTAAAGCTCGAAGGAGTCGTGCGGCGCCTACGCCACCGCTAAGAACAGATATCACTCTCGAAACCTTAGAGGCGCTTGGGTAGGATTGAGTGTTGTGAGCAATAACTCGTTAGTTTCAGGGTGGCCAGGGGCCCCAGCCGCCGTGGCGTTTCGCCTAGAAGGCACGGCAATGACCCGTGCGGTCGAAATTGGTGACCTGGGCGAAGTGCGTCCCTGGGCTTCTGTTTCAAAGCTCGCGGTCTCGTACGCCTTCGGTGTGGAGTTTGACTGGGAGTCGTGCAAGCCATCAACGCACGCTGGCCCCGTAGGGTCGTTCATCGCAAACATGCTCTCGCACTCAAGTGGACTCGGCCTCGAAGAAGGTGACCCCGTTGCCCAGGCTGGCAAAAAGAGAATCTACTCAAATGTTGCAATTAATAAAGTCGTGAAAGAAGTGATTGAAGACCACGACCCAGCAAACTGGCTACGAATAAGAGTTTTTGAGGGTCTTGGAATGAACAGCACGAGTCTTCAGGGCCGCCCGTCAGACGGCGTCACTGGTTCAACAGAAGACTTAGTCACCTTCGCAAAAGCATGGTTACTCGCACAAGGTATTTCTGAAGTATCGCGCAATCGACTCATAACTCCTTACGCTCCACAACTCGATGGCATTGTTCCAGGTTTTGGAAGCTTCTCTCCATGTCCATGGGGTCTGGGTCCAGAAGTTCGAGGAACGAAAGAACACTGGATGGGTGACTGGCCAGAAGATAGTTTCGGTCACTTTGGCAAAAGCGGTGCACTCATGCTGATGAATGTGCGAGAAAAGATTGCTGTTGTAGCTACGAGCACTGAAGCCTTCGGTCCGTGGGCTGCGGAGCTATGGCCCCAGTGGACTAGCGAAATGCGCAAACGAGCACTTAGTTCGTGAGCCAACAAAGCATGAAGCGAACTATTGCAATCTCAATTGATCAGCTTTATCGTGATCAACCTGGTGGGATTGGCACGTATGTTCGAGGTCTTTTGCATGGGCTCAGCCAGGTTGGCGGTGACGAAATCGTAGGCATCGCTCCTCGTGGCCACGTTCCAAGTGGCTTAGAACTGAGTTCAGTTTCGAAGGCTCCCTTAGGTGTGAAACTTTTAACGCGAGCATGGCCAAATTTCTCGTTGGGAGTTCCAAAGAATGCCAATGTGGTGCACGCAACTTCAATGGCAGGTCCATTTGATGGCGCTAGGAACGCAGTCAATTCAGTGGCGATGCACGACTTGTTATGGCGTGATGAACCAAGTGCAACAACCAGTGCGGGAATTGCCTTTCATGAGCAGCGTCTAGAACTACTCGCACGAAAGAAAGACATCCGAATTTTTACTTCATCACCTGGGCTAAAAGAACGACTCGTTGTTGAAGGATTTGAAGCTTCACGCATAGTGCCGATCCGTCTCGGCGTTGACGATGAATCTGTTGCACCCGCGAGCACTTCAGAAGTACGTGAAATGCTCTCGAGACTTGGTGTTTCTGGTCCGTTTACTTTTTATGCGGGAACGCGTGAACCCAGGAAGAATCTTGCGGCGCTGATTGGCGCGCATCGCCGTGCTCGCGCCACAGCTCCAGAACTTGGCCCCCTCATCATCTCTGGATCAAAGGGATGGGGAGAGGTGTCTACTGAAGACGCTGTCGTGGTTGGACTCGTTGACTGGAACATGTTGAAGGGTCTCTACCGAGACTGTGCAGTCTTTGCCTATGTTCCTCGTGCTGAGGGTTGGGGGCTTTCGCCTATTGAGGCGCTTAATGCCGGCGCACGGGTAGTTGCCAGCACGACAACACCAAGCGTTAATAAAAATGAGAATGTTGTGCTCGTAGATCCACTGAGTGAGGACTCAATTGCCGATGGGCTTATTCGAGCGCTGGCCCTTGACGAGCACGATGAAAAAAGAAAACAATCGGTCTCTGAGTTCACGTGGAAAAACTGTGCCCTTGATCATCTGGCGGGCTGGGCATGAGAGTAGCTCTTGACGTTTCTGCAGTGCCACAAAAGATTGCGGGTGTGGGGCGTTACATTGCTGAAATCGCCAGACGCCTGCCTGAAGAAGGCATCGACACCACACTTGTTACAAGAAAGCATGACGCGCAGCGCTGGTCGAATTTGTCAAGTGCCAAGCTTTCACCAGTCGTTCCTGACAATCGCGTTCAGCGTCTCGCCTACGAAGCATTACTTCTTGGATCAAGTGGTGCTGCTAAGAACGCAGATGTCTGGCACGGTCCCCACTACACAATGCCTCATGGTTCAAAAACTCCTTGTGTCGTGACAATTCATGATCTGATGTTCTTTACCAACCCCGAGTGGCATGAAAAGTCCAAGGTTGCGTTCTTTCGACGTGCAATTTCATACTCGGCAAAACACGCCAAAGTCCTAGTGAGCATCAGTGACTTTACGGCTCGCCAAATTGATGAATTTTTGCCAGGGCATGCACCAGTCGTTGTCGCACCACTTGGCGTTGATCTAACTCGCTTTACAACTGATGCATCAAATGATCGCTTGCTGTTTGAACAACATGCTCTTCGCAGTGACGTACCGTATGTTTTCTTTCTCGGGACAATGGAGCCACGAAAAGGTCTCGACGTCCTGCTTCGTTCATTCGCTGAACTCGCCGCACTGGACCCAGAAGTTGAACTGTGGCTAGCTGGCCAGTCTGGATGGGGGCTAAAAGACTTAGAGGCACAAATAGCTGCACACCCGGCATCTGCACGTATTAAGCAACTTGGATTTGTTGATGAAGCAGTACTCCCAGCGCTGTTGCGCCAAGCCCGCTGCGTGGCCTACCCATCTCGTGGTGAGGGCTTCGGACTGCCAGTACTTGAGGCTTTGGCTTGTGGCGCATCGGTGGTCACAAGTCGTGGCACGGTCATGGAAGAAATTGCGGGACCGACGGCACAGTTAATTCCGATCGGAGATAGCGCCGCTCTCACTGCTGTTCTCAGCGAGATTGTTGCGAGCAGTGATTCATTGCGCGCGCAACGCTCACATGAGGCGAGGCAACGTGCGCAAACTTTTAGGTGGGAACACTCTCTTCACCAACACTTAGCTGCATACGAGCAGGCTACATAAGTGCGCGCTGTAATCACCGGAGCTAATGGATTTGTAGGGAGACACCTACGATCACATCTTGAACTGCACGGAGATGAAGTCCTGGGGATTGACCGCGAATGTGACGTGACGGACTTGCAAAGTATTTCTTTAGTTATTTCCAGTTTTGAACCAGACGCTATCTATCACCTCGCTGCGCTCACCCACGTTGGCGACTCCTGGGAACATCCAGAGGAATTCAATAGAGTGAACGTTGAGGGCACCAGAAACATTCTCACGAGCGCTGCATTGCTTGAAAACCCCGCGAAAGTTTTGTTCGTCAGCACAGCTGACGTCTACGGGGTGGTTTCCGAGTCAGATCTTCCACTCGATGAAGGCCGAGTTGCATCTCCTGCAAATCCATATTCCGAGAGCAAGCTCGCGGCCGAGATGCTCTGTCGGGCGGTCGCCAGTTCGCAAGAAGTCGTCGTGGCTCGTCCGTTCAACCACATTGGCCCGGGTCAATCGCCGCAGTTCGTGATACCTGCGCTCATTTCTCGACTTCTCAATGCTGCTGCAGCACGAACTA
>Ga0136641_1000980_pt1 | contig 11972 bp, 12 predicted proteins | sample EliLak1302023Y_FD_115312 | JGI IMG/M metagenome (GOLD analysis project Ga0136641, IMG submission 115312) | Freshwater microbial communities from Elizabeth Lake, Yosemite National Park, California, USA - 13020-23Y | ecosystem: Environmental > Aquatic > Freshwater > Lake ...
AAGAGCCCCATGAGCAATTGGCGCATCGGTTGGCAGATTTTCAAAGAGCGCACATACCCCATGTTCACACACTCACCTTCTCCAGTGGCTACATGGCCAACTTGGGTGTCATCACGGCAATTTGCCAGTTGTCCAATTCCACTCAAGCCTCCCCAAAAGAGTTGACTTCGATTTATTCTGCAAGGCTCAACCACGCATCGATCATTGATGGCATTCGATTGGCCAGCAAGGAGTCTACCGTCAAGTTAACGATCTTTGACGTTGAAGAGCTCCAAGCATTGGAAAACGCTTTACAAAGCGATCCGAACAAGCACAAGCTCATCGTCTGTGACGGCGTCTTTAGCATGGACGGCAATCTAAGCCCTGTGGACCGCTTGCTGGATTTGGCCGTGCGCTATGACAGCTTGCTGCTGATTGACGACGCGCATGGGTTTGGCGTCTTGGGCGACAAAGGACACGGCATACTGGAACACATGAATCTGTGTTCTGAACGGCTCCTCTACATCGGCACACTTGGTAAAGCCGCGGGCGTCATGGGCGCATTTGTCTGTGCTCACCAAACCCTCATTGACTGGGTGTTTCAAAAGAGCCGGCCCTATGTTTACACAACAGCCTCTCCACCTTCTTTGGCCGTGGCAACTCTAAAGAGTTTAGACATCATCGAGAGCTCTGAGGGACAAAAGAAGCGAGCTCATCTGCACGAGTTGATCCTTTACTGGCAGACACACCTGCATCTTCAGCATTGGCATGCCCTTAAAAGCTCGACCCCCATACAGCCTTTGATCGTGGGTCACACGCCATTGTGTGTATCGATCGATCAAGAACTGCAAGCACTTGGGCTTTTGATCCCCGCGATACGGCCACCGACAGTTCCCCATGGTTCTGCAAGACTGAGAGTGACTCTCTCAGCCAAGCACACCTTGCAAGACATTCAAGCATTGATTGAAGTGTTGATGCGTCTTGAATCAAAGTTCAATTCTTCATGACACCCTCCAACTATTTTGTAACGGGTACGGACACCGAGGTTGGGAAAACCCTGGTTGCGAGCGCTTTGATCCTGAAAATGAGAGGGCTCTATCCTCACCTGAGAGTCGGTGGGTTCAAGCCTGTTGTTGCAGGCACTTACCTCAATCCATCGGGCAAGCGATGCAACGAAGATCTTCTGAGTCTCATCACCGCAAGTGGACTCGTGAACATTCAATCTGATATTTGCCCTTACATCTTGGACGAGCCTGCAGCACCGCACTTGGTTGCACAAAAGATGGGGCTCGCCTTGTCCATCAATACCATTTTAGAGTCTTTGGACAACAGACAATCTCAATGTGATGTGGTGATTGCTGAAGGTGCGGGTGGATTTCTCGTGCCCTTGAACGATCAGGAATTGTTGGCTGATTTTGCCGTACATCTGAACTGGCCTGTGGTCTTGGTGGTGGGTCTGCGCTTGGGATGCCTTCATCACGCCTTGAGTACCCTTGAGTCGATTGAAAAAAGAGGTTTAAAGCTTGCTGGATGGGTTGCTAACACCATTGATGCGCGAATGGGTCTGATGAATGAAAACATTCATGATCTTCAAAGCAGAATTCAAGTGCGACTTTTAGGTGTGATTCTTCCACTGCCCTTGGATCTGCAAAAGAGGTCGAACAGCCCCTACTCAGTTGCCGCCATGGAATGGGCCAGTCAATTTCTAAAATTGGTGTAGTTCCATGGTTCACGCAACTGCAGACCGTCGCATCAAAATTGCAGACCCCGATATGAACACTTCCTTTTCTTTTCGCAGTTGTACATCTTTAATTTCAAGAACTGAGAAGCCATTCAATGAGGCCAACTGCAAGATGTAGGGGAGAGAGTGTCCATAGCGCTGTGTTGTCTTGAGTTCGTAGGTGGGTGACTGGCTGTTTTCAATGGTGAAGCTCAACAAGCCATTGAGCTTTAATTGACTTGCTACTGCTCTGAACAAACGGTCCAAGTCCCCCATATAAATAAAGACGTCCGCGCTCACGACCAAGTCATAGGGACTTGTTGAATTTTCCAAAAAATCCACAAGATCTGCACATATCAATTTTGAGTAAATTCCTTTTCCTTTTGCCTGAGCAATCATTTTTTCTGAAATATCGACCCCGGTGATCAACCTAGCATGTGGGCCAAAAGACTCCCCGCATAGACCTGTTCCACACCCTAAATCCAGCATACTTTCTACTTGATCTTTCTGAAATCTATTGAATTGTTCCACCAAAATTTCTGGCGCTTTGTAGACCAACACACCAAGTAGATGATCGTCAAATTGACTGGCATAGCTATCGAAAAGCTCGATCAAAGACTCAGTTGGCATGCTCTGGGGAGGTTCGCCCACGCCTAAAGACGACAGCGAGAAGGCTATTTTTGCTAGTTGGGGCTTCAGACTCAAAGCCTTTTCATAATCTTTTATGGCTTTTTCAAATTCACCTTCCTCATGGTAGATGGTGCCTCTGTTGCCATAAGCTTCAGCATAATCCTCTCTGAGCTGAATGGCTTTGTTGTAGTTGGACAAGGCCTTGTTGGCGTCTTTAAATGCTTTAAAAATATTTCCACAATTCAAAAAGGCTTCAGCGTGAGTTTTATCTATGTCTATTGCTTTGGCAAAACTTAGCAAGGCTGCACCGGGTTGATTCAGCATGACCAAAACAGATCCAAGATTAAAATGCGCTTGAACATACGTAGCCCTCTGTTCAATTGCTTTTTTATAGTTCACAACAGCCGCATCGAGCTCAAGTGTTTCTTGAAATAGAACCGCGCTATTGAAATAGGCCTCAGGATACTGCCCCTTCAAAGAAATGGCTTGGCCGTAATTGAATTGAGCTTCCCTATATTTGCCCAAACCTTTCAAAGCAATACCTTTGTTGAAATAAGCTTGAGCATAGTTGTTGTTGAATTCGATGGCTTTGTCACAACTCAATATCGCTTCTTCAAACTTGCTCAGCTCGTTCAACACATTGCCACGGTTGTTGTAGGCCTCCACATACTGGGCCCTTAGTTCAATCGCAGCATCGTATTGAATCAAAGCCTCCTCTAGCCTATCTAGTTTTTGAAAAACAATACCTAGGTTGTTGTGAGCCTCGGCATAATTTGGATTCAAAACAAGCGCTTTTTCAAAGCTTGACCTGGCCTCATCGAATCTTTCAAGCTCTTTTAAAACAATCCCTAAATTGTTCAAAATGTGCGGGCTCTGATCATTGACTTTCACAGCTCGCTCAATCAATTCACGCGCCATGTCCCACTGATGTACCTCGGCGTGCATCAAGCCAAAAAAATGCAATGCATCAATATGTCCAGGGGATTGCTTTAATATTTCCTCATAGATTTCACTTGCTTCCTTTAGCTTTCCTAATTTGTGAAGCGTTATTGCACGCTCTAGCATAGTTTTTTTCTCCAAAAAAGCGGCCAACCTATGTTCTTTCGCTTTTTTAAACTTGTATCAAAGAAGACATTTCAACCGCGGCTCTATTTGTCATGAGCACCTTTGATCGCAAAATTTCCGGCCACACTCACCCTGTAGTCATCAGAGGAATAAAAGGGAAACACCGAATGCTTCATCTTCGCAGAAAACACCAGCCCATGATTTTCAAGCGACTTGTCCGCATCAATGAAATGGTTGCAAATGTCTCCTAAACTGTTGGTGTACTGGAAACAAAACCTGCCCGATAAATCTTTGCCAGAGCCATGACCTGGCGACACCTTAGCCTCCTGCTCAAACGTAAACGGGACTTTAAGCCAGATCACAAAGCTGATGATCCCGTAATGATCGTGCGGCGGGTTGAACTCATGCTTGTGTTGAAAATTGACCCACAACTCCTTCAAATAAATGGGTGAGCTTTCAGGCGCAATGCTGTTTTGTGTCACGTAGCGGTTGAATCTTTCATCAAACTGCAAAACCATGGGGGCCATCAAGTTATGGGTGTGTTTTACACACTCCGTCAACAGATAGGAGTTCTTGATGTTGCCAGCCAATTTTTGGTTGTGTTTTTTGCTGTGCTCAAAGTCCTTGCTGATCTTGGCCACCTCCGCTCTGATCGGTGCCAATTCAGTGTCTGTAAAAGACATTTTTAAAAAACCAATATTTTCAAAATTTACTTGCTCAACCAAGCTCTTCATGCTCTCCTCATTTCCAACAAATTATCCTGTTGGCCTACTTTACAACAAAAAACCCCGTTGCTCTTTCAAGCAGCGGGGTTTTAGACTTATTAAATTCTAAACTGACACCAGGGTCAGCTTTGAATTAGAAAGTGTGGCGTGCGCCAAAGAAATATGCGCTAACTGTTGCAGCAACAGTATCCGTGCCTACACCTGAGTAGATTGGAGACTGGAGCATTTTGCCTTCATTTTTACCATTTGCAATACCGCCGTAGATGGACGTGCGTGGTGACAACTTGTACACAGCGTTAACTGAAGTTTGTGTGAACTTGTTGTTTGCGTCCACGTCATCCTTCAAAATACCGTAAGCAGCGTTCAATGTCAAAGCTGAGCTCATGGTGTAGAACACGCCGCCACCTGTTGATGTGGTTCCGTTGGCGTTAGGAACAGCAGCCTTACCTGTAAGCTTCATCTTGTTGTTCACTAAAGCAACTTTCCATTGACCCATGGTGTAAGAAGCACCAATCACGTCCTCAGAAAATGCCTTGTTACCATCGTAGTCATTTTTGTAGGTGTTGGCCAAACGAACTGACAAGCCCATGCCGTCATAACGAATCGCCCAAGCTGCACCGTTGTTTGCGCTGCCTGCGTCGTTATAGGACATCTTAGGAATACCGAACTGATATGCACCTGAAAAACCAGCGATGGTTGGTGTTGACAACGCAAAACCACCCATGTAGGCGTAGGTCGTTCCCATGTTGGTTGGGTTGATGGCCGTACCAGAAGAACTTGCGGCACCAGCGTAATTCGTAATCGCTGCAGGAGAAGCAGTTCCATTGACTTTAGAAGTCATTGAACCAGAGCTGATGGTGTTGGACTGCATGGCAGTCAAGTTGGCTGAACCACCGTTGGTACCTGTTGTTGTGTTGACTTCACCTTGAGCTGCCCACCATAAGTCGGCTTGACGGCCAATGGTCAATGCACCAATGCCAGCTTGCTCCAACTTGATGTATGCGCCACGGTTGAAGAAACCAGGTGCATCGGCAGCAGCAGTGATGTTTCCAAGCGTTGCAGCTGTTGTTGAAGTTTGTGATGCTGAGTTAGTAACAGCTGTTGTTGATGAAGCAGCTTGGCCAGTCATCAAAGTGATTTCTGAACGCAAGTCAAAAGATGCACTCAAACCACCACCCATGTCTTCTTTGGAAGCGATGCCCCAATAAGAACTGGCGTTGCTGTTTGATTTTGTGAAAGTGGCTGATTTGCCACCTTGCGTAGAATTTACAACGGTCTGGTCCAAATTACCATAAATGGTCATTTGAGCAAACGATGTACCTAAAGCTGCTAACGATGCCAAAGCAACGAGTGTTTTTTTCATGTCAAGGTTCTCCAAGGTTTATTAAAGAGCTGAGAGCGACTTTTTCAAACAAAAATGTCATCGCCCGAAGCCTCAGCCAACCCCCTTTATTGGGAAGTTGTCGTTATTGCACCAGAGTGCGAGCTTACAAGCAAAGCTTTTCGTTGGATGAAGGGGTATTACGTTGCCGACAGACAACACTTAAGGCCATTTAAGGCCTTGAAACATCAACATGTCATAAACACTCAGTTGACACACTGATAGTAGAAACCCTAGTATCCATGGGACAGCGTTTTTAACAAGATCCTTCCGTATGAGCTCCCAACTTGACCCTTTTCTCATTGCTTTTGACGATGCCTTGCGCACCCTCTTTTCGCAACAGCATGCCTCTCGCCCCAACCCAGGCGCGACAGAACTTCAAGCGCCCTTAACTGCTGAAGAGAAAAAGCGCTCCGCAGCCCTCATGCGTGTGAACCATGTGGGTGAGGTTTGTGCACAAGCCCTTTACAACTCTCAAGCCTTGGCCACCCAAAACCCCAAGTTGGTCGCCCAATTCAAACACGCCCGCATGGAAGAAAACGATCACTTGGCTTGGACGCAAGAGCGTCTGAAAGCCTTGGGTAGCCATACCAGCTATCTCAACCCACTTTGGTACGCAGGCGCCTTTGCCCTTGGGTTTGCGGTTGGCAAAGTAGGCAAAGATGCAGTGAGTTTAGGCTTTGTGATGGAGACCGAGAAACAAGTGGAGGCCCATCTCGCATCCCACTTGGATCGTCTACCTCAAGCAGACACGGCCTCGAAAGCCATCGTTGAGCAAATGAAAATAGACGAGGCCAGGCACGCTCGAGACGCCATGCGTGCAGGCGGCGTGGAGTTGCCAGCGCCCTTTAGGTTTCTCATGAAGTTGAGCGCCAAGGTGATGACCACGGCGGCTCACCACATTTAATTTTTTTAACGCACGAGGCCTCACCAAAGGTCTCACCAAAGGCCTTCTCAAAGGCGCCTGTTGATTTTGATTCGAAATCGCTCTGACCTTGCTCAGACTCCGATCAGACTCCGCTCAGACCCACTCAACTGGCCAGCGATTTAGCCCCCCTTCGAGCGCTTTTGCATGGCTCAAACGCCCTCGTCTTCTGCAAGGATCTCAAAACTGGTGGTGATTTCAGCCGTTTTGGCAAGCATGATGCTGGCAGAACAATATTTGTCGTGGCTCATGGCGATCGCCCGCTCCACCGCCTGGGGGTTCAATTGGTGACCTTTGAGCGTGAAGTGCATGTGAATTTTGGTAAAAACCTTCGGGTCCACCTCTGCTCGTGTGCTTTGCAACTGGACACTGCAGGCCGTGACTTGATGGCGACCACGCTTTAAGATGAGCACCACATCATAGGCTGTGCACCCGCCTGTACCTGCCAGCACCACCTCCATGGGCCGAGGAGCCAGGTTTTGGCCGCCATTCATGGGCTTGTCCACATCTGGCGCTCCATCCATCATGAAGGCATGCCCACTGCCTGTCTCTGCCATGAAGCCCATCGACGACTTCGCGCTCGTTTGACCTGTCCAACTCACTGTGCATTCCATCACGTCCACCTTTTGATCAGGGTTTTACAAATTTATGTTGCAGTGCAACACTTTCATTGCTATATTCCAAACATGTTTGACACCTTTTTGGTGTCGCGCCGATTGTCTCCTCCACCTTCAACAGGTGGATTTATCCCCGAACCCCATGGGTTCGGGGTTTTTTTTGGGCGCAGGGTTTGAAAGCTTTGATTTGATGTATTTTCGCACCGAAGTGACATCGCGCGAGAAGAGATCTCAGGCACCAAGGACACAAGCTCAGCTCTAGGCCACTAAAATACCTTAGATGAGCAACACAACACCCAAGCCTCGCGCCAACGCACTTCGCAAATCAGTCGCATTGAATTCAGCTGAGTTGACCCCGGCAGACTATTTAAAAAGAATTTTAAATGCCAAGGTGTATGACGTGGCTCACGAGTCTGAGTTGACATCCGCCAAAACCTTGAGTGAACGCTTGGGCAACCATGTGTTGCTCAAACGCGAGGACCAACAAGCGGTTTTCAGTTTTAAGCTTCGAGGGGCTTACAACAAAATGGCGCACCTGAGTGCCGCGCAACTTAAAAAAGGCGTGATTTGTGCCTCTGCGGGCAACCATGCTCAAGGGGTGGCCCTTGGGGCCAAGACGCTGGGATCCAAAGCGGTCATTGTCATGCCCATCACCACGCCCGAGCTTAAAGTTCAAGCGGTCAAAGCACTAGGTGGCCAAGTGATCCTTCATGGTGAGAGCTACACCGACGCCTATGAGCACGCTTTAGAACTTGAAAAGAAAAAAGGGCTGACCTTTGTGCACCCTTTTGACGACCCTGATGTGATTGCAGGTCAAGGCACCATCGCGATGGAAATCTTGCGGCAGTGTCCGGGGCGTTTAGACGCTATTTTTGTCGCCATTGGAGGAGGAGGCCTCATTTCTGGGGTTGCCAATTACTTCAAAGCCGTTCGTCCCGATGTTCGGGTCATTGGCGTTCAGATGAACGATTCCGATGCCATGATGCAATCGATCCAAGCCGGTCAGCGAGTGAGTCTTGGCGACGTGGGTCTTTTCTCTGACGGCACCGCCGTCAAACTCGTTGGCGAAGAAACCTTTCGCATCAGTCGCAATTTGGTCGACGACTTCATGAGCGTTGATACCGACGAAGTCTGTGCAGCCATCAAAGACATCTTCATTGACACCCGCAGCATTGTGGAGCCCGCAGGCGCCTTGGCTGTTGCAGCCATCAAAAAATACAGCGCATTGCACAAAGCCAAAGGCCAAACCTTTGCTGCCATTTTATGTGGTGCCAACATGAATTTTGACCGCCTGCGCTTTGTCGCCGAGCGCGCCGAAGTCGGTGAGCATCGGGAAGGCTTGTTTGCAGTGACCATCCCCGAGGAGCGAGGAAGCTTCAAGCAGTTTTGTCAATTGCTCGGCTCTTTGCCGACTTTTGGTTCTAGCGTTTCGCCCAGACAAGTCACGGAGTTCAATTACCGAATGAATGACAGTGCCGTGGCCCATGTGTTTGTAGGCCTCACCACCACCAAAGCCCTGGAGAGTCAAAAAATTGCTCGACACTTGAGCCAACATGGCTTCAAGGCTTTGGACCTGACCCACGACGACTTGGCCAAAGAGCACATTCGACACATGGTGGGTGGCGCCAGCACGCAGGCTCAAGATGAGCGACTGCTGCGCTTTGTTTTCCCCGAGCGTCCAGGTGCCTTGATGAAGTTTTTGAGCACCATGCGCCCCAACTGGAACATCAGCCTCTTTCACTATCGAAACCAAGGGGCTGACTATGGACGCATCTTGGTGGGCTTACAAGTACCCAAGGCAGATGACAAGCCCTTCAAAACATTTTTAAAAGTTTTGGGCTACCCGTGTGTTGAAGAAACACAAAACCCTGTTTATCAACTGTTCTTGAAAAAATGAGCCCACAAGGGGGCTCCAACCAGAATTTAAACAGACTTAAACTCGGCTTTAAATGCCTTTGAACGCCGGCAACTCAACACTGAGTGTCGCTGGACCCTCTGAGCTGGGGCCGAGTTGGACGCTCTTGGGCTCAATAGAGATCAAATACAAACCAGGCTCTACCTCATCGCCCACTTTGTAAGGCTTGGCCACCTGTTGATCGACACTCAACAGGGCTGCGCCCTGTTGGGCCTTAGGGTTTTGCTGGTTCTTGGCAAGAGAGCGCCCTGATTCGGCATAAACCACTCCCATGAGGCGCACCCTTGAGCTCAACAAACTCAATTGTTGTGACTGGAGTTGCTGTGCGCTAAGAGCCCTGTTCTCAGGCAAGCTGACCTGCCCCAAGGCCGCGCCTAGATCGCTCAGCTTGATGGCCTTTAACTCTTCGGAGAGTCTAGGCACACTCAAAGTGGTGACCTCAGCGGCGCTGTTGTCCATCCACTTGAAGATCCAGTAAACCGACCCAAAGCACACCAAAGCCCAAACACAAAAGGTGAAGACCCAAAGAACACTTTGGGGCATGGGTTGATCAACTTTGGCAAAGGTCATTGAGGAATGAAGATAAAAATGAAACCAGCAAGGGCTCTACAAAACCTGTATTTTAGACTGGCTTCTTTCTAGCCCCGTCAAAGGGTTTAAAAACTTTCAAAAGATCATGCTCTCCTCTTTGAATCTGTTGGACCGATAAGTGCCAAGCGGCACGACCACGGCCACTTTTCTGACTTCACTTGGTCAGCACTTGTCACACAAATGGTAGGATAATGCGTAAGAATTGGATTATGAAGGGGATTCTTGCCTTGAAAAGTGTCTTTTTTGCATCTTCCTTCCCCTCTGGCTTTTGAGCACCATCGGCTTGAAACTGAAAGCCACGCGATGGCCCATTGTTGAACAGCTTTTTTAAATTCATTTTTTTAAGACGTCCATGCACACGACACCCAACCCCATCAGCCCCAGTGCACCGCAAGACAAGACGCTCCAAGGTCGGCACCCAACCCCTCAGCGGGGATTCACACTGATTGAGTTGATGGTGGTCTTGGTCATCATTGGTGTTTTGGCGGCTCTGATCGTACCCAATGTGATTGACCGCGCCGATGATGCTCGAGTGACGGCCGCCAAGACCGACATCAACAACATGTCGCAAGCGCTCAAACTCTACAAATTGGACAACCAACGCTTCCCTAGCGCCGATCAAGGGCTCCAAGCCTTGGTGATCAAACCCAGCGTGGGCGCCGTGCCCTTGAACTGGAAGCCCTATCTTGACAAGTTGCCCAACGATCCATGGGGTCGACCTTACCAATACCTTGTCCCAGGCATCAAAGGTGAGGTGGACGTGATGTCCTTGGGTGCAGATGGTCAAAGTGGGGGCGAAGGCAAAAACGCTGACATTGGCAGTTGGCAATAACGGCATCGGTCCATGCATAGGGCCCCCACGCGTTCAAAGGCCAAGTCCCTTGGCTTTACTTTGCTTGAGCTCTTGGTCGTTTTGCTCATCATGGCACTGGGTTCTGCTGGTGTGGCGTGGTCACTCAGGCAAACCCCAGAACAAACCCTCGAGCGGGAAGCTCAGAGGCTCATTTATTGGCTGGAGGTCGCTCGCGTTCAGGCAAGCGTTCAAGGACAAAGAGTGCAATGGGTCGCAACGCCTCTTGGTTATTCATTTTGGGTCAACGGTCCTTCGACCTTGCCCAAAGAGCTCATCCCTTGGCTTGCCAGCAGCACCCGAGTGATTTCTAGCAACTCGTTCTTGGTGCTGGGACCAGAGCCTATATTGAGCCCTCAAAGCATTGAACTTGGCATGCAAGACACCAACGCGGTGCGCATCAAAATCAGCACCAATGGTCTGTCACCTTTTGCGCTCTCGCGCTGAATGGAGACAGCACACGATGAACACCTCCATGCCTTCACCCAAGCACTCAGGCCTCAAGCACGGCGGATTCACCTTGATCGAAGTCTTGGTTGCTTTGTTCATTGTGGCCTTGACCTTGATCACAGGGGTCAAAGCGTCCAACACCCTCATGCAAAGTGCTGAACGACAAAAGAGCACCTTGTTGGCACAGCTCTGCATTGACAACTATTTGGTGAGCATGCGACTGAGCAAACAACTGCCTGGAACCGGTGAGCAAATCAGCAATTGCCAACAGGCCTCTCAAAACATCACCCTCAAGGTACAAATCAACACCACACCCAATCCCAGTTTTAGGCGAATGGACATTCAAGCCTTTGAGCTAGGTACGCCCGTGCTGAGCGTGAGCACCGTATTGGGCCTTTTATGATGACGCCCATCTCGCGTCAAAAGCGCCAAGCTGGCGTTGCAGCCCTCCAAACCTCAAGGACAACATGGGGCTTTACGCTGATCGAAGTTTTACTGACGCTTTGGATCATGTCGATCTTGGCCCTCATGAGTTGGCAGTCGATCGACGCCATGATCAAAGTCAGGGAACAAAGCCTCTCCAGTGTGAACGACCTGTCGGTCGCACAAACGGCACTGGCTCAATGGCAAACCGATCTGGACAATTCAGTGACAGCAGATGATCAACATCAAATGCCGGGTATCGACTGGGACGGTCAAACCCTCAGAATGGTTCGCACCAGCAGTGCCCCTTGGGATAAAGAGGGCGACCCTGGGCTTTGGGTGGTCGCGTGGACCGCCCGAACGGTAACCAGCGAAGACGTGTTGGACCAAGTGGCGATGGGTGGTGGCGCTGCAACGTATTGGATCAGGTGGCAGTCTCCCAATTTTAAAACGCTCCCTGAGCTCAAACTGCATTGGCAAACGGCTGAGAGCTGGGGCAAAAATGCAACCCAAGAAACCAAGGCCCGAGAGACGCTTTTGTTGCCCATCCAGAGCTGGCAAATTTTCTATTACCGCTTGAACGCTTGGACCAACCCCATGTCGAGCGCAGACGCTAGCAGCGTTTTCACACCCACCTCTCAGGGCAGCTCAAACACTGGCACAAGCGTTACCTCAAACGCCTCAAGTGCCTCAAGTGCCTC
>Ga0136641_1000982_pt1 | contig 11966 bp, 14 predicted proteins | sample EliLak1302023Y_FD_115312 | JGI IMG/M metagenome (GOLD analysis project Ga0136641, IMG submission 115312) | Freshwater microbial communities from Elizabeth Lake, Yosemite National Park, California, USA - 13020-23Y | ecosystem: Environmental > Aquatic > Freshwater > Lake ...
TAACCTTTGTAGTTCTTTCGTGTGAGAACCACAATTTCATAGCCAGGATTCCACTGTTCCCAGGAACGCTGACAGCGAGTGGCTTCTTCCGATGGTCTATCGAGGAAGGTCCATATCTTTCGAGGTATCCGATTGTAGGTTGTTTTGTCCATATAGACGATGGCACATACGATGAGGACAATCGTGGTAATGATTATCATGGCTGTGCGGTCATGTTGCATGTACGACATGCTCTACTTTTGACTGTGATGTTTTGACTCTGACCTAAACATCATAATCTACTAGGTAACAATGAGTCGCAAAGTGGCACCTGAAATTTGCCCCAGTTGTGCAGTGGACCCTGAGGGTCATTCCTTTAAAAAGCTCAAAGAGAAGAACGGTGTCACACTGTTTTATACTCGACCTGGTGTCGCCACATTATATAAGGATAAGGAGGGCATTCTGTCCCATGTGGATAACGTATTGGCCACCCTGGGAGGTAAGAAGTGGATTTGCATTATCGATGGAGAAGGATTTGACATTCGCCATGCAACGGAACTGTCGACGGGTCACGGATTATATGACTTGTTTACCAAAAAGTATGGTGCATCCCTCGTGGAGCTCAAACTCATCAATCCGACATGGCATATTCATGGTGTGGTTAACGCAGCGAAGTCATGGGCGTCTCAGGAGTTTGTAGAGAAGTTGACGGTGTTGGATGACAGACAGTATAGCGTGGTGCAGTTCATCTAGGCACTTTTTGGGAAAAAGTGCCCAAAAAGCGGTAGCCGAAGGTTGTTTAAGAAAAGTCTGCAAAAATGCGGCAAAGCTGCCGATTTTATAAATAGACAGCATAATCGCAGTACAATCGCAGTACAATCGCAGTACAATCGCAGTACAATCGCAGTACAAACTCTACTAAAAATACAGTATTACTATACAGTATACTAGTAGAAAATTTTAAATTGCATCTGGCTTTTTGGGCACTTTTTAGATACAACAGGCTTTTTGGGCACTTTTTCTTAAAAAGTGCTAATAGGTATGTTCCGATATAACTCCGTGCAAACTCATTCGGATCTCAAACATGGCAAAGAGTGCACCACCATAAAGCGTGTGGTCATTCATGGCACATCGGGCTATAAACTGGTTAGCATTCGAACAGCAGGGAAAACCAAGAAGTCCAAGAAACGATTAACTCGAAAAGAAGTACAGTGCATTCGCAAGTGCCAGTTTGTCCCAGGGTTGTTTAAGGACTGTCACGACTGTATTTCGAATCTCTAGTGGTGCACGGTATCTACTACAGTGGATGCTGCTACAGCATCTGTTAGAGCCTGTGGCTCTTGCATCACGAGTCCCATCTTGGCATTTATACTCTCCAGGGCGGTCTGTGCATTATATTGAACCAGCGGTGTTACGGTTTGTCCATACACATACGAGAGTACACCCGCTTTCATGGTCACCAGATAGCCACCTGTGCCCATTTGAAAGGGGCGTCTCAGTGTATTCAAGAAATTATAGGGTCCTCTCGTGTTCTGTGGGTCATTCCAGGCCGGCAATACGTAATCACTGAGCCCCACGGTCACTGTCCCCACTTTCACAGGTACAATGTAGCCCTGGACAGGGTCACAGGCTTCGGCGGGCACCAGCGTACTATTGGACACTTGCCACCACACATTAACATTAGGATTCACCAACATTTCAAAGATTTCATGGGCAAATGCCTGTGCCACCGTAGGAACACTCGAAGTGCCCCCCAGTAGGATAGCACCGCCATATTGTAACACGGTCTTGACAAAGATGTTGCCATAGGGGATGTTTCCACTCTCGGTGTGAAAGGCCAGTGCGCCAGGCGAGGTACTGGTGTCGAGAAACACACAGTAGAGGCCATTGGTGCCAGGTCGAGTATTGGCGGGGGCGGCGATGCAGCTGTATGGTTTTAAAGACCAGGCAGTACAGAACGCGGGAAGCATGGTATTCAGGGCGTTAATCATGAGGAACATGTCTGAATTCTTGAGGACGGTGCTTTGGTTGAAACAGTAGACGGTGGTCATTTCTAGGGAGGGGTGGGATTTTTTATAATAAAGGAGCTTAAAGAAGGTCTGAGATGAATGGGTGTGGGGGAAACCCACGGGATACATGGGTGGCGAAATCGAAGCCGCGATCGCCTTAAGAGCGATTGGAGAAATCCGTGTCGGTTCAAGTCCGACCCTATGTATATTACTTAGAGGTGCAATAACAACTCTAAGTAACCGATAAAATCGGTTACAGTATGCCTTTATAGCTCAGACTGGTTAGAGCAATGCTTTTGTAAAGCATAGGTCACAGGTTCGACTCCTGTTGAAGGCAATAGTTATGTAGAACATTATATTAATTTTCTAACTAGCTATAGCATATAAGATATACGAATGATTTGCATACGATATACGGTTGATACAGTAGAAACCATGTGTGTCCGGTTTGAATGCAACCTCCGAAATCTGGCGGTGAGTTGTTATGGTAGAGATGTATTTTAAATAAGAACATCTAGTATATAGATACAATGGAAAATGAAGGCTATCCTCCTTCTAATAATGAAGATGAGCTTAATTTTTTCAATGCAAATATACAACCCTATGAAATTGACATGTATAAAGTGAATCTATATGAAGCAACAATCCACAAAATAGACACGATACTAGGATATGAACTAGACGCAAAGGTATTAGATGAGATGTACCAAATAGAAGAAAATAAATTGCCATACAACCAAGGAAAAAAATTATCAAAGGCAGAACTGGAGGACAAACTAGAACAAAGAGCTACGATACTGGCAGAGATTATTTTATCAAACATAAGAAAAAATAAAAATAGATTTTTTCCTAGAGGTGGATCTAGATCATATAAGCGCAATAAACAACATAACACACGTAAATCACGTAAATCACGTAAACACCGTAAATCACGTCGAAATTCAAAACACTAGAAAAGAGCTTAAAGATATACCTATATCGTAGGGTGTGGAGAAATACCACGCGCATGCCTAAAAAGCTCATGTGGATGAGCAACCGCTTTGTAAGCGGTAGGCAGTAGGTTCGAATCCTGCTTTAGGCATAGTTAATTAGAACATTATCTTAATTTTCTAATTAATATCAACTACATAGATGAGTAGACCTAGAGTTCCATCCGCTCCAAAAGGATCCAATATTGCCCCGTGGAAAAGAGCGAATTCATATTTAAATAACACACGAGTAAAAATGGCAAAACACATACAAAGCCCTCATCATCAAACGGAGAAACAGCGTAAGAATCTGGGGCACGCACTGGTGGATGCACTGATACAGTATCAAGATGACATAGAATACAATCCCACTGACTCTTTTTTAAAGAATTATGAAAAAGGCAGTCGAAAAAAAATAGAAAAATGCAACAATATTTTACACCTTTGGACATTTAAAACGCCGATTTTTATGACACCATAAAAATATTATTAATAAACACATCTATTGTAATTTGCAAAAGAGCCTAAAGAGAACATCCGACTACTATCACATGGCGAGGGCTCTCGACCCTTGTCATCAAGATAGTCTTCTGGCAAAATTGGATACTGCGTTTACCTTCTAAGTAAAAGATTGTGGGTTCGAGTCCCACGAGGACTATTGTTATCTAGAGCTAGCCCCTCTATCTCTAGATAATACTTTGAATACGTTACACCAACGCTTTAAACCAACATAAAGCACCTCAAAGACCTACAACTACCATGCCGTGTAACTGTGGCAGAAATAAAAATGGCGCAGCCGCCGTGCTGCCAGACCAAGCCATCACCCTCTCTGAAACCCAATGGGGTCCAATGCTCTGGCTGTATCTTCACTGTCTGGCGGAAAAAATTGGACAATCAGGCAATCGTATCGTGGATACGGACCAAGCCAATTACATGGAAACACTGTTGACCATGCTACCCCTAGTACTACCGTGCAAAGACTGTCAGGCCCATGCCGCTGCCTACATTGCAGCCCATCCTGTTCCCACCTTGAGGGGGCTGTATGCGACAGACCTACAGGCCGCGGTTCGACAGTGGCTGTTCGAATTTCATAACCGAGTGCGCGAAGACAATCATCAATCCATCTTGATTGCAACGGTGGCCGACTGTCAAGCCCACTATGCACAGTGTATCATATCAAAAGCCGATTATCAATTCATTATACAAAGTGTGACGGCGGCCATTCGACAGGGGTGGGTGCGGATTGACCATTGGCGCAAATGGTACAGCAACTCGGAGCGACTGCGGATTTTGACAGGCAATGTTGTGCTTTTTTAGAAAAAGCACGCAAAAAGCGGCAGCGATGCTGCCACCAAAGTTTTATATTTTTGAAGTATTATGTTATTTCAAAAATATCAAAAATATAAGATAGATTTATTACGTATCTGTGTTCGGATACGGTGGCAGCATCGCTGCCTCTTTTTATGCACTTTTTAAGAAAAAGTGCGAATGGACCACGTCGAATTCACGTACCCATCCACGAGCACCGCCACGGTCTGCGCCCCTGTATGCGCAGTCATGGTATGAATTCCACCATACAGCCTCGACATACCTGCACTTAACGCCACGTCATCCCACGTTTGAAAAGAGAGTGTGACAGGGGCGGCAGGAACCACACCAGGTTGAACCAAGGAGCTACCCGCGAGAATCACAAAGTCACCATAGGGCTGCTGCATGGTCGACGCCATCGAGGGAAACAGCGGAGCCATCCACTGCAGATTGTCATACGACACCACGTTTTTGGTAATCGTACTACCAAACCACTTGGTCATGGTCAAGGCAAAGCATTTGGCAAAGCAACTGTGACCCGAGGTGAAATCAGGAAACGGAGGGGTGACAAAATTGGCGCGCTGGTAGGGAACCCATTGTGCGCCGTCAACGGTGGCGCTAGACCATGATGCAACCTGTTGTCCTGCATAGCGACGGCGTATTTCCTGAATAGGTCGGTCCTGCATGTAGAGCGCCTTAATGCCCCATGTTACACGCCCCGCTTCAAACATATGAATCGACAAATCTAGCAGGGAATAGAGAAGTGTTGAGCAGTTCACGCCCACGGCTCGCATGTATTCCTTCCAGAGCCAGACCGTCATCAGCGGCGGCGAAATGCTGCCCACGGCAGAGCCCGCCCAGAATTCCGCCTGTATCTTTTGGACATCCGTCAGGGCTGCCGTCATGACCAACACACTGTCAATCTCGGCATTACGGTCCGCTCCCGTAGCAGGAACAACCGATGCCTGGATGTCCATTTCATCCTGGGCTAATAAGCAGGTTGATGCGACGTTGTCCCAGGTATACGTCAGATAGCCCTGTTTTCTCCCTTGAACGGTCAAGCGGGTCCATTGTTGCGGTTGAGGAAACTCCATGATAGCATTAACCGTGACCCCATCCACGATGATGGTTTCAGCCCAGTTGGCCGACCCCGTCGGCAGGGTGGTAATGGCGGCGGCTGCGCCATCCGCTTGACGCGAGGTCAGCCAGGTCTGCCATCGTAAAAGCCAGGCCGACCATTGCCCTACGGCCTGAACACGGGCAATGGCCTCGGCACTACAGTTGTAGATAGAGACATAGGGGCCAGGGACGATTAAAGGAGTTACATGGTCTACCACGCTGCAAATAAACAGAATGGCATCACAATCGGACAGCGGCACAGCCGCTTTACTATCCCAGTTCCACTGGTCATGGATACCTGATACATGGCTATCGGCCGTGATCCAGTTCCATGCCTGGACGATAGAGGCCACCCACAAATACATGATGCGTGAAATAATGGTAGGGCCCACATTCAGTCCTTGGGCATAGTTCATGACATAATCCAGTCCCGCATTTATGATGTAGAGCAGGGACGGACTGACATCGACGGGTGGAATGGGTGCACCTGAGAGAATGACGGGCAGGTCCGAGGGTGGGGCCACGAACGAGGGGGTACTGACCGCCGCCCCTGGACCGAAGGCATTGATTGCTGTCACCGTAAAAGTGTAGGGCTGCATTTCTTGCAAGTGGGTAAAGCGGTAACTGGTGGAGGTGGTTAACACGGAAGGTAGTGCCGCGCCGTGGAGATAAGGGGTGACGGTATAAGTAAAGGGGCCTGGACCTAATATGGGTGCCACCCATGACACCAGAATCGACCCCACCGTAAATGTAATGCCAGAGACCAGACCAGGCAATAATGCAGGATTAAACGGCGCAGCATTCAAAGGCGCACACGGGCATCCAGGGCTGACCTCGATGCAAGTGGGCAACCGACTGTACTGTGTCATGCTGCCTGATTTCACGGCATACAGAATGGAGCTATCTTTGATGCCGAGCATGGGTTTTGAGCCACCAAGCGATAAAAAAGACCCTGCGATGGCTTTTTCTGCTTTGCGTTGTGTCAGGTGGGAAGAGTCGAAGATACGAGACATTTCTACTATAGAGACACATATGCTAAATAGTGAGAACGACAAACGGGTTGATATGATTCGGCGGCGCCTATCTGAATGGATTTGGCTGTGCCTATCTGAATGGATTTGGCTGACTCAATGACAGTGCGTTTAGAGTACGATGCAGCTGTTCCATCACGGCACAATACACACAGTGCATGAAGATGCACCACCTCCTCGGCATGCGGAACAAGGCGCAACATATCGCCAAAAGGACGACGCTCGGCATCTCCACTGAGTCCCGCGACTACCACGTCGACTGCCAATGTATCCGCCCATCGAGTGACGCAGGCAAATAAATCAGGAAAGAACTGACCTTCGTCGATGGCCACGACGTCATAGGACGAAACCAGGGACTCGATTTCCTCTAACCGTCGTACACAGTGGGCCGCTTCCAGTACTTTATCATGGGAAGCGATGCAATTCACACCATACCGTGTATCCTCAATAAAATTTACAATTAGTACACGATGGCCAATGGATTGGTACCGTCGTACACGACGAAGCAACTCGGTCGTTTTCTGTGCAAACATGCACCCCATAATGAGATGAAGGCGACCCATGATAGTCAATATCTTAGCCATATGTAAAATTTATCTTCAATTTTACATATGGAATAGTAGATGCATACGCCAGAACGAATGCAAGTCAAAAAGTCACCCACCTGGAAAATCCAGGATATCCCTGCTTTTTGTATTACGATTGAACGCCGTCATGACCGCTGGAAACGGTTCCAGGATCAGTCCGGAATTGATGGGTTGCCCTTGAAGCGTTTTCTGGGCGTGGACGGGAAAACCCTGGATCCCAAAACGGACGACCGCATTGCGGTCCTGACCAAGAGAAACATCCTGGCCAAGACCCGTCGCTCCCACGAAGAACTTGACAGTATTGGTGGTGTAGGCTGTGCCTTGTCTCATATCGCCGTGTGGCAATGGATGGTAGACAATCAACAGGAGGTCTGTCTTATCTTCGAAGACGATGCCGTGGTACCACCCGATTTTATTCAAAACGCTAATGCTTGTATCGAGCAGTCAGCAGTACTAGGCTCAAAACAGTGGGACATCTGGCTGATCGGTGGTATCTGGGACAATGTATCTAGAATTCCTGGTGAGAAGGCAGTACAGCGGGTAGGGGCCTTCTTTCAGTTTCAGGCCTATATAGTGACACTGTCCACTGCCAAACGACTCTTGCGTGATGTCTACCCCATTCATGCCCATATTGATGTCTGGGTATCTATTTATGCGTACATGAATGACCTACGCATTGTGGCTTGTCCCACGTTAAAGCTGCTACAATATGTGGCAGCGAAGACTGACATTCAATCGGAAGAGGGCTGCCCCATGTGTAATGTGCCTACGCAGTTTTATAAAACCCATCAGATGGTGTCCAAGAATGAATGGCGCATTGCGCAAGTTGCAACGGTGGTCTGCGCGTGCGCCTTACTGTATGTTGTGGTGCGACATAGGAGTACGTGATTTGGGCAGAGCCGCTTCGTGCTCATCGCATCGTCCGCAATGAGCAAGTAGCTCGTTGTGCATGGATTGATGAGCACGAAGTGCTCATCGCATTGTCAGTAAAAACCCCCAATACTGCAAAAAGAAGTCGCGCCCCAATTCGATATACGGATTCGCAAAGGTCCAGAACTGGTGCAACAGATAGGGGTCATCCGCAGGTACGCTCTCCATCGAAAACTCCGTACGAAAGGCGAGGGGTGGAAACTCCGTCGTCCGTATACTACACCACGAATCCTCGTTGCAGTCAAGAGGCACGGATGGGTCTGGACGGTGTTTTCTACACAGTGCTACCATGTAGGCCACGCGGCGTATCGATGCACCGCCGCCCCCTGCCGCGTCTTTTTCCCAAAACCAGGGATTGCCCCAGTAGTCACCTACGAAGACCGAGACAGGCAATTGTCGACGAAAGATATTGTCCATTTGTACCGTCATCATGTATTGAGCCTGAATGGCCTGATAAAAAACCACATCCGTCAACAAATGATTATAGTCCTGGATGGCCTGGGCCCTGGGTACATCTGCACCTGCAAAGGTTTCCACCAGCGTATAATGTCCCACCTTGTCACCGAGGAGTGCCTGGAGGAACGCCTTGTTCTCATTGGAGCAAAAGAGATAGACGGACATATAAGGGGCCGCCCAGGCCACACTTTGCAGAATGAAGCGAAAATGGGGATGACATCGACGCTCTATAATCACACATGCATAGTCAGACTTCGTGGGAGGCAGGTAGGTAGCCCAGTGCTTTTCCAGCATGGCCCCATAGGTCTGCGCCATGTGCATGTAGATGTAGGGCTCTAAGGTGGTGCGATAGTGTTGGATAGCCGCAGTTTTATCATGAGTATCAAAAATACGACGGGCTACCTCGTAGAGAGCGGGGAGCATGTTAGGATAACAGTAGGTGTCTCGTCTTAAGCCGAAGACCAAGGCTCCGCCAGTGCCCCCCATGACACAGGAAACAGTTCCCGTAGGATGGCATCAATGGCTCCCGCATAATCACGAATCTCTTTCTGGGCACTCGGGTCCAGTCGCAACTGACAGATGCGGGCATAGGCCGATAAGGAGCCCGTCTCGTAGACCAGGGAATACATGCTTTGCGGTAGAATCGACCGCGCTACTTCGGGTGCCACACCAATGGACAGCAGATTCTCGTATGTTTTCAACGAAGAACGAACTTGGTCATCCATTAATTGCCAGGCAGCGTCTGCGTTATCCACTGCCGAAGCCTTGGACCCCTGTTTAGCTTTGGGGTCGCGCTCTCGAATCTCTTCAGGTCGTGGTACCCAGCATTCGGGCGTGAAATCGACGTAACGACGACTGACTTCGTTCCGCGACAAGCCGATGTTGTGGCGAAAGTATTCTCGTAGTACAAAAATCGGCATCTTGATACGCAGTCGAACCTGGGGGTGAAAGAAGGGGCTGATGTGATGGTGTCTGGCGAGATAGCGAATCAGCTTGCCGTCTCCTTCGGTTAGCTCATGGGATTCCTTGTCGAAGGAGACGCGGGCGGCATTGACGACGGTCAAATCATCGCCAAAATGGTCTAGCAACTCGACAAAGCCAATACCGTCGGCCATCATGATTTTAGGTTTTTGTGGCACGGACTCTGATTTTTGTGGCACGGACTCTGACATATGTAGTAGTTTTCCACTGTGACTCTTTAGGTAAACAATAAAAAATGTTTATGTTACATTTTTTATTATTTCATTTGTATTTTATTTTGAATATGTGTCCTGTGGTAGAGGCGTGTCCTGTGGTAAAGGTACATACAGTTCATGCCTCGATAAGGAGAACAGGAACTCCAATTGTTTTCGTTTTTCGTCTGCTTTGGCGTTAATCAATGTATCAATGTTAATCGCGCTTTCATGCTCTGCTGCGAGCGTCAAATGATACACCTTCACTGTTTTTGTTTGTCCCATACGAACGGCACGTGCCACGGCCTGGTCCATGAGCGCAGAGGTCCACCATGGACTCATAAAGATAATACGGTCATATTCTTGCAGGTTCAACCCCACACCACCCGCTTGTAACTGGATAAGCATCACCGATGTTCCAACTGCTTCTTTGGACTGTTGGAGCACCTCCATTCTCTCTTTCTGATTCAAGCTACCATTGTAGTGGAAGATGTGGTCGATGGTAGACCGTGACTGTAGAAAGTCATTCAGTAAGCTCATTTCATCCTGAAACTGGCAAAAGATAATGTAGCGATGAACGGTGTCGACCGTATCCGTCGCAATGATATCCGCGATGGTTTCAAACTTGGTACACGGCAATGACCAATCCACGCGACGATAGCTCTTGCTTTCTCTACGCTTGGCATTGATAAATACCTGGGGATGCACCGAGAGTTGTCGTAGGCGTAGTAGAAGTTTAAACATCTCTATATTCGAGAGCACATCGTGCTCGTATTTTTTAAGAAGTGCCTCTGTGGCACCCTGTATGCCAAAGTAGAACTCCTCTTCTTCTTTGGTACGAAATGGGAGAACCATGTGGTGAATTTCAGGAACAGGCGGTGCTCCTTGAATGACGCCGCGAAGGGAGTTGAGTGTGCGATGAAGCACTAACTGAGGAAGAATATGCAAGTAGCGAGGTTCCCATTTCCACAGGCGCGAATAGGGGACACCGAGAAACGCCATGAGACTGACGATGTCTTTGTTGGAGTTGACGAGGGGCGTGCCCGTGATGGCCCATCGAATGGGTGCTACCAGTTTCCTGCTAAGGAGAGCCAGGTAGCTATCACCGTTTCGAATTTTGTGTGCTTCGTCCAGCACAATGCGGTCCCAGTTCTGCTGAAACAGGGATGCAGCATGATACATTTTGTCATAGTTGGTGATGTAGACGGAGGGAAGTGTTTTGATGAACCGCATAGGGATGGAGCTATGGCTATTTTTACAGGTCCAGGCATGATTCTCGATTTCATAGACGCGCATTCCCATTCGTTGGCAGACATCGGACCAGGTGCTGAGCATGGCCAGTGGGGCGATAAGTAGCGTTCGTTTAACCACATGATGGGCCATCGTGGCTGCCATCTGTATGGTTTTGCCGAGTCCCATGTCGTCGCACTGAAATCCTCCACGAACGTTCACGTGCATGGTAAAATCACGATTGGGTACCAGGGTGCCTTCGATTTCTTTGGTTAGCATCCACTGAATTCCTTCGAGTTGGTGAGGGAAATAGGTAAAGCCTTTCCAGAGAGGATGAAGGGGGCGAGACATGGGTTGTCGTTGGGTGCCTTTGTGCCTTAGGTCACACCCAATTAAGTTACCAAAAAAACCCCACTTCAACAATTCAATTTTTTATACACAATGTATGTTTTGCATTTTCTACACGTACATAGATGAGCTCTCTTGTTTATCTCTCTTCATTTATCTCTCTTCTTTTGCAAATTCAATGGTCACATGATTTCCATGTATATAGGTTGGACCAGCGATGCAGGCACACCATGCGGCCTCTGCCGATACAAACTTGATGATGGCAAACCCCCGCATGCTACCATAATAGGGGCTGTTCGCGTTATTGTTTTTAGGTAGATAGATATCGCATATCATGCCATATTCTTCAAAGATGGCAGCGACGGCGGTAGTGTCGATGTGACGAGGAAGATTGCGTACAATGATGGTTTTCTCTTTTGCAGGCATTCTAGGCATTGCATCTGTGATGGCTGAAGCATCGACCGCATCGATGGTGCGCATTCTCGCCATCGTATACACCATTTTTATCTTTTGAGCCAGTGCCCGCGCATTTTCTAGTAGGTCAGCCTCTTCCCAGTTAATCTCTTTTTTAATCAACGCAGCAAAGATAGGGTCACACTCTAGGCAAGGACGCAGGGATGTCTCCATCAGCTTTTCATACAGGGTGCACATATGATGTTAGACACTGACGTATACAATAGACAGTATACAGTTAGACACTAGCGCATCCATAGGTCATTTTGCCGTCAATTTTTGTGATAGAATCTATATGGTCTATTTGTCTAGGTATTGTTAGTACTGCGTTAGTACTGCGTTAGTACTGCGTTAGTACTGCGTTAGTACTGCATTA
>Ga0136641_1000983_pt1 | contig 11962 bp, 10 predicted proteins | sample EliLak1302023Y_FD_115312 | JGI IMG/M metagenome (GOLD analysis project Ga0136641, IMG submission 115312) | Freshwater microbial communities from Elizabeth Lake, Yosemite National Park, California, USA - 13020-23Y | ecosystem: Environmental > Aquatic > Freshwater > Lake ...
ATAGCGACCTTATTAAGTGCAGTTTCTGCGCTAAGGGTCAAAAACAGGTTAAGAAGCTCATTGCTGGACCCAGTGTCTACATTTGCGATGAGTGCATAGACCTCTGCAATGACATCATTGCTGACGAGTTCGGGGACCGCCCTGAGCTGGTTCTCGAAGATCTCCCAACTCCTCGAGAAATTTCATCGTTCCTTGATGAGTTTGTCATTGGTCAAGAAGACGCCAAGAAGATTCTTTCTGTTGCGGTCTACAACCACTACAAGCGAATTCAATCTGGCCCACTTCACGACGACGACGTAGAAGTCGCCAAGTCCAACGTGCTGCTACTGGGACCTACAGGATGTGGAAAGACATTCTTGGCTCAAACGCTGGCACGCATGCTCAACGTTCCATTCGCTATTGCTGACGCCACTGCGCTCACAGAGGCGGGATATGTTGGCGAAGACGTCGAAAACATTCTCCTAAAACTTCTTTCTGCTGCGGACTTTGACGTAAAGCGTGCAGAGCGCGGAATTATTTACATTGACGAAATCGACAAGATCGCTCGTAAGTCTGAAAACCCTTCAATTACCCGTGACGTTTCGGGTGAGGGTGTTCAGCAAGCTCTTCTTAAGATTCTTGAGGGAACAGTTGCGAGCGTTCCACCACAAGGTGGTCGCAAGCACCCGCACCAAGAATTCATCACAATCGATACGGCGAACATCTTGTTCATCTGTGGTGGAGCGTTCTCGGGTCTAGAAGAGATCATTGAGCGTCGCCTCGGAAAGAAGTCAATGGGCTTCAATGCACCAGTTGAAGGCAAAAAGTCTGGCGATGTAGAACTGTTCCGACACGCACTTCCAGAAGACCTTACGAAGTTCGGACTCATTCCTGAATTCATTGGTCGTTTGCCAATTGTTGGAGCTGTTCAACAGCTCACTCGTGACATGCTCATCAATGTTCTTACGGAACCAAAGAACTCACTCGTGAAGCAGTTCACTCAGGTGATGGCTATGGACGACGTAGAGCTCGTTATTGAAAAGCCAGCACTCGAAGCGATTGCTGACCTCGCGGTTGAGCGTGGCACTGGTGCTCGTGGACTCAGGTCAATCCTTGAAAGCGTTTTGCTTGAAGCCATGTATGACGTTCCAGGACGCAAGGATGTTCTTCGCTGTGTAGTCACCGCAGAATCTGTGCGCGACAAGACTGCTCCTACTTATGAAATGCGAAAGGCGACGCGCACCCGTCGAGCGAGCTAAGCAGTGCAGTTCGAGTCGTACGTTGAGGCTCTGACCTGGCTTGAGTCGCACATTGACTTTGAACGCGTTGCCCCTAATCGTCAAGACCTGCCAACGCTGGCACCGATTTTTGACACGCTGGCAATGCTTGCTGATCCGCAGAATGATTATCCGACGGTTCACATAACTGGAACCAATGGCAAGGGAACGACCACCACGCTCACGAGCGCGCTGCTGGGTGCAACGGGACTGCGCGTTGGGACCTTTACGAGTCCTGATTTACACGCGATCAATGAACGCATTGCTCTTAACGGTGAACCAATTGACGATGACACATTCATTGGACTCTTCAGCCGCTTAAATGATGTTGAGGCGGTGACTGGCATTCAACTGACTCGTTTCGAGTTGCTGACAGTTGCAGCACTGCTGCACTTCTCTGACGAAGGCGTTGACGTTGCCGTGATTGAAGTCGGTATGGGTGGCACATGGGACTCGACAAACGTCATCAGCAGTGATGTTGCGGTGCTTACCAATGTTGACCTTGACCACACTGCAGTGCTTGGCACGACAATCAGTGCGATCGCCTCAGACAAGGTAGGAATTTTCCGCCCAGAAGGTATTTCCATTGTTGCAACTACTAACGCAGTGGTTGTTGACATTGCGAGTAGAAAAGCTTCTGAACTCGGATCAACACTCTGGACAATTGAGTCCGACTTCTCGCTGGAGCGAAATGAATTAGCACTTGGCGGCAGAGCAATTACTCTTCGCACTCCCTATGAGCACTACGAAGAAGTGCTGGTCTCACTTCACGGAATTCACCAAGGAGTAAACGCTGCAACAGCCATTGTCTGTGCTGAGGCATTCTTGGGTCGTGCGCTTGGTGAAGAAGTGGTTCGTGAAACGCTGCGAAGTGTGCGGATGCCAGGACGTATGGAGCTCATTTCTCGCAAACCAATGATCGTTGTCGATGGGGCTCATAATCCAGCGGGAGTGCGTGCACTTGTCGCCACGCTCGACGGTGCTTTTCATGTTGAGGGAACGCGTCGATGCATTCTTGGAATGCTGACCGGTCGAGAAATCATTGACATGGTCACACCACTAGTAGAGCTCGGCTTTACAGAGTTTCACTGTTGCGCTCCGCACTCTCCGAGGGCTGCGAGCGCGCATGATGTGGCTGAAGCTGTGAGAGAGGCTGGGGGAGTAGCCATTGAGCACCCGAGCGTTGCGGCTGCTCTGGCGTACGCGAGAGAGCACTCGACCGATGAAGATTTGATTGTTGCCGCTGGAAGCTTGTATCTCGTCGCCGAAGTCCGTGGTGAAGTGATGCACGTCTCTTCTAGACACCTTTCCTAGGGCTGTTAGATTTTGTACATGGATAGAACCCTCATCATTCTGAAACCAGACGCGCTCGAACGTGGACTCGGTGACGAAATCATTGGTCGTATTGAAGCAATTGGACTTACGATTGCAACGTCAAAGGAAATGACCCTCGACCGCGCCACAGCGCAGTTGCACTACGCCGAGCATGAGGGTAAGCCCTATTACGCACCCCTCGTCGACTTCATTACCCGAGGACCTGTTCTCGTGGCGATCGTCGAAGGACCAGAAGATACCTGGCAGGAAGTTCGCACCCTCATGGGCGCCACAGACCCGAAGAACGCTGCTCCAGGCACTATTCGTGGTGATTTAGCCACCGAAATGAGTGAGAACCTCATTCACGGCTCAGATTCAGCGGAATCGGCGAAGCGCGAAATTGGAATCTTCTTTCCAGAACTGGCTTAAAAAAGATTTACCGCCCCAGAGCCACTGTCTTGGCCTAGCCTTGTAAGTAGAAGAGGGCGTTATTCGTGCCTTCGTTAAAGGGTTTCTATGGCTGACAAGCGTTTTTCATTTTTAGGCCGTGACATGGCGGTCGATCTTGGTACCGCTAACACGCTCGTGTACGTGCGGGGACGTGGCATCGTGCTGAACGAGCCATCGGTTGTTGCCATCGACGTAAAAGATGGAAAGCCTCTCGCTGTAGGCGCCGAAGCCAAGCGCATGGTTGGCCGCACCCCGAGCAACATTCAAGCAATCCGTCCACTTAAAGACGGTGTGATTGCTGACTTTGAAATATGTGAGAAAATGCTTCGCTACTTCATTCACCAAGTGCACCAACGCCGCTTCGCGAAACCTCGAATGGTTATTTGTGTTCCTTCAGGAATTACCGGCGTTGAACAGCGTGCCGTTATGGAAGCTGCTGAATACGCAGGTGCACGTAAGGCGTACATCATTGAAGAGCCCATGGCTGCAGCAATTGGTGCAGGACTTCCGATTCACGAACCAACTGGAAACATGGTGGTTGACATTGGTGGAGGAACAACTGAAGTCGCTGTTATTTCTCTAGGTGGCATTGTCACATCGCAGTCAATCCGTGTTGGCGGAGACGAACTCGACGAAGCCCTCGTGGCATTCGTAAAGAAAGAATTCCAGCTAGCTCTCGGTGAGCGCACTGCAGAAGAGATCAAGATTCAACTGGGCTCTGCCTACCCACTTGAACAAGAGCTACGAGCTGAAATCCGTGGACGAGACCTCGTAACTGGACTTCCAAAGACAGTAATTATCTCAACCGAACAGATTCGAAAGGCTATTGAAGAGCCCGTGCAGGCGATCATTGACGCCGTGAAAGTAACTCTTGACCGAACTCCACCCGAACTCTCTTCTGACCTTATGGAACAGGGAATTGTTCTGACCGGTGGAGGGGCGTTGCTGAACGGTATCGCTGCTCGCCTCGAGATGGAAACGAACATGCCAATCATCATCGCTAATGACCCGCTTAACTGTGTGGCCCTTGGAAGTGGCATGTGCCTTGAAGAACTTGAAACCTTCTCGCGCATGTTGAAGACCAGCCCCTCGCGCTAACCCGTGGCTTCTGACCGCAAGCGACGTCGAAACTGGACTTACTCCGTTAGTTTCCTGGTTCTACTGATTGCTCTCTACATGTCTGGCGGGATTGTCGCAAACCTCCGCAGAGTTGCGAACGTGGTCGTCGCCCCATTTTCTTGGACCATTAGTGAAGTTGCTCGACCCATTGGCCACCTCTTCGCTGGAGCCGTTAACTACTCAGATGTTGTTGCGCAGAATCAGAAGCTGCGATATGAACTTGGCATCGCTGAGCAACATGCGAACCAAGCATGGTCGCTTGAGCGTCAAAGTGCGCAACTCACGACACAACTGAATGTGCCATTCATTGGTGCGCTCTCGAGTGTTGCCGCACAGGTCACTTCGCTTTCACCGACAAACTTTTCGGCGACCATCACAATTTCTAAGGGCCGCAGACAAGGCGTGCTCGTTGGCATGCCTGTTGTTGCCAATGGTGGCTTGGTGGGCATCGTGATTTCGAGTGGAGCCAATGCATCAACGGTGCAGCTCATCACTGACGTGAATTCATCGATTGGTGCAACATTTGGCAACGGAAGCGCCACTCTTATCGTCAGTGGAAACGGACTTAACAATGGACTCGGGGTGACTTCAGTCCCGCTCAGTGACAACGTCGCACCTGGGACCATTTTTTCAACTGACGGACTGAATGGTTCACTGTATCCACCAGGGCTTCCTATCGCCACGGTATCTAAGGCCACGCTAACGCCAGGTGCCGCAACATTTGATCTAACGCTAAAGCCAACAGCCGACCTCAGAAATCTGACGTACGTCGATGTTTTGCTGTGGGAGCCTTCTACGTGAGAAGACAGCTGATCCCAGCAGCCTTCGCAACACTTTTTGTTTTGGCAATTCAACTTGTTGTGTTTTCGGGACTGAGGTTCGCCGGAGTCGTAGTTATGTTTGTTTGGCTCTGGCCCGTGGCAATGGGCATTGCTGGCTACACCGCGCTGTCGTTGATTGTTGGACTAGGCGCTGGTGTTTTTTTTGATCTTCATTCAGTCACGCCATTTGGACTCACCGCAGCAATTGGAATGCTGCTGGGATATGCCACGTCACGTCTTGGTAGAGAAGGTGTTGGTGACCTGGACTCGGCTGCGTGGTGGGTCGCGCCAGTTATTGCTGCGGGCGCTGGTTTCGTGGCGCCACTTGGCTACACGATTGGCGGATTTTTCGCGCTCGATTTTCAATTATGGCGAGGGAGCGTTCTCGCGATGATGGTTGTCAATGCCACAGCGTTTTTTATCATGGCTAGACCAGTGGTTCGTCTGGCACGATCAATTGGACGTCTCGGCGAGGGAGCGATTAGATGAAGCGCTCTTGGAGAAACAGACCTACGGGGACGCTCTTTTCAAGACTATGGCGACCTTGGGAATCAATTAATCCATTTCGCGGACGAGGGCGTGCAATCAATGAATCAAAGCCAGTCGGAATCAGAGATTTGGTTGCCTCACCAGATGAAGTTCGAGCACGTCCCGAGCGCCGTTGGAAAATCATTGGTGGATTCTTCCTGGCATTGTTAGCCCTGCTGGTCGGAAGACTTTTCATGCTCCAGATTCTCGAACATAGCTCTTCTGTTGCAACTGTGAATGCGAATTCTCTGCGTGTCAGTGCAATTCCAGCGACGCGTGGTGTCATCTACGACCGCAATGGTGCTCCACTTGTTACGAACATAACCGCAACAGAAATTCGTCTGTCTCGCGCTCAGGCGGTTCTCTTTCCCTCGATTAAAGGTGCACTTGCTTCACTCACCGGCCTCAGCGTTAACCAGATCAACGCTGACCTCAATAACGTTCAGTACGACCCGTACCAACCTGCACCGATTCTTGACAATGCTCCATCGAGCGTGGTTGAGTTCATCAAGTTGCATCCGAACGAATTCCCAGGCGTGACTGTTCTAAATGTCTCAAAGCGTAATTATCCGAATGGTGGTGACGTTGGTGCGCAAGTTCTTGGTTATGTAGGACCGATTGGTCAAGTGAGTGCCAGTGAGCTCGCTAAGGGGTACCGCACCGACTCTTCAATTGGTAAAACTGGAATCGAGTCGTATTACGAGCAGTATCTACGAGGCCACGATGGTAAGCAGACGCTCAAGGTGAACGCTCGTGGCCAAATTCTTGGAGCGATGCATACCACGCAACCACAAGTTGGAAGCTCGGTGGTGCTCAACATTGATTCCGGACTGCAAAAAGCTCTCGATGGATATCTATCGTCAAACATTCTGAAAGTTCGTTCAACAATTGATCCGACAACAGGTAAAAGGCCGCCGGCTCTGAACGGTGCAGCGATCGTGATGAATCCAAATAACGGTCAAGTACTCGCGATGTCGAGCTACCCATCGTTTAACTTGAATTCATTTATTACGGGGCTTTCGACGGCGCAGTACAAAGACCTCATTGATACGGGTGCCTTCAATAACTACGCAATCCAAGGTGTCTACACACCAGGAAGCACCTTCAAAATGATCACCGCTACGGCCATGATGAAAACCGGCATCTTCTCTGCGAATACCTACGTCAATGACACTGGTGCATTTACGGTGCCTGGATGTCTGCAGGGCGCACACGGCTGTGTCTTTCACGACGACGTAAAGACCGGTGCTGGTCGAATCAATTTGGCCGGAGCGCTCACTGCGTCGTCGGACTATTACTTCTATAACTTGGGCTACCTCTTTTGGAGCCAGCAAACAAAGTACGGCCAAACTCCTATTCAAGACGTGGCCACGCAGTATGGACTGGATAATTATTCAAACATTGATTTACCAAATGAGTCGGGTGGTCGTGTTGACTCTCCAACGGTTCGCCTGGCGCTACACAATGCGAACTCGAAGGCATTTCCTAATACCTCGTGGTACACCGGTGACAACGTAGAAATGGCATTCGGTCAGGGAACGACGGCCGTGACGCCAATCGAGCTGGCAAATGCCTACGCCACCTTCGCCAATGGTGGAACTCGTTACGCCCCAGAGGTTGCGGCGGGGATCATTAATGCTCACGGCAAGGTCATTCAGCGCTATCTGCCTCGAGTACAGGCACGCATGAATCTGCCGGCATCGGTAAGAAATCCAATTCTGCAGGGGCTGGTAGGTGTTGTTAATAGCTCGCACGGTACGGCCAATGGAACATTCAAGAGCATTGCAAACTTCAACATGAACAATTTCGTCATTGCGGGAAAGACTGGAACCGCGTCCAACGCTCCAGGGCTTTCTCCGAACTCTTGGTTTGTTGGCTTTGGCCCGGTGCCCAATCCCAAGTACGTAGTTGTCTGCGTTGTGGCAGAAGGTGGCTACGGTGCAGAAGCTGCGGCACCAGTAGTAGCGCAGGCATTCAATTACCTCGTGGCCCACCAGATCAAGCCGGTAACGCTGAAGTCCAATGTTGCGGCGGTTATTCACGCATCGTCAACGACTACGACAACTACCACCATCGTAAAATCAACAACTTCAACGGTTTCAGCTAAGAAGCCCGGCTGAACCCTGAGGTCAGGTAGCCTTAGAGGTGTTGGTCGCACCGGTGCATACCGCACAGTTGCGCAATAAGAACGCAGCAGTTCCGCAGTGCGCGCACTCTGGAACTGAAAGCATTGAGGACATACCGTGGTACACGCCAGTGCAATTGGAGTTTCATCCTTTGGTTTCGCAACCTTGCTCGTCGTGTTTTTTCACGCCTTCTTTACCAATACCAACGCCCTAGGTGCAAAGAGCACTGGCGTTTTTAATCTCAGTAGTGCTGCGCACTACTTCAACCCCCAGAACTCAAGGAGTACCCGTCGTGACCGACGAATCCAACAACCAGCCCGAATCATCGTCTAGCCCCCGTATTGGCGATACTCGTCCAGCACCCCAAGTAGGCGACACCAGGAATTCAACTCCTCAGCCCTCGACTCCACGTGAACCAGGACAAGGTGGCAACAAGAACCGCCGACGTGGCGGAAGAGGACGTGGCGGTCAAGGCGGTCAAGGGCAGCCTCGCCAGCAGAACCAGCAACCTCGTAGCGTTGATGCGCCAGTAGAAGCCTCAGCACCAGAGGGGTCGTCAACCCCTAATGAAGGTCGAAAGGGCAACAACAAGAACCGCCGTCGCGGGGGAGAGCGTCGCACTCGAGCGCAAGGTCGCTACCTCATGTGCGTCCATTCAACCAAGGACGCAACACACATTGCAACCCTCGAGGGCAGATCAATGGTTGAGTACACCGTGGCTAAAGCTGCTGACGAAACAAATCAGATTGACGGAAATATTTATGTTGGTCGAATTCAGAACGTCCTACCTGGAATGGAACTGGCTTTCGTAGACATTGGAATTCCAAAGAACGCCGTTCTCTACCGGGCTGACATCTCAATTCAAGATGAAGACATTGAAGGTGAAACGAAGCACGAGAACAAGCGCATTGAAGAAATGATTAAGGGTGGACAGACCATTGTTTGCCAGGTCACCAAGAATGCCATTGGAGCCAAGGGAGCTCGACTGACTCAAGAAGTTTCTATCCCTGGTCGTTTCGCGGTACTGGTGCCGAACTCTTCAACCATCGGAATCTCTAAGCGTCTTCCAGACGGCGAGCGTCGTCGCCTGCGAAAGATTATCGACGGTGTTAAGCCCGAACGTCACGGCATCATTATTCGTACAGCAGCTGAAGGCGTTAGCGAAGAAGACCTCGCACGCGACGTTGCCTCACTCTCTGAAAAGTGGGGAGCAATTGAGGCTGAAGTTGCGAAGTCAAACACTCCTCGACTTGTCTACCGAGACCTCGACCTTGCGGTTCGAGTGCTTCGTGAAGAATTGAACGATGACTACCGTGGTGTGATCATTGACGATCGTGAGCTCTACGAAAAAGTTCGTGAATACGTACTTGCCGTTAACCCAGAACTCGCTGACCGTATTGAGTACTACGACCGAGGCACTGAGGAACTCCCACTCTTTGAGCGCTACTTCGTTCACGAGCAACTTCACCGTGCACTTGACCGCAAGGTCTTCTTGCCCTCTGGTGGATCTCTCATCATTGAGCGCACTGAAGCGCTCACCGTGGTTGACGTCAACACCGGAAAGAACGTAGGAACCACCAACCTCGAAGAGACTGTGTTTAGGAACAACCTAGAAGCAGCCGAGGAAGTGGCTCGTCAACTTCGCCTTCGTGATATTGGTGGAATCATTGTTATTGACTTCATTGACATGGAGCCCAAAGCGAACCGTGAAGCAGTCGCCTCGGCTCTTCGCCAAGCCCTGTCTCGCGATAAGACCCGAACTCAGGTCTTTGACATCTCTGACCTAGGTCTCGTTGAAATGACCCGCAAACGCGTCAATGAGGGGCTTTTGGAGTCAGTTTCTAACCTCTGTGCCGTTTGTGACGGTCGCGGATTCGTTGTTGCCTCCGGCCTCTAGACCACAAGTGGCCCCCAGATTTATCCGCTAAGATAGGAAACCTTATGTACGCAATTATCCGTGTTGGAACATCTCAAGAACGAGTCACCGAGGGCCAAGTTGTCCGCGTTGATCTACGTCCAGAAGAGGTTGGTTCTTCAATCAAGCTCGTACCCGTATTGCTCGTTGATGGTGACAAGGTCACTGCCGGCGCAGCACTAAGCGGCGTCACTGTAACTGCCAAGATTCTTGGTGAGGAAAAGGGTCCAAAGATTCGCGCCCTTACTTACAAGGCAAAGGCCAACCAGCGCAAGCGCTGGGGTCACCGTCAGCACTATTCGACTGTTGAAATCACCAAGATTTCAGCCAAAGCTTCAGCAACTGCGTAAGGAGTAGTTATGTCAAAGACAAAAGGTGGAGGTTCCACAAGGAACGGACGCGATTCCAATGCCCAGCGCCTTGGTGTTAAGAGCTTCGATGGAACGCTTGTAACTACTGGCAGCATCATCATTCGCCAACGTGGAACTCAGTTCCACCCAGGACGCAATGTTGGAATGGGCAAGGATCACACATTGTTTGCACTAGCTCCAGGAAACGTGAAGTTTGGTTTCCGTGGTGGCCGCAAAATTGTGGACATTCTCGTTTAATACTTTCTTTTAAGAACTAAAAAACCCCCGGGCAATTGCCCGGGGGTTTTTTACTACTGAAGTACTTCTTAGCTCTCTTTTACTGTCTTCTTGAAAGTAGAACCAATTGAAACCTTTGGAGCCTTTGAAGCCTTCACTTGGATAGCTTCTCCAGTCTGTGGGTTACGGGCTGTACGAGCCTTGCGCTGTACACGCTCGAATGAGAGGAAGCCAGAAAGAACGATTTTTTCGCCCTTTGTGACGTTCTTGACGACCACATCTTCAAAGGCCTTTAGAACTTCTGCCACTGTGCTCTTTGTTGCGCCGCTTTCGGCAACGATTGCATCTACTAACTCGGCCTTGTTCACCGGAGCTCCTAACTCTTGTAAAAAGGTCTGGGAGAGTTCCCATAAACCTCTTAACATCTTTATCGCAAAAAGCCTTAAAAATAGGGATTCTGAGCAATATTTGTGAAAATAGTGGTTCGCTAGGGTTATGTAACTCCTGGTCAACGTCTATAAAATAATTAGCAATAATTTCCCCAAATATCTGCTTTCTCCTAAGGTGGAGCCATGACTTTGATCGATCGCAGCAAATTGGCCCAATTAGTCGCCTCCGAGAGGGCACTCTACGAAAAGCGCCATCCTGGCTCTAAAAAACTCTACGAAGCATCAGACAATCTCTTTGCTCGAGTGCCAATGACGTGGATGAATAAGTGGGCTGGAGGCTTTCCTCTCTCCTTTGTTTCAGCTCATGGAGTAACAATCACTGACGTTGATGGCAACGAATTCATCGACTTCGCCCTTGGAGACACCGGGGCCATGGCGGGCCACTCCCCAGAACCACTAGTAAAGGCCATGGCGAAGCGAATTGGTACTGATGGTGGGGTAACCACAATGCTCCCGACTGAAGATGCCCAGTGGGTGGCCGCAGAGATGACCCGCAGATTTGGGCTTCCGAAATGGTCATTCACTCTTAGCGCGACTGATGCGAATCGCTGGCTGCTCCGATTAGTGCGCCTCGTAACAAAGCGACCAAAGATTCTCGTGTTCTCGTACTCATATCACGGTTCGGTCGATGAGACCTTTGTTTCCGTTGACGAAAACGGCAATGCTCAGTCTCGTCCGGGAAACGTCGCCTCAGCGTTTGATCCAACGTCGACAACTCGCGTTGTTGAATTCAATGATCTGGTGGCGCTGGAACGTGAACTTGCTCATGGTGACGTTGCCGCTGTGCTCACCGAACCGGCTCTAACAAACATTGGAATAGTTCTTCCAGAACCAGGATTCTTAGAAGGTGTGCGCGAACTCTGCACTAAGTACGGTTCACTCTTGATACTTGATGAGACGCACACGTTCTCAGCTGGTCCCGGTGGTTCAACGAAGCGTTTCAATCTAAAGCCTGACGCCATCACAATTGGAAAGTCGCTCGGTGGTGGTGTTCCGTGTGGTGCATACGGGCTCAGCGAGGACCTATCGAATCGCGTTCTTAGTGCCGTTGACGAAGGCGTCGACATTATTGACGTCGGTGGCGTAGGGGGAACTCTCGCTGGAAACGCCATGAGCTTCGCTGCGATGCGTGCAGTGCTCGGCGAAGTGCTCACTGATGAGGTCTTCGCACCAATGGAAGAGCTGGCGACGTTATTTGCGAGCGGCGTTCAGGCCACTATTGATGGCTACAACCTCCCTTGGTCGATCAGCCAACTCGGTGCACGCTGTGAGTACCGTTTTGCAAACCCTGCATCAAAGAGTGGGGGAGAATCTCTGAAGTCTTCTGATCCACTGCTTGAGGACTACCTGCATCTCTACGGAATCAATCGCGGCGTTCTTATTACGCCGTTTCACAA
>Ga0136641_1000985_pt1 | contig 11953 bp, 17 predicted proteins | sample EliLak1302023Y_FD_115312 | JGI IMG/M metagenome (GOLD analysis project Ga0136641, IMG submission 115312) | Freshwater microbial communities from Elizabeth Lake, Yosemite National Park, California, USA - 13020-23Y | ecosystem: Environmental > Aquatic > Freshwater > Lake ...
AGACACATCAATCGAAGATGTTGTCGAAAAAGCCGTTAAGAGTGCTATGGCATCGGTCAAAGCAGAGATTGACACTTTGCGCGCAGAAAAAGAGTCTGCGGTAGAGAAGTCGGTAAAACTTGAAACCGAACTAGCAACGGCATTAACCAAGACAGTTGCAGGTGGGCCAAAGCGCACCGCAGTTGCTCAAGGCGCAGTATCAAACGAATATCTCGTAAAGGCCGCAACTTATAAGTCAAAGGCTGATGCGACAACCGATCCAGTTCTTCGTAAGGGCTATAGCGACTTAGCACAGGAATTCTTTGCTAAGGCTAAAGTTAATACAGAGAACTAAACACACTTAACGAAAAGGAATCAAAACTTATGGCACAAATGCCTAAAGCAACAGACCTGTTCGGTGATGTAGAGCCAAAGAAAGCGGCTGAACTTCAGGAAGCATATCTTGGAGAACTCAGCAAGTCTCTTTCAAACGCATCTTCAGTACCCGGACAAGCTCCAGCACAAGACCCATCAGCACAGATGGAAGCACTTGTAGCAAACAAGTCACTATCACCTGATGCAGTAGGAGCGCTTAACGCAGCTCTTGCCGCACAGCGCACAGCAACAGCGGATATCGTCAAGGACATTTCGCTTACATCACCTCTTAGCACATCCTTCGCGGCATTCGACCTTGAAGCACCTGCTAAGTTGCTTACACCACGCCCAACACCATTGCGTAACAAGATTGTTCGTAAAAAGGGTGTCGGTACATCACACCGCGTAAAGCGCATCACAGGTTACACAGGTACAGGAACAGGCGGAAACGCTAATATCTGGCCGGGTATCACTGAAACAACAACAACCGCATTCGGTTCAATTAACTTTGAACGCGGCCCTAAGATCACCTACTCAGCAGATGATCTCGTACTTCCTTACAACTCATACTCACTATCAGATGCAGTTAGCTTCGATGCTAACTTCTCTGGTCTTGGATATCAGGATCTCCGTCAGCTCTCATCAACATCAACACTTTATGCAACAATGTTGATGGAAGAGCGCATGATGCTCATGTCACGCGGTACAGCTTCAGGATACGCAGGCGCACTTGCTGCTCCTACAGTAACTCTTTCAGCGGCTACAGCTCCTACAGGAACAACAGCAATCGCTAACAACACATACTATGTATATGTCACAGCAGATGCTGGTATTTCTAGCTCAGGCTTCGGTGAATCAATTGTTTCAACCGTGCAGTCTGCTACACCTTCATCACAGGCTCTCAAGATTGTTGTTGGCGATATTACCGGCGCACTTGGCTACAATGTGTATGTTGGAACAACAACAGGTACAGCAAACGCTAAGTATGTTGGTACATTCAAGTCAAACACAGCTTATGTTGTAGGTTCATCCTCAGTAAGCGGTGGAGACATCATCGTGTACTCAACAGCAAGCACAATCACAGCCGCTCGCGCTAACGCAGATACTTCTGCTTACAGCACAGGCTATGACGGAATCTTGCCTACAGTTCTTGGGCCAAACTCAGGTTCAATCAATGACATCAACACCACATTCTCAACATCTAATCCGGGCGTTGAATTCCAGAAAGTCTTTAGCACTCTCTACGACAATGTAAAGGGTGATCCAGATGAGATTCTTCTCAATGGTGCAGACCGCAAGCAGCTCTCAGACTCAATCAAGAATGGCTCAACAGCAAACTATCGTTTGAACCTCTCACAAACTGAAACTGGCGATTATGTCGGTGGCGCAGTAATTGGCGCTCTCCATAACGAAATCACAGGCAAGCTTGTTGATCTCGTTGTACATCCGTGGTTGCCACAGGGCGTTGCTCCTGTTCTTTCATACACACTCCCAATCCCTGATACTGAGGTATCAGATGTTTGGGCGAACATCATGGTTCAGGACTACATGGGTATCCAGTGGCCTGTAACTCAGTTCGCGTATGAATTCTCAACATACTTCCGTGGAACATTCTTCTGCTACGCACCAGCATGGAACGGTGTTGTATCAGGAATTGTTGCTGCTTAAGTAATTTGCAACACGACCTGAGCAAGTCGGTAAAAGGCTCACTATATAAACAGGAGGTTGGCGATGGGCAAGATGATTGGCCCTAAAGGCATGAAGGAACTGTCGATTACAACTCGACATGGCAAAAGAGTTTTGAAGGCTGGCAGAGATGGGCTATTTGAAATCAATAACTCTAAATTGCGCAGGAAGTTAAAAGAAGAAGGCATGGGAGAAGCAAGCGCATCAGGCGTTGCAGACACCGAAGGATATCCATGTCAGAAGTGCGGGTTTGGCTCGTTCTTTAAAAAATGCTCAAAGTGCGGAGAAATAAATGGCTAATGCTTATACAGCAACAACTTCCCAGTTCTCGACTCCTTACCTGACCCTTGATGAATTTAAGAACGCTCCAACTGCTATTGATATTGATAACCTAGTATTTAACTCGCAAGATCCCGATGTGCAGTCTTCAGAGCTAATGAATGTCATCGCTCGCGCTTCATCGTGGATTGACACCTATTGCAATCAGGTACTTGCGGCTACGGTAGAAACCGAGCAACAGCGTGGCCGTATCAAAGCAGATGGCACTATTCGCCTGCACCCACGCTACAACCCTATTATCGCGCTTCTTGCCTTTAACTATGGCAACCCTAATACTCAGCTACAAAGCCTCCCTGACTGCTCAATCGCGTGGATTGAAGATAGCCAGATTATTGTTCCCTACGCAAGCGCTTCAACTACTTACTCATCTCAAGGGCCGCTACAGTTTGGATTCCCAGTAAGTCCACGCCAAGAGGTATTTTTAAATTACCAGTATGTCTGCGGATATACCAACACCACGATTGTCTCTGCTACCGCTACTCAGTCATCTATCACCGTGGCAAGCGGTATTGGATTTACTGTAGGGCAGATGCTCAAGATTTATGACGGTATGTATAGCGAGAATGTGGTAGTCGCATCAACTTATACATTCGGATCTACAACCATTCCGCTCGTATCACCTTTGCAATATACACATAATGCCAGCGTATCTATCAGCGCACTTCCACCCGCTATCAAGGAAGCCGCCATACTTGTTACTACAGCCTTTCTTAAGGTTCGTGGCGATAGCTCAATGGCGATGGCGATTAGCACCAGACCCGGCAACGGTTTAGATCAGGCAGACAAGTTAGGCGATGAGATTACTCTCGCCAAGCAGTTACTTGCACCTTACAGAAGGGTTAGATAATGGCAGTAGGCCGCAAGCAGGTTAGAAGTACGCTTGCAACTTTTATCGCTCCACCTGCGATTGACGGAATCAATCAGGTATTTACCTCTTTCCCTAAGCGCATTGATTTTCAGGTTAATTCGCTACCCAGCCAAGTCAATCGTTGCGTAGCAGTAATCTTTATTGAGTCTGAAACAGAAAGCCGCATAGCCGTGGGTGGAGCGCATAGCGGTTGGAAGCGTATTGACTATCGCGTAGTCATTCAGTTATTCCACCACAGTTTAGAACGGCTTGCCGAAGATGCTATGAACAACCTAGACGGTATCATTGATGACTTGAAAGCTAAGTTGCGTTCGGATCATAGATTTGGCGATGACTCAGGTACTTTGGTATGGCAGGGAGCAGAACCAGTTATTGATGTTTCATACGGAGAACCCCTATCTCAAAAGGGTAACTCAATCGAAACATGGTCTTCAATGGCATTTACCGTTACACAGATGATTCAGGCATAAGGAGAGAAATGGCTAAGTTCACATATACCGGAGAAGGCGAACGCGTATTCCCAACATTGGCTATCACAGTCCAATCTGGGGATTCTTTCGAAGCACCAAGTGACTTTACTGCACCTGATGTTTCAACTACCACACCAACTAAGGCAAAACCAGCCGAGACTCTAGGAGAGTGAATAAATGACAGTACAAAATACACACCGGAGTTATCTGGGTATTGCTAAAGAAGCAACTAAGGGAACGCCAGTAGCTCCAACAGACTATATCCCTGTAGTCGCGAGCAAGTTAAAGCCAGTTGATTTAATCGGTGAACTCTACGATACAGGTCTGCGCGGATCGCTTGTACAGAACTATAACTACATTCCGGGTCGTACTCATTCAACATTTGACTTCGGCGGTGCGGTATTTGCTGACACCTTTGGTTATGTTCTTGGCGGCCTTCTAGGAGATGTAACAACTACAGGTGGCTCAGCTCCTTACACCCACACAATTAGCGTAAAGAACGCAACCGCTACGGGCGCAGATGCTCAGCCAACAGCCTTTACATTGACCGACTTCTATGCCGCAAATGTGCGCGCATACGCAGGTATTCAAGTCCATGAAATGAACCTTAAGTTCACTTCTGACGGACTCTTGGATTACGATGCAAAAGCAACAGGATGGGCTTCAACAACTGCATCAACTCCTACACCTACATTCTCGACAGTATTGCCAATCCCTACATGGGTTGCTACCGTTTCAATCGGTGGATCTACAATCTCCAACTCTGTAGATGGCAACATTGACCTAATTCGACCTGTAACACCTATCTTTGGTATCAACAACACAAAGAACCCTTATCAGGTATTTGTCGGCGCATTAGAGACTAAGGGCAAGATTCGCTTCATCATGGAAGCTGATACAGAACTTACTCGATTCCTTACAAATACTCAGCCAGCGATTACTTTCAACTGGTCTCAGGGAACAGGTGCAACTGCAACTCAGGTTCAGTTCACAACTACTAAGGGTGCTTATGTAGCAACAATGATTGACCGCTCTAAGGACTTTGTAGAAATTGATGTTGATATCAACGCTCAAGGTAATACTACTGATGCTGGTGCTTCCGCTGGATACAGCAACATCAAGTGGGTATTGCAGAACGCAAAGACTTCAGGTACTTACCAGTAACCTGAAATAATGTTGGCCGGGGTGCGCCGCCTTCCCGCACCCCGGTTCAACCTAAAAAATGAGAAGGCGAGAGAAGGAATAACATGGCAGAAAAAGTAACGCTTCCGAGTGGAGCAACAGCAACGCTACGCGATCCAAATGAACTGCGCGTAAAAGACCGTACAAAGATTTACGCAAATGCCAACGGACAAGAAGGCATTATGCAGGCTCTATCTCTTACAGATGGTCTTATTGCAGCTCTTGTAATTGAATGGTCGTTTGACTTGATTCCGCCTTCAGTAAAGATTGATTCTCTAGGCGAATTGACTATGGCTGATTACGATACTTTGGCTGAGTACGCAGGCAAGGCTCAAGAAGTAATCTTCCCTAATCTTGCAAAGACTTTGGAGAACGAAAAAGACCCAAAAGCTCCTATCGCAAACTCCAACGACTAAAGAGTTGGTTGCAGGGCGCGGATAGAAACGAAAACTTTGATTACCCAGATGATGAGTGGATTTATTATCTGTGTGCCAAAGAGTTTGGCTGGACAACAACCGAAACCGATGAGCAACCTGCTGGTTTGGTATCATGGCTGTTAGAAATCAATGGCGTTGTAAAGGAGATTGAAAATGATAATAAATAATATCAATCTCGTTAAGACAGCCGTGACTAAGCAAACGGCATCTATAGATATTCAAGTTCGCATGGCTCGCGATGAAATTATGGCGGCTATGATCCAGTTATCTCAGGAAGAAATCAAAGGTAAGCGAGCAGAAGGTGAACAGGCAACTGCCGGTGAGCCTCCTAAGAACCGTACAGGTAACTTGCGCCGTTCTATTCAGGGTTTTAAATACACAACTGGCTACGCTCGATACAGCGCGATAGTCGGGCCAACAATGGTTTATGCCCGCGCCGTAGAATTAGGTGGCGGCTACGCACCTGCTTCATGGCAGGGTACTAGCGCTATGGCTGGTTTCCCATATATGCAACCTGCCTATGAGAAGTTAGTCCAAAGCGGTGCAATCAATAAAATCTTTATCAAACATCTAGGGAGTCTGCTATGAGTTTTCTGCCTCCAGTAATTATGGAAATCCGCGCTAACGCGACTGAAGCAATCGCTGAAATGAAAACCGTCAATACTGAACTCACCTCTATGGAAGTTCGCGCTAATGCGGCGGGTGCTTCATTGTCTCGTATGGAAAAGGCGGCAGTTGTTACAGGTGCGGCATTTAGAGCTATGGCGCTTGCATCCGTGGCTATTGGCGTTCTCTCTATCAAGGCGGCTATGGATTCTCAAGAAGCATTTGCCCGTATGGACATTGCAGTAAATAACGCAAAAGACTCAACATCGGCTAGTGCAGAAGAATTTAGAAAGACCGCAGAAGAAAATACCGCTCTAGGGTTTAGCGCAAAAGATACTGCTCAGGCTCTTGGTACTCTTACAACGGCTACAAGTAGCACAGAGGAAGCGCAAGCCCTACTTGGCTCTGCTATGTCGGTTGCTCGATATAAGCACATTGACTTGGGAACTGCCGCGACCATTATGGCAAGAGCTACGCAAGGATCGGCTAAGGCGTTTAAAGAACTGGGCATTACTCTTGATACACATATCCCAAAGCAGCAGGCAATCAATAGGGCTATGGATCAACTCAACGCAAAACTATCTGGGCAGACTCAAGCATACCTAGATACATTTGCTGGAAAGATGTCTGTACTCGGGGCTAAAACAGAACTATTAGCCGAGAAGTTTGGCAATATGCTTATCCCGTATGTATCTAAGTTGATTGATTTCTTCTCTAAATACGGCAAGCAATTAGCCATTGTCACAGGAATAGTTATTGGTGCTGTTGTCGCTTTTAAAGCCTATGTAACTATTATGAATATATTTAAAGCCGCGCAGATTCTTTATATTGGATTGACTACTGGTATGGCGGCGGCACAGACCGCACTTACCTTTGCTACAGAAGAAGGAGCGGCGGCAACGAAGTCTATGGCCGCGGCTCAGGCAATTCTTAACGCCGTTGAAGCGGTCAATCCATATGTACTGATTGCGACGGCTGTTATCGCCGTTGTATCAGCACTTGTACTTCTATATCAGCACAATGCCAAAGTCCATAACGCCATGATTGCTATGGCTCAGGGTGCTATTCACGCCTTTTCTTATATTTTATTAGCTGTTGAGAAACTTGTAGAAGGGTTTGTATTCCTAGAGACAGGGCCACTACAACTTGTACTTAAGGCGTTTGCGGCTTTAGGATTCGGGCCAGCAAAATCAGCTCTTGATGAACTTAACAAGGGCATCAAAGCATCTGGTGATTTCTTTGACGGCGCTCGCAAGAAACTGGATAACTATGCTGATGGGCTTGATAAATTAAAGAAGCCTACAACTACGGCTGGTTTGCAAACCACCAGCAAAACCGCGGCAACTCCAAAATCTGACTTAAGTTCTTATACTGGCGGTTCATCAGGTAAGGGCGGTAATCAAATCGTGCAGAATGTTGTAGTTTACGCTTCCAACACAAACGACATATCTAAGAAATTAAGCCAAGCCGCTAAAAACGGTATTCCTGTGGGCGGTAAATAATGACACTTAGCAATTATCAGATTACCTTCAACGGTTTAACTATTGGAGCGGGTACTCAATATCAAATTCTTAGCATTGACGGTCTAGGCGGTACTTCACCGCTTCGTATTCAAGACGAGAATCGCGGATACTTAGATGGATCATATACGGGTCGAGATTTTTACGATGAGCGCATGGTTAGTATCACCATGCTTGTACTCGGAGATAATTCCAACACAGCGCAGTATTACTATAAGCAACTACAGTCTTACTTCGCACCTCAGCCTCTTGGATACTATGTAGATCCGACAGGCAATACACCTGCGGCTAATCAACTCAAACTATTCACCTATAGATTGACCGGCGATACTGGCGATAAGCGTATGTATGGTCGCTCTAGGGGATTGGTAACGCCTATCAATGCAGATTTTACATACGGCTATATTCAGACCCGTGTAGATTTGGTATTCCCTGATCCGCGTTATTATGACGATATTGGTACATCACAAAGCGGAACAACTTTTGCGGTAGCTAATACAGGTTGGGCTACATCCTGCCCAGTAATCACTATTGCCTCTTGCAATACAAGCGGAAATATTACAGACGGCACGGTAACGATGTATTTTGCCAACCTCACCTCTGGACATAATTTGACTGTTGATTTATTGCAGAGAGTTATCTATTACGATGGCTACCCTGCTCGAAACAAGATGACTTCTGCTAGTACGGGCTTCCTTGCATTATCACCTAATAGCTCTGGAACATGGACTAGCACCGTTGGCTCTATGGCTACGACATACAGAAATGCCTATATCTAATGGCGGCTAATCCCGAATTTAGATATGTACTCACTCAGGTATATCAAAGCGGTGGTACGCCTAATCCGATTATTGCGGAGTTGCCATTTACCAATGTTAATTTTACGCAACAGTTAAACTCCATCGGCACTTTTCAGGGTGAGGTTCTTTTATCTGGGCTTAATTCTTCAAGCTTAAATGTGTATAACGGCACGATTCCCGGTCAGGTAATCTTATGGGTTCTCTACGCTGATCCTGTATCGCTTGTATTTTCTCCCGTATGGTCGGGCGTTGTTTGGAATCGAGAGTACAACTCAGCAACTCAAAGACTTTCTATTACGGCGCAAGAAATGCTGTCGCTGTATCAGCGCAGACGAATCACGGCTACTAAGACTTATGTAGCGCAAGACCCTACCTATATTGCATACAATCTTCTGCAATATACCGAAGGTGTCACCTACGGAAATACAGGGCTGACATATAACTCAGTTACATCGGGTCTATCTACAAGCCGCACATATAACGCATACGAATACAAGCCCGTGTATCAGGCGGTTAAAGACTTGGCTTCTAGCTTCTTTGATTTCAAGATTAAGCCATACAACTCATCAGGCAACTTAGTAAATCAATTTGAAATCGGCGTACCACTAGGAACTGCTTACAGTCCAAGTTCAGCCTATGCGCCAGTATTCCAATTTCCGGGCAATGTTATTTCTTACCGTTTCCCCGAAGATGGGCAGAGCGCGGCTAACCAGCTCTACGGATTAGGCTATGGCGCAAACAACACCAAACTTATCGCCAGCGCGGTAGATACGGCAAAGTACACAGACGGATTCCCGCTTCTTCAAGATACGGCTAACCACATAGATATAGCCGATATCAACTTGCTTAAAAATGTCACGCTAGGACAGTTGAATGCTATCTCCTACCCACCTACAACTATTGAAGTGGTTATCCCTACTTATGTTGATCCAGTATTCCCGCTATACCAAATCGGTGACTATGTAAGATTTGATATTAAAGATGACTACTTCCCTGCTGGTGTGAGTTTTGGTTCTAATAACGATGCTTTAAGAATCGTCGCTATCAGCGTTAATCCCGGCGAAAACGGCCCATCAAATATTACACTTACCCTTACCAGACAATTAGCGGCAGGATCGGTTTTATAATGGCATTCGTGAATCTTCCAGCAAACTTGCAAGACCTGTTTTATTCAATTACAGATCGCGTAGCTAAATTAGAAACAGGGCCGAACTCTGCCCAGACAACAGCCGATGCCGCGCAATCTACCGCTTCTTCAGCGGCTACTGATGCGGCTACCGCTATATCTAATGCTAACGCGGCTCTAGCTCAGGCAAGTATCGCTTATGCTCTAGCAGGAACTTCGCTTCAGAAAGATGCTAATACTATTACTAACTCAAGTAATAATATGACAGCAATCAACGCAGGCGGAGTCACGGTTTATTCTGGTGCTTCCATGTCTAGCGGTGCGCGAGTGGTTATGAACTCTGCTGGTATTGCTGGATACAACTCTAGCGGAACTGCTACTTTTGCTATTAACGCTTCAACTGGTGCGGCAAGTTTCTCAGGCAACATTACTGGGTCGGCTATTACAGGAAGTACCTTAAATATCTCAGGTAACTGCATCATTGACTCTAGCGGATTTTTAACTGCAACTGGCGCAACCATTACTGGAACTATTACCGCTACATCAGGATCATTTACGGGCAGTCTTTATTCATCAAATGGAACTATTGGCGGCTGGACTTTGAGCGGTACGCAATTATATTCAGGTACTGGTGCTTTTATGAACGCCAGTACAGGGAATATAGGTGGAAACACCATTACGGCATTTTCAAATATTTTATCTTATGGGCAAATTGTTACAACAAGTGGTGGTTATATTGAAGCGGCGGGTTACATAAGAGCAAATGGTGCTTTATATGCTGCGGGTGCTGGTACAACTACTTCAACGGCAAATACTTTTATCAACTCAAGTTCTGGTTTAATTACTCGTTCTACTTCTTCTCAGCGCTATAAAGTTGCTATAGAAGAACAAACAATTCCCAAAGATGCAATCTTGGCGTTATCTCCAAAATCTTATGTTGATAAAGGAGAAGCAGATAAAAAAGGTACGACAGATGGATTACCTAGATTACTTGGCGTTATTGCAGAAGATTTAGCCATTATCCCTGTAATTAAAGATTTGCTGGTTCAATACAATCTTGAAGGGCAACCTGACGCAGTAAATTATGACCGCATCGCCGTAGCCTTGATACCTTTACTCAAAGAACATGAAGATCGGTTAAATCAACTAGAAGGCAAATAAATGGAAAAAGAAATAAACGCAGAAGCCATCTTGAAAGAGATGCGCGAAATCATTGGCAATCAAGCGCAGGAAATTGCCATACTCAAAGCAATGCTAAATACACAACCTAACCCATAACCGAAAGGTGCAAAATGTCACCCGATGTAGCAACCATCGTATATTCCTACTTCTTCGTGGGAGTAGCTCTATTAGCCGGGGTGAGCATGGCCGCTCGACACGCTATCGTAAAGCACACAGAAGAACTCAAGGATAAATTAAACCGTATTGAGTATGCTCTCTACAACGATGGCAAGACTGGCTTAATTAACAAAGTTGAAGAGCTACTTGAAAACCAGCAATGTATAAAAATTGATGTAGAGATCCTCAAGACAAAGGCGGAGTAATGAGCAATCAGGCAAAGGCAGTAATTGATACGGCTAAGGCGCAAGTCGGCTACAAAGAAGGCAAGAACAACGATACAAAGTATGGCATTTGGTATCACCTCAACAATCAGCCGTGGTGCATGATGTTTATTCAATGGTGTTTTGCTCAGGCGGGCGTGGGTAGCCTCATTATGAAAACCGCTGGTTGTCAGGCACTAGAGGCGTGGGCTAAGAAAAACAATCTCACAGTTCCCACAGCCAATGTTCAGGCTGGCGATATCCTGCTTTTTGATTTTAGCAAGAAGGGCATCTCTGAGCATACGGGCATAGCTCTCGGTTATAACGCCAATACTCACCTGATAGATACAGTCGAAGGTAATACGGCTGGCGATAACGCGGGATCACAGGCAAACGGCGATGGCGTTTATCTCAAGCACCGCGCTCCATCTACTGTACGATTAGTTGTGCGCCCAAAATGGGCAAACTAAGGAGAAGCAATGAAATTAAATAATAAAGTATTGCAGATGTGGTCTAAGTGGTTCGTATCTAACGCAATCACCGCAGTAGTCATCATCGGCAAAAGCCCGCTAGATTTTAATTCAACAGATTGGAAGCATGCGCTTAACACTGTATGGCTCTCAGTCGTACCAGTTCTTGTTGCGTGGGCTAACCCTAAGCACGATTTGACTATGACCGTCACAAAATAATTTAATCCAAAATACCCCCCTGCCTATCAACGGTGGGGGGGTTTTTGCTATACCCTTTTACTTACTTAGCGAAAGGATTAGAGATGGCACTAGCGGATTCGTTAAAGCAAGAGGCAGAAAATGCTCCTAAAACATCTGTCTGCTCTATCAGTAAAATCAAAGAAGGCATGAGCAAGGAAGATTTAGCCGTATTTGAAAAGGCAATCTATGATCGCGGAATCAAGGCATCTGTCTTAGAACGCGCTCTTAAAAAAGAAGGCATCTTGTTATCTCAGGGAACGATAACGCGCCATCGCAACGGATGGTGTAAGACCTGTGGCGCTTAGCGATTCAAT
>Ga0136641_1000986_pt1 | contig 11951 bp, 12 predicted proteins | sample EliLak1302023Y_FD_115312 | JGI IMG/M metagenome (GOLD analysis project Ga0136641, IMG submission 115312) | Freshwater microbial communities from Elizabeth Lake, Yosemite National Park, California, USA - 13020-23Y | ecosystem: Environmental > Aquatic > Freshwater > Lake ...
GCAAAACTTGACTGGGAGAAATGCGATTGAACAAAGTGTACCCAAGTGCTGCGGCGGCACTCAAAGATATGGTGAAAGACAACCAAATGCTGGCCGTTGGCGGTTTTGGTTTGTGCGGAATTCCTGAGGCTTTGATCGATGCTTTACGCGACAGCGGCGTCAAAAACTTGACGGTGATTTCGAATAACGCCGGCGTCGATGATTTCGGTTTAGGCAAATTGCTGGCTACGCGTCAAATCAAAAAAATGATTTCTTCTTATGTCGGTGAGAACAAGGAGTTTGAACGCCAATACTTGGCAGGCGAACTCGAATTGGATTTCACACCGCAAGGCACATTGGCTGAAAAATTGCGTGCTGGTGGAGCCGGTATTCCCGCTTTTTTCACCAAAACCGGTGTGGGTACCATGGTGGCAGACGGAAAACAATTGCGTGAATTTGATGGCGAAACTTACGTCATGGAACGCGCCTTGTTACCCGATGTGTCTTTGGTCAAAGCGCATACCGCCGACAAGGCTGGTAATTTGCAATTCCGATTGACTGCGCGGAACTTCAATCCAGCCGTCGCTATGGCCGGAAAATTGTGTGTGGTCGAAGTAGAGCATGTCGTAGAAATCGGTGAGTTGCAACCAGATGATATTCATTTGCCTGGCATTTATGTGCATCGCATCGTGCACAACCCGCATCCCGAAAAACGCATTGAAAAACGCACCATCACCGAGAAAGCAGGAGTCTGACCATGCCTTGGACCCAAGACCAGATGGCGGCACGCGCCGCCCATGAATTGCAAGACGGTTTTTATGTGAATCTCGGCATAGGCATTCCTACCTTGGTGGCCAACCACGTTCCCTCCCACATGGAAGTCTGGCTTCAATCAGAAAACGGCATGCTGGGCATTGGACCTTTTCCGACAGAGGAGCACGTGGATGCCGATTTGATCAATGCTGGCAAACAAACTGTGACAACATTGGCTGGAACTTCCATATTCGGCAGTCACGACAGCTTTGCCATGATCCGTGGCGGAAAAATCAATTTATCCATACTGGGTGCTATGCAAGTCAGCGCTTCAGGCGACTTGGCCAATTGGATGATCCCTGGCAAGATGGTTAAAGGCATGGGCGGAGCCATGGATTTGGTGGCTGGCGTCAAGAGAGTCATCATATTGATGGAGCATGTGGCCCGTCGAAAAGACGGCGGTGAGGATTTAAAAATACTGCCCGCCTGTACCTTGCCGTTGACAGGTGTTGGCGTGGTTGATCGCATCATCACTGACTTGGGCGTGATGGATGTCACACCGCAAGGATTGAAGTTGGTCGAACTCGCTGATGGCGTGACCAGGGACTTCATCCAAAGTAAAACCGGCGTCCCCTTGATGTGATTGGGAAGTGCGGTCTAGTAGGCAAAAAACACCTTGATCAGGTGTTTTTGTGTATGCAGTTGATCAATTAATTCGTCATCACGCTGGCTTGTCCGATAAAGCTTCCCAAGGTGTTGAAGTAGTCGTAAGCCTGATCGGTCGGTCGCAAAAACTTGGTGCGTCTGTTACCCGCTTCATAAGCTGAGTAAATCATGCCGGATTCCCGTAACACATCCAGTTTGCGGTGGATGGTGGCGGGTGAGGCAATGCTGCTCATGGACATCGCGTCTGACACCGTTAAGGTTCTGCCCTCAAAATGTCTGACTGCAATCAATTCAAGCAAGCGCTTGGCATCCAGTTCCAGTGATGGCAATTCACCTTTTTCCTCAATGGCATGGATGTGTCCTAAAAATCTCAGATAAATGTGTTGGTTTGAAGTTTGCATCATAAAAAAGAAGCATTTTTAATTAGGTTTTTAATATATCACCAATACAAATATATTTCATCTCTAAATATTCATTCATGCCGTGGCGTGACCCCTCCCGACCCAAGCCTGACTGCTTCATGCCGCCAAAAGGCACATGTTCAGTCGCCAAAATACCCACATTGACACCGACCATGCCGTATTCCAGCGCTTCACTGACCCGGTAAATGCGACCGATGTCACGCGTGTAAAAGTAACTGGCCAGGCCGAACTCGGTGTTGTTGGCGGCGGCTATGGCTTCTTGCTCGGTTTCAAATTTGAACACTGGCGCGAACGGACCGAAGGTTTCTTCGGTGGCGCACAGCATGTCGGCGCTAGCGTCTGCGACCAGCGTAGGTTCGAAAAACTGACCATGCAAAGCCTTTCCTCCCGTCAATACGCGCGCGCCTTTGGCCAGTGCGTCAGCCACGTGTGATTTGACTTTTTGCAAAGCCGCGTCTTCAATCAGTGGTCCTTGTGACACCCCATCTTCAAACCCGTTACCGACTTTCAAGGTTTTGACCTTGGCAGTGAATTTCTCTACAAATTCTTCATACACCCCAGACTGCACATAAAAGCGGTTCGAGCAAACACAGGTTTGGCCAGCGTTGCGGTATTTGCTGAGCATGGCGCCATCAACTGCTGAGTCGATATCGGCGTCATTGAACACGATGAACGGGGCATTACCGCCGAGTTCCAGCGCCAATTTTTTAATGCTAGGTGCAGACTGCGCCATCAAAATACGACCGACTTCGGTGGAGCCAGTGAAGCTGATGTGGCGTATTGCGTCGCTGGCGCAAAACACTTTACCGATGGCAATGCTGTTGCTGCTGTCGGCACATAACATGTTCAACACACCAGCGGGAATACCGGCGCGAACCGCCAGTTCAGCCGCAGCCAGCGCTGTCAAAGGGGTCAGCTCGGCTGGTTTGATAACCACTGGACAACCAGCGGCCAGCGCAGGTGCGACTTTGCGGGTAATCATGGCCAGCGGAAAATTCCAGGGCGTGATGGCCGCGCAAACGCCGATGGGTTGGTTGAGCACCAGCAAACGGCGGTTATTGTCAAATTGAGGCAGTGTTTCGCCATTAACGCGTTTGGCTTCTTCGGCGTACCACTCGACAAAACTCGCGCCATAAGCGATTTCACCCTTGGCTTCGGCGTAAGGCTTGCCTTGTTCGGCGGTAAGTATGCGTGCCAAATCGTCGGTGTTGGCCATCAGCAAGTCAAACCATTTGCGCAAAATTTGACTGCGCTCCTTGGCGGTTTTGTGACGCCATGCTGGCCATGCTGCATCAGCCGCAGCAATCGCTTTTTCTGCGTCTGTAGGTCCCAAGTTCGCCACATCCGCTAGCTTCAGGCCGGTGCTAGGGTCGTTGACATCAAAACGGCTACTGCCTGCGACCCATTCGCCGTTGATCAGTGCATCGGTTTTGAGCAAGGAGGGGTCTTTGAGCAAGGCAAGCGGAGAGGTTTTCATGTCCATGGGGTGACTTTCTGGGGTTTCGGGGGCGAAGGTGGCTGAGTGGAAATTATGCCCCTGAGAGGCCGCCTCAATCAAAGGCAAGGCCAATGACGGTCTTGTGCCCGACAGACAAAAGTTGAAAACCTATAATTCGGTTTCATTCGCCAAAGCTATGGCGCCTGTGGTTTGCGCTGCGCTGACTGCCCTGAATTACCGCTTTATTGACGACTCCATCACTATGAATGCAAGCACCTCTTCTCTGCCTAAACTGTCGGTGTCCGACATACGCAAAACCTTTTTGGATTTTTTTGCTGATAAAGGGCATACCGTCGTCGCCTCCAGCCCATTGGTGCCGGGTAACGACCCGACCCTGATGTTCACCAATTCGGGCATGGTGCAGTTCAAAGATGTGTTTCTGGGCGAGGACAAGCGCTCGTATGTACGCGCGGCCTCGGTGCAAGCTTGTTTACGCGCGGGCGGCAAACACAATGATTTGGAAAATGTCGGCTATACCGCTAGGCACCACACATTTTTCGAGATGCTGGGTAACTGGAGTTTCGGCGATTACTTCAAGCGCGACAGTTTGAAATGGGGCTGGGAATTGTTGACACAGGTGTACAAATTGCCGCCTGAGCGCCTGATGGTGACGGTGTATATCGACGATGACGAGGCCTACGACATCTGGCACAAAGACATCGGTTTGCCTGCCGACCGCATTGTGCGTATCGGTGACAACAAGGGCAAAAAATACGCCTCAGACAATTTTTGGATGATGGCCGACACTGGCCCTTGCGGTCCTTGCTCTGAAATTTTTTACGACCACGGTGCGCATATTCCCGGCGGCCCGCCCGGCAGCCCGGACGAAGACGGCGACCGTTTCATTGAAATCTGGAACCATGTGTTCATGCAGTTCGATATGCAGCCCGACGGCAGCCTGCACAAATTGCCCGCGCCTTGCGTCGACACCGGCATGGGCTTGGAGCGTTTGGCCGCCATCTTGCAACACGTGCACAGCAATTACGAAATCGATATTTTTGACGCGCTGATCAAAGCCGCTTCGCGTGAAACCGGTTGCGCTGATTTGCACAACAACTCCTTGCGCGTGATCGCCGACCACATTCGCGCGACCGCTTTTTTGGTGAGCGACGGCGTGATCCCCGGCAACGAAGGCCGCGGGTATGTGCAGCGGCGCATCATCCGCCGTGCCATCCGTCACGGATACAAGTTGGGGCAGAAGAAACCGTTTTTCCACAAACTGGTTGCTGACTTGGTAACGCTCATGGGAGAGGCGTATCCGAATTTGGCGGCGCAAGCTGAACGCATCACAGCGGTGTTGAAGACCGAGGAAGAGCGGTTTTATGAAACGCTTGAGGTTGGTATGCATATTTTGGAAGCCGCTATAGGGAATGATCACGCAGGTCCTGCTGATTTAAAGGTATCAAAAGAAAAGGTTTTATCGGGTGAGGTGGCTTTCAAATTGCACGACACCTATGGCTTTCCGCTGGACTTGACCAACGATGTGTGCCGCGAGCGACATGTGTCAGTAGATGAAGCGGGTTTCCAAGCCGCGATGGAAAAACAAAAATCCCAAGCCCGCGCAGCTGGTAAATTCAAAATGGACAGGGCGCTGGAATACACAGGTGTCAGCAATGAATTTGTCGGCTACCAACAACTGAGCGCCGAAGCCAAAGTCACGGCTTTGTATGTGGATGGCGTGGCTGTGAATGAAATGCAAGCCGGTCAGATGGGCGTCGTGGTGTTAGACCACACGCCGTTTTACGCCGAGAGCGGCGGCCAAGTGGGCGATCAAGGGCATATCAATGGCGGCAACGCGGTGTTTGCCGTTGAAGACACGCACAAGATCAAAGCCGATGTGTTCGGCCACCACGGTCAATTGGCCAAGGGCAGTTTGAAGGTGGGCGATAGCGTGGAAGCGCTGGTGGACACCGCGCTGCGTGCAGCCACGGTGCGCAACCACTCGGCCACGCATTTGATGCACAAAGCTTTGCGCGAGGTGCTGGGCGCACACGTGCAGCAAAAAGGCAGTCTTGTGAACAACGAGCGCACCCGCTTTGACTTTGCACATACCGGACCGATCAGCGACGAGCAGGTCCGCGAGATTGAACACAAGGTGAATGTTGAAATTTTGGCCAACGCCGAAACGCAGGCGCGCGTGATGGATATTGATGCCGCGCAAAAAACCGGCGCCATGATGTTGTTCGGCGAAAAATACGGCGACACAGTGCGTGTGCTGGATATCGGCAGCAGCCGCGAGTTGTGCGGCGGCACGCATGTGCACAGCACCGGCGATATCGGCTTGTTCAAAGTGGTGGCGCAAAGCGGTGTGGCCGCAGGCGTGCGCCGCATCGAAGCCGTCACTGGTGAACACGCACTGGCCTATGTGCAAACGCTGGAAAATACAGTGAACCAAGCCTGTGCTGCGCTCAAAGCCACGCCTGGTGAACTGAACCAGCGACTGTCGCAATTGCTGGAGCAAATGCGCGGTCTGGAAAAAGACATGGGCGCTTTGAAAGGCAAATTGGCTTCATCGCAAGGTGACGATTTGCTGGCGCATGCTGTTGAGGTCAAAGGTGTGAAATTGCTGGCCGCGTTGTTGCCCGGTGCAGATGCCAAAGCCTTGCGCGACACCTTGGATCAGTTGAAAAACAAATTGAAAACAGCGGTGGTGGTGCTGGCCAGTGTCGATGGTGACAAAGTGCAACTCGCGGCAGGCGTCACGGCAGACACACTGACCAAGGTCAAAGCGGGTGAGTTGGTGAATTTTGTCGCCCTGCAAGTCGGCGGCAAAGGGGGTGGCAAGCCTGACATGGCGATGGCAGGTGGAACCCAGCCCGCAGGTATAGACAAGGCATTGGCCAGTGTTCAGGCTTGGGTCGATGAGCGTTTGTAGCCTGAAATGAAAAATATCTGTCAAGCGCTTAATTAAGATGGGCTGGTTTTCAATCTGCGCCGACTGAGCCAATCGCGTTGTTTGCCAGTCACTGGATCGGTGAACGAAATACGTTGTGCCAGTAATTGCATAGGGCAGCTGAAATCATCCACTTCATGCGGTCTGCGCAACACCTTCGGGTAAAACTGATCACCAACAATAGGTATGCCCAGCGACATCATGTGTATGCGCAGTTGATGGCGATGGCCTGTCAGGGGTTGCAACTGGTACAGCGCAAAATCATTCATACGCTTTAAGAGCGAAATACGGGATTCGCTGTTGGGCTCGCCCGGTGCTTCCTTTGACAGAAAAAATTGATCACCTTCGACAAGACGGCTGCGATACACCAACGGCAATGCCAGATGAGGTTTGAAATTTGCCACGGCCTCATACCACTTGTGTACAAGGTGTTGGCGAAATAACGCGTGGTAAGCATCCCTGTCTTGGGCACGTTTACAAAACACCACCAAACCTGCGGTTTCACGGTCTATGCGGTGAATCGGAGTGAGCGATTCGCAAGCCGTTAATCGTTTGAGTTGTACCAACAAACAGCTTTGTAAATACCGACCGCCTGGCGTGACTGGCATGAAATGCGGCTTATCGGCGACCAATAAAAGATCGTCTTCAAAAAGTACATCAGCGTTTTCAGGCAGGGTGGCTTCATGCGCCACATGGCGGTAATAAAAAATCGATTGGTAGGCTCGGTAAGGCTCGTCCAGTTTTACCAGGCTGCTGTCTTGTTGGTACACAAGACCTTGACGTACGCGTGTTATCCACTCAGCTGGACTTACATCTGGAAAATGCTCGCACAAAAAATCTAAAACCGTAGGCCAATCTCCTGCGGGTAAGTGCACGCGTGAAGCACTGACACCGTCGCGCATAGGTAAAGGTTCAGACAAAGCCATGGCTTATCAAAAATGCAGTGTGGTGACAGTTGTATTGAGCATTGATGGATATAGACAAGCTTCATTACCTTCGCTCAAACACCAGATCCCATACGCCATGACCCAGCTTGAGACCTCGGTTTTCAAACTTGGTCAACGGACGGTAAATAGGTTGATCGCTGAAACTGTCGGCGCGTTGGCTGCGATTGATTAAGCCAGGTTCAGATTGCATGACTTTCAATATGTGTTCTGCATAAGGCTGCCAGTCGGTGGCGCAATGGATATAACCACCCGGTTTGAGCCGTTTCACTAGTTCATGGACAAAAGGAGTTTGGATCAAGCGGCGTTTGTTGTGCCGAAGTTTGTGCCACGGATCGGGAAAAAAAATGTGAACACCGTCCAAACTTTCAGCCGGCAGCATGTGTTCTATCACTTCGACCGCGTCGTGTTGAAGAATACGGATGTTGTTCAGATCCAGTTCACCCATGCGTTTGAGCAAGGCGCCGACACCGGGTTCATGCACTTCACAGCACAAAAAATTATCCTCTGGTCGGACCTGGGCAATGTGAGCGGTGGCGTCACCCATGCCAAATCCAATCTCAAGAATCAAGGGGGCCGTTCGTCCGAAGGCTTGTTCTGCATTAAAGGCATCACGATTGAATGCAAGCACAAATCGCGGTCCAAGATCGGCCAATGCTTTGGCTTGACCACTGGTGGTACGTCCCGCACGTGTGACAAAGCTTTTAATGGTTTTCGGATAGGTGATATGCGCAGGTGCTTGGTTGTTCATGGCGGAGCGTTAGAAAGATGTGTCCATTGTGCCTGCGCCTCGGGAACAGCAGTGGTTGCAGAATGATTAAACATTGATGTCATGCGGTCACGCCAAGCCTGGATCCAAAAAGCCAAAGCCGAAGCACAATTGTCTGCTGCGGGAACATGCAAACCCAAAACTACTGCGGCGCTAAGTAACGCTTGCAAAGCCTTGTCAGGCGTGTCTGTAGCCAAGGGTTGGGCGCCGTTTTGCTTTGACAGCTTTTGGCCGTCATGTGCCAATACCAATGGTGTATGCATATAAACAGGCATAGGCAGGCCAAGTGCTTGTTGCAAAAATAGTTGTCTGGGCGTGTTGTCTGCCAGGTCTTGGCCGCGAACAACATGGGTGATACCTTGGTCCGCATCATCAACCACCACAGCCAGTTGGTACGCCCATAGTCCATCGCTGCGCTTGATGACAAAGTCACCGACCGCACCAGCCACATGCTGCTCTTGCATACCAAGCCATCTGTCGTACCAAACCACATCTTTGTCGGGCACGCGAAATCGAACGGACATTCCCGACGCAAGCGAAATATTCAAATATCTACACGTGCCGGGGTAGCGCATGTCTTGGTGACGTTCAGGGCTGAAGCCTTGACTGTTTAGTGTTCTTGCAATAGCTGAGCGTGAACATTGACAGGCATAGCACGCATGAGACTGCAGCAAGCTTCTCAGTGCAGATTCATATTTATCTGTGCGTTTCGATTGCCATGTCACCGGCTCGTCGCTGATCAGGCCACAAGCAGCCAATTGCGAATGTATGTTGTCTGCCGCCGCTTGTGAGCAACGAGGTGTATCTACGTCCTCGATTCGCAACAACCAGACGCCATCATGAGCGCGTGCATCCAGCCAACTGGCCAACGCAGCGACCAATGATCCTGCGTGCAAAGGTCCGGTGGGCGAGGGTGCAAAACGGCCGCGGTAGATTTGATTTGCCGAATTCAAAATAAAAAACCAATAAATTCAATGGGTTGCAATCATCTTGAATATACATCAAGCTGTTTTTAATCCATGTGTAAATATATATTGACATATTGAAGTGTCAACCTACAATCACTTTCAATCTATAAGGAATTAATGGATTTGTGGCCATGGGGGCCATAAGTAACCCTCGTGCGGGTTTTGCACGGACGTGAAAATCTTTCAAGGAGATAACACCATGTCAGATAAAGTAGGGCCAACAGGCCTGACTGAAGCCGAGTCAGAAGAAATTCACCGGCACCTCATCCAAGGGACTCAAATCTTTGGAATGATTGCGGCGCTGGCACATTTGCTGGCGTACATTTATTCCCCTTGGCTGAAATAAAAGGAGCACCACATGATCTACGGAAAAATCTGGACAGTGGTCAAACCTTCTGTCGGCATTCCCATCTTCCTCGCAGCTGTAGCCATTGGTTCCTTTTCGGTTCACTTGGCTTTGACCCTGAACACCACATGGGTCAAGAAATTTTTGAATGGAAGTGCAGCAAGCGCAGCAGTCATCCAGACTGTCAAAACGCCTACTGCCTGACACAAAGAAAATTTCTTTTTTTAATGGGCCGGAGTTACCCAATTCCGGTCCATTTTTCAAATGAACACTTCTGTCGCCAAACTCTCTAAAAGTTGGTTCAAAATTGGAGCGAAGTTTCTGCCTTTTGCAGATGCTGCCTCCGATGAATTGCCTTTAAGCAGGCTTTTGCGCTTGTCTTTGTTTCAAATTTCTGTCGGCATGGCACTCGCCTTGTTGATTGGTACCCTCAACCGCGTCATGATTGTCGAACTCCATGTGCCAACTGCACTTGTCGCGGTCATGGTGTCTTTGCCCTTGTTATTCGCTCCATTTCGCGCCATCATCGGATTTCGTTCAGATCACCACCGGTCTCACCTAGGTTGGCGTCGCGTACCCTATATCTGGATGGGCACCTTGCTGCAATTCGGTGGTTTTGCCATCATGCCATTTGCATTGCTGGTGCTGGGTGGGTTCGGACAATCATCACATGCACCGGCATGGGTGGGGGACTTGGGTGCGGGACTGGCTTTTTTACTGGTTGGTGCAGGTTTACACACGACTCAAACAGTCGGACTGGCGCTGGCCACCGATTTAGCGCCACCCGAGGACAGGCCCAAGGTAGTCGGTCTGATGTACGTTATGTTGTTACTGGGCATCATTTTGAGCTCCATGGTCTTCGGTTACATACTTGAAGATTTTTCACCTGGCACTTTGATTCGCACGGTGCAAGGTGCTGCAGTCACCACTATTTGTTTGAATGTCATTGCCTTGTGGAAGCAAGAGGGAAGAACGCGTGACCGCCAACCAGGTGTCTACGAAGAAGACCCAGAATTCATGGCGTCCTTTAAGCTATTTTGTAATGGTGAAAATGCCATGCGCAGATTGATTTCCATCGGTTTCGGAACCATGGCTTTCAGCATGGAAGATATTTTGTTGGAGCCTTTCGGTGGCGAAATACTGGGCTTGACGGTTGCCCAAACCACTTATCTGACGGCGATTCTGGCCTTAGGTGGACTGATAGGATTTGCTTGGGCTTCTCACATTTTGAGCCGAGGCGGTGACCCTTTCAAAATGGCCAGTTGGGGGGCCATGGTGGGTATTCCTGCTTTTATTGCCGTGATTTTTTCGGCCTCGCAGGCGTCTGCAATGATGTTCACCTTGGGTGTTTTATTTATTGGATTCGGGGCCGGTTTATTTGGTCATGGCACTTTGACCGCCACGATGAACAGTGCACCTCCCGGACAAGCAGGTCTGGCATTGGGTGCTTGGGGCGCGGTTCAAGCATCAACTGCCGGAGCTGCGATGGCATTGGGCGGGATTGTCCGCGACATGTCTGCACAATTTACTGATTCCGCAACCGCTTATTGCGTTGTGTATAGTATTGAGACTGTTTTGTTGGTATTGACGGTCATCATCATGAACCCCTTGGTGAAAGCCAAGTCTTGAGAGCCAGCAAAGCGTAAAATTAATAACCACCACACTCACTTGGAGAAATCATCATGAAAATTCAAACTGTCTTACTTATTTTTTGGATTGTGGTCATGGTATTTCTGCTGGCAAACTGGTTGACTAAGCCTAAGAAAACTATTCGCAATTAAAGCGTATCAATCTTGGTCAGCCATGCTCAGCGCCAAGCTGAGTCCGCTGACAAACGCGTCCTCTACACGGTGACCTAGCAACCAGTCTCCGCAAACCCCGATATTCAAATCGCGATCCCAAATATATTTCTTGCCTAAGGGATGTAATGTTTTTGCATAGCGCCAAAGGTGTGTTTGTGCAAAACCGGGATCGGCTCTGATGCCTGTCAATTCTGCAAAAGCTTTCAAGAGTTTGGCTTCAATTCTTTGTCCATCATCGTCTATATGTTGCTGAGACCATTCGGCACTTGCGTGGACGGTCCATCTTTCAACGGAAGATCGGCCTGGTTTGGAGGACTCTCTGGAAATCCATGCAATGCGGTGATGCGTACTGCGCGCCGCGTTCCATTGAGGCCCTAAATGACTCAATCCGGGTTGATTGGCAAGCGGGTAGGCCAGCATCAATGTCCAACACGGAGCTACCTGCACGTCTGACATGTCATTCAAACCGGAAAACCCGACGGCCGGCGCGCCCGACTGCCGCAATAAATAATCTGCTTGCACATGCGGAATGGCTAAAACCACGCTGTCGTATGGACCATATTGAGAGCCATCACTGCAAATAATTTGCCAGCGTTTTTTTTCGGTCTGTACTAAAAACTGCACTTGCGATTCAAGCTGCAAAAAGCCTTGGTCTTGCAACGGCTGTGCCCAGTGCCTGAGCAAGGAATTCATGCCAGGGGCCGCCACAAAGTGGGGTTCTCTTAAGGGCAAGGGGGCTTCTATCACTCTGCCAAGTGGGTCTAGCACCCTGACAGCATTGGCGCTCCAGGCGCGGCAAACTGCCTGTGTCCCCGGTACATCTGTGATGGCTTTCATGAATTGGGGATCGCGAACAGTAAAGTACTGCACCCCATGGTCAAAACTGCCATAAGGTGTCATGCGCGTAGCCA
>Ga0136641_1000987_pt1 | contig 11938 bp, 12 predicted proteins | sample EliLak1302023Y_FD_115312 | JGI IMG/M metagenome (GOLD analysis project Ga0136641, IMG submission 115312) | Freshwater microbial communities from Elizabeth Lake, Yosemite National Park, California, USA - 13020-23Y | ecosystem: Environmental > Aquatic > Freshwater > Lake ...
AGAAAGCGATTTCAGAGATGCTTATTCGGCGGCGGGTGCAGGAGGTTTCTGGCAGTTCGTGCCTGCCACTGCCAAGCAATTCGGGCTGGAGGTGAACGACAAAGTAGACGAGCGCTACAATGTAGAACGCGCCACACGCGCAGCCTGCAAATATTTGAAAGGTGCCAAAGAAAGACTGGGCAGCTGGACGGCTGCTGCGGCTTCGTATGACTTTGGTGTGGAGGGTATAGCCGGCAAGATGCAGTCGCAGCATACTACCAATTATTATGACCTCTGGATCACTATCGAGACCTCACGTTATGTATTCAGAATGCTCGCCATGAAGGTGATCTTTGCCAATCCTGAAAAGGCGGGGTATCATCTCACAGATGCGGATCTGTATCAGCCTTTCCCATATGCTACTGTGGAAGTGGATACTACGGTCAATGACCTTGCGGCTTTCTCGGAGTCTTTTGGCTTGAAATACAAAGAGCTGAAAAATCTCAACTCATGGATGCGCAACTCCAGCCTGCCCAATGCTTCACATAAGGTTTATCAGGTGAAGATATTGCAGAAGTAAAGACAAATCTATTTAAATTTGCAAAATACGCACATTATTATTAAATTTACACAAATAAAGCTTGACATTAGAAATTAATCCTAGTCTTGTAAAATCAAATCAAGAATTTATTTACATTTAGATATAATCATAGAAATACAGATGAACCAGTTTCCATATGAAAACCTTTCTGATGAGCAGTTTGAGGAGTTAATTATTCGTATATGCAAAGAACTTCTTGGGATTGGATGTAAAACCTTTTCTGTAGGTAAGGATGGTGCAAAAGATAGTTGGTTTACAGGCAAGGCTGATAAATATCCTTCTAAAAAGGAGTCATGGGGAGGAAATTTTATAATTCAGGCAAAACATACAAAGGAATATAATGCCAGTTGTTCAGATAATGAATTTTCAGTTAACAAAACAGGAGTCTTGAAAAAGGAGATAACTCGACTTTGCGAAACAAAAAAGACAACCCCATTTGACAACTATTTGATTTTCACAAATCGTAAACTTTCTGGTGGTGCTCATCCGATCATAGTAAAGATGTTGAAAGACGAGCTTGGAATTATTAATGCTGAAATTATTGGTCGTGAGCAATTAGATACTTATTTAACGGATAATCCAGAAATTGCAAATCAATTTGGATTATATAAATTTTCTAACCCACTAAGATTTTACGAAAAAGATATCAAAGAGGTAATAACTGTTTTCGATGAACAAAGAAAAAATATTACCAATGCTACACAGGATTACATAACGAATTTTGCAGTTATAGACAAGGAGACTAAGAATAAGTTAAATAATTTGAGCCAAGAGTATTTCGATTTTATCAAAGATAATTCACTCCAATATTTTGGCGAGATCGAACTATTTCTTCGCAATCCTCAAAATGAAAAATACATGAAGATGTATTCAAATACGGTGAGTGATTTGCAAGAAGTAATTATTTTAGATAGAAACAGATACAATGAATTTGAACACATTATTCGTCATCTTGTAGAATTTATAGTGGAAAACAATGAAGAGAAGTTGCGCGACTTGCGTAATATTGTAAGGGTATTTATTCATTTTATGTATTTTAATTGTGATATAGGTAAAACAACATGATAGCACCGCATAAATATCTTAATCTTAACCTCTCTATTTTAAATTTGGGGGGTCTAATTTTAAATGTGGTAAAAGAACAAGGGGGAGTTAAATATGATGAACTTTTAGATAAAGTCATTTTGGCACAGGGAGCTAGTGCCAAAGAAGTATTTATACCTACACTTAGTTTTCTTTATATTTTAGGAAAAATAGAATATAAAAGAGATATAGACTCGATTGAATTTATCAAATGAAACTTAGTCAACTATATGCAAATAAAAAATTCAAGAACATCATTTTCAATGATGGGCTAAATTTGGTATTGGCCAAGGTTACAAAAAAATTAGATTTAAATAAGGATTCTCACAACCTTGGTAAAACAACTCTAATTTCTGTGATTGATTTTATGCTCCTAAAGGGATTAAAAGAAGATCATATTTTCCTTACTTACACAGAAAAATTTCAAGGATATATTTTTTTTCTTGAGATGATTTTAAACAATGGGGAATACTTAACCATTAGAAGATCTGTTGATTCACCAACTAAAATTTCATTTAGAGTAACAAAAACTTCATCGGTTTTAACAGATGAAGAAACTTGGGATTGCACAAATTTGGGATTCGAAAAGGCAAGATTAAAACTCAACGATTATTTAGCTTTTAATGTTTTAGAAAAGTGGCCATATAGAAAGTCTGTCACATATTTTTTGAGATCACAAAAAGATTATAATGATGTTTTTCAGCTTTCTAAGTTTGCTAAAGGAAAGGATATAGACTGGAAGCCGTTTATGTTTGATTTATTGGGTTTTGATGGAGAATTATTGAATAAAAAATATGAGACGGATTCCCAAATTACTGAACAAAAAACATTCATAAATTCGTTAAAAAACAAATTTTCTGTTGATGTAGAGGAGGTAGATAAAATAAAAGGTGCTATTGATTTTAAGAAGTTGGAGCAAGCTGAATTACAAACACAAATTGATAATTTCAATTTTTATCAACAAGAAAGAAATTTAAATAGGGAACTTGTTGAAGAAGTTGAGAAGAAGATTTCGGAACTTAATTCAGTTGAATATAATTTGGAGTTTGATTTAGAAAAAGCTAAGTCATCTTTTTCACAAAATATTTCTTTTGATATAGATCAACTGAAAAAGATTTATGAAGAAACAAGCATTTTCTTTCCAGAAAATCTTGTTAAGAACTACAAAGAATTGGAGGACTTTAATAAAAAAATCACTGAAGAGAGAAATAAATATTTGGAGGAAAAAATTCTAAATCTTACACAACAACTAAGAGAGACCAGACTAACCTTACTAGAGTTTGATAAAAAGAGGACTGGTATTCTGTCTGTTCTAAAAGATAAAGACTCTTTTAGAAAATTTAAAAGCTATCAAATTAACTTAACAAAAGTAGAAGGCGAAATTTCGAGACTTGACGAGAAACTAAGAAATATTGATAAAATAGCAATACTTAAGGAGGTTGCCGATAAACTTACTGAGAACTTAGAGAATCTCATAAAGGAAATTAACGCCCAAATATCATCAAACGACAATAAGCGATATCCTGAAATTCGACGTAATTTTCACAACATTTTTAAATATATATTCAACGTGCCGGCTTTAATATTTATAAAGCAAAATTCACAAGGGAATATCGAGTTTAAAATAGAGGTTACTAAAGAAAATGAGATTAACGTAACAGCTGAAGGGAAAGGTAATAGCTACCCAAAGATGCTTTGCATATCTTTTGATTTAGCAGTAATAGTTGCATCTCACAAAGCGTCTTTTTATAGATTTGTTTATCATGACGGGGCCCTTGAAGGCCTTGACAATAGGAAGAAAGTAAACTTTATAAATCTTGTGAAGGAATATTGCACCAAGTATAATTTACAATATATTTTCACTTCTATACAGGATGATATACCAAGCGAAATGCTTAGCTCTTTTGGTCGCAAGGAGATTTGCCTCACTTTAGATGATTCAGGAGAAACTGGAAAATTATTTGAATTTAGTTTTTGATAGGGTGCCCTTCCCTTCAGTTCTTATTTGACTCCACTAGATCCTCTTGATATGCGCGCCGATAGAATTGAGGCGACCGTCTATGTTTTGGTAGCCGCGGTCTATCTGGTCGATGTTGTTGATGGTTGATTTGCCATCTGCCGAGAGAGCTGCTATGAGCAGCGATACTCCCGCACGTATATCGGGCGATGACATGGTGATACCGCGCAGATTATATTCGCGGTTCAGACCTATCACGCTGGCGCGGTGCGGATCGCAGAGAATGATCTGCGCTCCCATATCGATCAGTTTATCTACAAAGAACAAACGCGATTCAAACATTTTCTGATGTATCAGTACTGAGCCCTTAGCTTGTGTAGCCACTACCAGCACGATACTGATCAGATCGGGTGTGAAAAGCGGCCATGGACCATCTGCTACGGTTAGTATCGAGCCGTCTATGAAGCGCGATATCTCATAGCGCTCCTGTGAGGGGATGAAGATGTCATCGCCCTTTAGTTCCATCTCGATACCCAGCTTTTGGAAGACGGGAAGGATATTGCCCAGATGCTCCAGTCCGCAGCCTTTGATGTGGATCTCTGACTGGGTCATAGCAGCCAGCCCGATGAATGAGCCTATTTCGATCATATCGGGCAGCATGCGGTGCTCAGTGCCGCCGAGTGCATCCACACCATCGATATAGAGCAGATTCGAGCCTATACCGCTTATTTTGGCTCCCATGCGGTTGAGCATGGCGCAGAGCTGCTGGAGGTATGGTTCGCAGGCGGCGTTGTAGATGGTGGTTTTGCCTTTTGCCATCACGGCGGTCATCACTATGTTGGCAGTACCTGTTACCGATGGTTCGTCGAGCAGGATGTGCGTGCCCTTGAGGTGATCGGCTTTGATGGAATAGAAACTTTCTTCAGAGTCAAAATTGAACTGAGCGCCCAGTTTTTCAAAACCTAAAAAGTGCGTATCCAATCTGCGGCGGCCTATCTTATCGCCGCCCGGTTTTGGCATGTATGCTTTTTTGAAACGCGTGAGCAGTGGTCCGATGATCATGATAGAGCCGCGCAGCGCAGCCCCTTTTTTGCGGAAGGTATCTGACTGGAGATATTCCAGATTGATATCGTCTGACTGAAAGGTGTAGGTATCTTCATTGATGCGCTCCACTTTTACGCCCATGTCGCGGAGTATGTCTATCAGCAGGTTCACATCGCGTATGTCGGGTATATTGGCGATGGTCATTTTTTCGGGAGTGAGGAGCACGGCGCAGAGTATCTGCAGTGCTTCGTTCTTGGCTCCCTGCGGGGTGATGCCGCCTTTCAGCTTTCTGCCGCCAATGACTTCAAATGAATTTGCCATGAGGTTAGTATTGAGTATTTAGTAGTGAGTATTGAGACTGATACAAATGAAAGGAAAATAGATGTGAGACATGAGATGAGAGGCATGAGACTAACAACACTGCGATGTGGAGTGTATTGATTTTAAGCCCCTGTCTTTTTGTGGTGGTCGCGCTTGATGAGGTAGTAGAGGGTCTTCATGTATTCGCTGTTGAGGGCTATCATGCCGTATTCGTTTTGCCACCATTCGTTCTCGTCGTACATCGAGTCGCGGGCGCCGCGCATGAGTACGGTGATGCCCTCTTTGGCAAAACGCTCTTTGTATACCTTGCCGGCACGGCGGGTGTGAAACATGGTGGTGACGACAATGAGTTTTTTGATCTGATGCTGTTTGCAATAGCCGAGAATGGTGTCTGCCTCCTCGCGGGTGCTGGTGCCATAGTGGAGGGCGGTGACAAAGGAATCTGACACGCCGTTCCTGATCACATTTTTTCGGCAAAGGTCGCTTTCATAAACCGTATCGCCGATGATGAGAAAAAGCTCTTCAAGATTGCCGCCGGGGCATACCACCTGTTTGGCAAAACCTTCTTTGTAAAGCCTTGCGCCTTCATTGCCGCGATCGAATGCACTGCCGGAGAGTACGACCATCAGATCAGCTTTTTCGGGTGCATCCTGTCTGATCAGAAATTTGGAAAAGGAGCGCATTATGGGCACTTTGAATATCACACCTACCGCAATAAGAGCAACGAAGACCGCGAGTACAATGAGAATTTTTTTCATAACCACTCTGATGTGCTGCTTTTTTGTTTAGTTATAATCTGAATGTCTGAGTATAAATATATCGAAGGCATAATAATAGTCACAATTCCCATTGGTAAACCTACATAATTTGGCGAATGAAAGATCACATAAATCCCTAATATTATTAGGGATAAACTGATGGGATAAAGTAATAGTCTCTTTAGTATCATTGACAAGGTCCATTCTTTTTCAGGAATAACAGGAACTTGAATTTTCTCAGGAACTTGCTCAATAACCTCCATTAGATTTTCTAAAAAAATGGAAACATTTCTCTTGTTATGTTTGCTTAAACTATTACTTCTCCGATTTGGATCTGAAATACTATTGATCAGAATACCATCTTTCAGTTTTATAATTGTTAGCATCTCTCCTGCAGCCAGCCACCCTCCTGGATGTATCGCTTGTATTATCTGTTTTCTCTTGGTTGAAAATATCCATTTTTCACTTTGTTCAGTTCTTCTCAGCGCTTCTTCAAAGTCTCCTTCCCGCATATCTAATTGGATTTTCAAAAACTTCAATTTTCGTCTTTGAACCAAATAGGATATAATAGAAACGACAATAAGTAATATACTCATCCTTGTCAGAAATGTATCAGAATTGATAACGTGAGTGGGATCAAAATAAGCCCTAACATGGTATAAGAGTGGAAGTACTGGGATAAAAAGCAAAGACAAGCAAAAACCAAAATGTTCAAGCCACTGAGCCCAATCGAGAATAACCCGTTCCTGTGCTATCATTTTATTGATCAGTTTTTGCTCCATAAGGCTCAATTAGTGGCTGATCATGCACTCATTCTACCGTTCAGCCAGTTGATTATTTCTACGAAAACTTTTTCTCTTTCGGCTGCGGGTTCGTTGTGTATCTCGTGATAGTAGCCTGGAAGAGATTTGAATGTCAGCAGGTTTTTTGGTGCTGTGGCAGCGAATTCTTCTGAGCCGCTGTGTGCTATTAGTTTATCATCGGTGCCGTGAAGGATGATGAGCGGCACTGTGAGTTCCGAGGCGTGCTCTATTGCCCATTTTCCGGCATTGTATGTTTCGAAAAATGTACCTGCGCGGGCAGTATTGTGCACCAGCGGGTCGGTCTCATATTTGCGTACTTCTTCTTTGTCGCGCGAAAGGAAGCTGGTGTCTAGATCTGCTTTCTCAGGCCATTTCGGATAAACGTTCTTCATCACTTTGGCAAGGAAAAGTTTGAAAGCAGGCGGGTCGAAGCCTAGCTTTAGCCATGGTGCCGTTGCTACCGCACCTTTGATATTCGGCTTTCTGCGAAGCAGATAATTGATCACCATATTGCCGCCCATGCTGTGTCCGTAGAGGAATTTCGGCACAGCGGGAAATCTTGTTTCCGCTTCATCGAGCAGTGTTTTGATAGAATCCATGCTGGCATCCAGACTCGGCGAATAGCCGCGTGGCCCTTCGGTCTTGCCGTGTCCGAACTGGTCGATGGCGAGTACGGCATAGCCCTCTCGGCCCAGACGCTCAGCCACATGTGCGAATCGACCGCCATGTTCTGCAAAGCCGTGAACGATACATACCACCGCCTTGGCCTGTGCGGGGTTCCAGCCCTGTGCAAAAAACTTGGTGTCTCCCTGAGTCCAGTTCCATTCGAAATGATTCATGCGATATATTTTTGGTTTGGATGATTTAAGCCTTCATTTCAAATGTAGAAATTATCTTTGAGAAAAATATTCCATACTCAGTCATAATCCCATTAAGGCATGAAAAGAATGATCACAGTAATTCTGATATTAGTAGCGCTACCTGTTTTGTATGTGGGTGGTTTTATTCTTTACGGTACAATAACTCGCTTTCAGCCTGCTGCTGTGGAGCCCGTGGCTGTGCAAGGTCAACAGTCGACGGTCAACGGTCGACTAAACAGCGACAGTACTATTACTTTTATGACCTGGAACATCGGCTATGGCGGACTGGGTGCCGAAATGGATTTCTTTTACGACAGCGGCAAAAGAGTGATCACTCCTGAAGAGTGGTGTAAGAAATATGTGGCGGGTATCAATGAGACCGTGAAGCAAAACGGCGATGCGGATTTCATCTTCATACAGGAAGCTGACCGCAAGGGAAAGCGCAGCTGGAATATAGACGAAGTGGCGGGCATATCTGCTCAGCTGCCTGATCACAACTACGCTTTTGCGCTCAACTATGATGTGAAATATCTGCCCTTCCCATGGTCTGAGCCGCTGGGCAGGATCTATGGCGGACTGCTGACCCTGAGCAAGTTTCAGCCGGAGGAATGTAAGCGTATCGCGCTGCCGGGTATCACAGACTGGCCGCGTAAGCTGTTCTATCTGGAGCGCTGTCTGATGCAGCAGCGATATAAGCTGGCGAATGGCAAAGAGCTGATAGTGATCAACACGCACTTTGAAGCATATGACGATGGCGGTGTGAAAAGAGCGCAGATGGCTGTGACCAAAAAGCTGATGGAGGAAGAATATGCCAAGGGAAACTATGTGGTGCTGGGCGGCGACTGGAATATAGCACCGCCTGATTTCAATGTACACAAATGGGAGAAAGTGAAGCTGCTCGATGCACTCTACACCTTGAACAATGACTCTAACTACATACCGGGCTGGAAATACGCCGCAGACAACAACACGCCATCAAATCGCAAGAATGACCATGCCTATGATGCTACGACATACACTACCGTGATCGATTATTTCTTCGTATCGCCGAACATAGAGATGGAGGAAGTAAAAGGCATCGATGCACAGTTCAAATACTCAGACCACAATCCGGTAAGGATGAAGATAAGGCTGAAGTAGTAGGTCGCTGCTTGGAATTTTAATAATAAGGCAATTTTTATTATATTCGATTATATCATAATAGTAGATATATGCTGATAGAACGGACAAACAAAGAAGTGATAATAAGGTTGCCATCCTACGTAGATACGGAGGGTGTGCAACGCCTTGTCGATTATTTGAGTTATAAAGAAGCCACCTCTAAATCTAAGGCTAAACAATCTGATGCAGATAAACTAGCTAAAGAAGTAAAAAAAGGTTGGTGGGCTAAAAATAGAAGTCGTCTTGTGAAATGAAGCTGATAGTCGATACGAATATTATTTTCAGTGCACTGCTCAATACAAATGGCACCATTGGTGATCTACTATTTAATTCTGACGACACTTTTGAGTTTTATAGCTGTCATTATATGCAATACGAAATTGAAAAACATTGGCCGCGACTTCGGAAAATATCCAAACTAACAGAAGCTCATTTGGAAGAATCTCAGACCAAAGTTTTATCAAAAATTTACTTTATCAATGAAGAATTAATTCCGTCTTCTGTATGGTTGTATGCAGAATCGATAGTGAAGGATATAGATATTGATGATGTAGATTTTGTAGCCCTTACAAAACACCTGAAAGGATATCTATGGACAGGTGACAAGAAACTTTACAATGGGCTCAAAGCTAAAAACTATAAAAAGGTATATAATACTTCAGAGTTGATCCAAATGAGAAAGTAAATATCCTCAGTAAACTTTCCCCTTTTGATATCAATGATATCATCAAATAAGTTTTGGACAGGGATGCTATCCCTTTTTATAGTGTCCAAAACTTGCTGCTATTTCTAGTTTGAAATAAATATCTTATTTTTGCAAATAGATGTCAATTGTGCTATTTGTGATCTGCGGCAAAAAATTGTTGAAATGAAAAGGATAGAAAATCGATCAAGCCTCTATCTGACTGATCTTTTGTTTGATCATAGATACGAGAATGTCTATTGCTACGATGTTCTCACCACCCTGAGGTACGATGATATCGGCAAATTTCTTGGTAGGCTCGATGAATTGATCGTGCATTGATTTGACCAGGGCATAACGTTCTATGACATCTTCCACTTTGCGGCCACGCTCTATCATGTCGCGATGTATGATACGGATAAGCCTGTCGTCGGCCTCGGCATCTACGAATACTTTGATATTGCACAGATCGCGCACCTGCGGATCGGTAAAGAGCAGGATGCCTTCGATAATGACCACATGTCTGGGTTCGATAGGTATGGTAGCCTGCTGACGGGTAGAAGTAATATAGTCGTAGGTAGGTTCCTGAATGGTTTTGCCGGCTCTGATATCGCGAAGATGGCTGACCATCAGCTCAAATTCAATGGATGCAGGATGGTCAAAATTGATGAGCTGACGCTCTTCGAGGGTCTTGTCGGCGTTATCGCGATAGTAAGAATCCTGTGAGACAATGGCGACCTCTTCTTTGCTGAGTTTTTCCATTATCCGCCTTACCACGGTTGTCTTGCCGGATCCGGATCCGCCGGTTATACCTATTATGATGCTTTCCATATCGTGCCTAAAGGTAAAAAAACCAGTCATATAACAGCGGTTTTCGGTCGAAATGGCTCTAAAAAGCTTAGGAAGCTTTAACACGCATTATTATGTCCATATCCTATTTATTCCTTAGATTTGCACAAAATTCAAGATTATGTTTGGAATGGGCACATCAGAATTGATGATTATACTTGTAGTGATACTGGTGCTTTTTGGTGGCAAAAAAATCCCGGAATTGATGCGCGGACTTGGTCAGGGCGTCAGGGAATTTAACGCTGCGAAGGCTAATATCAAGTCGGAGATCGAAGACGGAATGAAGGAAAAACCTTCACCTGTTCAGCCATCTGACAAGAAGTAATTATTAATAATATCAGCGAGATCATATTTGGATGCTTGCCCTATTGCTTCAATAGGCTAGTGTCCATTTTATTTTATAACCCCCAAACCCCCTGAAGGGGGCTCTGACAGCCAGCTACTTTGTGTATCAAGTGGGGAGGAAAAAGGAAAGGAAATCAAAAAATGTACAAGACCATAGCGGAAATTCAGACAGCGATAGGAAAGGGGGAGACCACGGTCAAAGCCCTGGTGACAAACTATCTGGCGAATATCGACAAGAACAAACACCTCAATGCATTTTTGGAGGTCTTTGGCGATGAGGCGCTGATACGTGCGGCAGAGCTGGATCTGAAGGCAGCTACACCTGCACCCAAGGGTAAACTCTTTGGTGTGGTGATAGGTATCAAAGACAATATCTGCTACCGCGGACACAAGGTATCAGCGGGTTCTAAGATACTCGAAGGCTTTGAATCGATATATTCAGCTACGGTGGTTGAAAGACTGCTGGCAGAAGATGCTGTCATCATCGGTCGTCTCAACTGCGATGAGTTTGCGATGGGTTCGAGCAATGAAAACTCGGCTTACGGTCCCGTACTCAATGCACAGGACAATTCGCGTGTACCGGGCGGCTCATCGGGTGGCTCGGCGGTGGCGGTGCAGGCTCATTTGTGCCATGCCTCACTGGGTTCTGATACCGGTGGCTCTATTCGTCAGCCGGCATCATTCTGCGGGGTGGTGGGCTTTAAACCTACCTATGGTCGTGTGTCGCGCTACGGACTTATAGCATATGCTTCTTCATTTGATCAGATAGGTCCTTTCACTCATTCTGTAGTGGACAATGCCCTGATCATGGAGGTGCTGGCCGGTGCGGATGATTTTGACAGTACTGCTTCATCGAGACCGGTGCCTGAATATTCTAAGGAACAATTTATAGGCAAAGCCAAAGTCGCTATTCTCAAAAACACTGTAGATCATAAAGCGATCAACCCCGAAGTAAGAGCTGAAACCGAAAAGGTAATAGCAGATCTGAAAGCCAAAGGGCATACGGTTGAAGAGGTGAGTTTTGATCTGACCGACTATCTGATCCCTGTATATTATGTGCTGTCGACCGCCGAGGCATCGTCCAATCTGGCGCGTTTTGACGGGGTGCATTATGGCTACCGTTCACCGCGTTCTACTGATATGGAGAGTGTGTATAAACTGAGCCGTACAGAGGGTTTTGGCAAGGAGGTAAAGAATCGTATCATGCTCGGCACCTTTGTGCTCAGTGCGGGATATTATGATGCTTATTACTCTCGTGCGCAGAAAGTTCGTCGCCGCCTGAGTGAGCAGATCAGTGAAATTTTCAAGAAATACGACTTCATACTCATGCCTACCGCGCCAAGTGTGGCATTTAAATTTGGGGAGAAAACCAGCGACCCTACAGAGATGTATCTCGCCGATATTTATACTGTGCTTGCCAACCTGGTCGGTACACCTGCCATCTCACTTCCTCTTGCCAAAAACTCAGAGGGACTGCCTATAGGCGTACAGCTGA
>Ga0136641_1000989_pt1 | contig 11924 bp, 13 predicted proteins | sample EliLak1302023Y_FD_115312 | JGI IMG/M metagenome (GOLD analysis project Ga0136641, IMG submission 115312) | Freshwater microbial communities from Elizabeth Lake, Yosemite National Park, California, USA - 13020-23Y | ecosystem: Environmental > Aquatic > Freshwater > Lake ...
AAGGACGGGCAACACTGAAGAGCATCTAACTGGATCAATTCTGGTCGCGCTCGCTGCAGGAAGCACAGCGCTGGAGACGCGGTGTCTTGGGAAGCAGACGCTCTACCAACTGAGCTACTCCCGCGTGGGGGGGTGAGGATAGCGCATGGGGAGCGCGGGAGGCTACGCTCTGGGCATGGAGTTTGAGCACCGCTGGCTCGGGAGAATCGGCTATGACGAAGCGCACGCCCTGCAGCGAGCGCTGCTGGCCGAGCGTGCCGATGGCCGCGGTCGCGACACCCTCCTCACCCTGGAACACGATCCGGTCATGACCCTTGGGCGTAACGCCGATCCGAGTCATCTACTGCTCTCTGAAGCGGACTATGCAGCGCGCGGTATCGCTGTGCGACACGTGGAGCGCGGTGGCGAGGTGACCTATCACGGCCCAGGGCACCTAGTGATGTATCCGATCGTCGCACTGCGCGAGAACGGCATCTCGTTGCGCGCACACATTCGCGCACTGGAGGCTTCGTTGATTGCAGCCTGCGCCGCGTTCGGCATTGCAGCGGAGCGGCGGGATGGGGCACCAGGCTGCTGGGTCGGCGATCGCAAGATTGGTGCCGTTGGCGTGCGCGTGGAGCGCGGTGTCTCTTGGCACGGCCTGGCGCTCAATGTAGGGCGAGACCTTGCACCATTTGATCTGATCGATCCATGCGGTCACGCCGGCGTCGTCTCTACCTCGATCGCCTTGGAGCAAGATTGGGCGGCCACCGCACGCGGCGAGCGCGATTTGATTGGCGCTGGTGCACCAGATCTTCGCAGCGTGGCAGATCTCGTTGCCGCGGATTATGAGCGCGAACTCGCTGCGTACGGCACGAGCGCTAGCGTGCATGTGAACAGCACAGTTCCTGCAACTGCAGGGGGTTCGCGATGAGTGGTGGAATCTGGGAACTGCGTCGCGACGAGATCACTGGATGGTGGTCGGCGACGGTGGTTGACCGCGAGTTTCAGCCGCAGCGATTCCATGAGGAGCGCACCTCAGGGGCCCGCGATGAAGAGTGCGCTAACTGCGCACAAGCTGATGCAACGACGGTCACGCGACGCGTGTTGCGCCAGGGTGCCTTTCACTCTGTTGGCACGCGCATGGATGCTGCGGCGGGGGAGTCTGGATTTCTGACGCTGAGCGACGTTGATCGCGCCGGATCCTGGTCGACGCTGATTGCGCCAGGTCGCGAACACGGTGAGCTCGACGAAGTCCCGGTAGCCGTCGTGACAAACTTCTTGATGGCGATCCGCGATCACTTGCGTAGTGCGCGCGACCTCGGCGCAACGGCCTACATCCAGTTTGTTCGCAACGCCGGTGGGCAGGCTGGCGCAATGACCGATCACCTCTGTTTTGACGCCTACGACCTGCCGCAGGTGCCGCATCGACTCGCCGAAGAGATTGGCGGCGCGGCTCGCCTCTCCATTCGCGCCGGTGGGTGCGCCTACTGCCACCTGGTTGCCGATGAGTCGCACGGTGGGCGTCGCATGCTGCATCGCGATCCATTTGGCCTCGTCATCGCCCCGTTTGCAAGCCGCTCGGCGTTTGAGACCTGGATCATTCCGAACGCCCATGGTGCCGACTTTGCCGATACCGACGCGGCGACGATCGCAGGCTTCGCCAGCACGCTCCAGACGGCAGTCCGGGCGCTGCGGGCGATCGGCATGCCGCCGTACAACCTGATGCTGCACACGGCGCCCCTGCGCGAGCGCGTCGACGGCACCTATCACTGGCACTGGGAGCTCCACCCGCGCCTCCGTCCCATTGGCGGCCTGGAACTCGCCTCGGGGATCCCAGTGGTACCGATCTCCCCTGAAGAGGCGGTTGCGGAACTGCGCCGCGCCCTCACCTAGCCGCCCTGCTATCGTTCCGCAGCACCCGCAACGTGGTCGGCAGAGATCGGCCGGCGGGGCAAAGGAGTGAACCATGGCACGACAGGTGATGAACGCCGAAGAGATCCGCAGGGCACTGACCCGCATCTCCCATGAAATCATTGAGAAAGAGGGAACCGAAGGTCTCGTCGTCGTTGGAATTCAGCGCCGCGGTGTTCCGCTTGCAAAGGTCATTGTCGATGCGATCAAGGAGCACGAAGGTGTCACCGTTGAGTCGGGGACCCTCGACATTAGCTTCTATCGCGATGACCTTTCAACGATTGCTGTTGCCCCAGTTCACCGCGGCACCTCAATCCCAGGCGACATCACCGGCAAGACCGTGATCTTGGTTGACGACGTGCTCTATACGGGTCGTACGATTCGCGCCGGCCTCGACGCACTTATCGACTACGGCCGCCCGAAGGCGATTCGCTTGGTCGCACTCATTGATCGCGGCCACCGCGAGCTGCCAATTCGTGCCGATCATGTTGGCAAGAACATCCCAACGACCAGCGAAGAGGTCGTGCGCGTGTGCGTGAAGGAGATCGACGGCGAAGACCTCGTCAAGGTGGAGATGCTCGCCGAGCACCTTGCCGCGAACGAGGCGGCTGCCAAGGCGAAAGGCTGAGTCGGCACACGGAGGGTTGACGATGGTCACCCAGTCCACCTCAGCACAGGAGCACAGCCGCCGCCATCTGCTTGACGTCGCTGGACTCGACTGGCGCTCGCTCCAGGCGCTTTTGGCGAGTGCAGAGAAGATGCAGCGACTGCTCGACTCGCGTGCTGGCGGCAGTAATGCCCTCCGCGGTGTCGGTGTCACCACGCTCTTCTACGAACCGTCCACCCGCACGCGGATCTCGTTTGAAGCGGCCGCCACTGCCCTTGGCGCACGCGTCACCACCTTCAGCGTCGCGACCTCATCCGTAGGGAAGGGGGAGTCGCTGATGGATACCGTCCGCACCCTTGAGGCGTTGCGCAATCACGTGATCGTGTTGCGCCATGAGCGCGCTGGTGCTCCATGGCTCGCCGCGCGTCACTTTGGTGGGAGCATCGTCAATGCGGGTGACGGCTGGCATGCGCACCCGACACAGGCACTCCTCGATCTTTCCGTGCTCTCGCGCCACCTCGGTGATCGCAACGGATCGCTCGCCGGTCGACGCATTGCCATCGTTGGTGACCTGCTGCATAGCCGCGTTGTGCGCTCTAACCTCCATACGCTCACCACCGCTGGCGCAACGGTGATGCTGACTGGCCCAGCATCACTCACCACCGGATTCGCCGAGCATGCCGCGTCGTTCCGCAATTCATCAGGAAGCGTGCAGCTGGTGGGGAGCATCGACGAAGCGTTGAGCGGCGCCGATGCCGTAATGGCGCTACGCATTCAACGCGAACGACTCACCCCTGGCGAGCTCGATTCACTCGAGGCATATCGATCCGCGTGGGGGCTAACATCGGTGCGACTTGCGGAGCTTGCGCCACATGCCCTCGTATTGCACCCAGGTCCAATGAACGAAGGGGTAGAGATTGACCCCGACGTCGCCGACGGTCCGCGCAGCCTCGTGCTCGAGCAGGTACGCGCGGGGATCCCGATGCGCATGGCGGTCTTGGCGCAGGTGGTGAGCGAGCCGCGAACGCATGACTGATCTACTGACCGTGAACTTTGCAGAGCACTGGGTCGTTGATCCCGTCGCTGAGCTCGCCGGTGTTGCCTCGGTCAGCATCGTCGCGGGCAAGATCGCGTCAGTGACCTGGCGCGACGGCGAAGCGGCAGCACGCGCCTGCTGGACGGCGGGTGCGAACCCTGGCCCAAGCGATCCAACCGTTGCACTCCTGCCAGCATTGATCGACCTGCATGCGCACTTTCGACAGCCCGGAGCGAACGCATCGGAAGATGTTGAGAGCGGCACACGTGCCGCAGCACACGGTGGGTACGGCACCGTCGCGCTGATGCCCAACACGGAGCCAGCCGCCGACACCGTGGAGACGCTTCGCGCGGCGATCGCTGGCGAGCGCCATGGCGTGCGACTCCTCCCCATCGCCGCCGCCACGGTTGGTCGCGCCGGCACGCAGGTGAGCAACGTTGGTGCGCTGGTCAAGGCTGGGGCCGTCGCCGTCTCCGATGACGGGAGCCCGATCGCCGATCGTGTCGTCTTCCGCGCCGCACTGCTCGCCGCTGCCGCAGCGGGGATTCCGCTGATGGAGCATTGCGAAGAGCCGTCGCTCACCGCCGGCAGTGAGGCCGCCGACGGACTCGTCGCCTCGCGACTCGGCCTGCGACCCTGGCCTGCGGCTGGAGAGCTGCGCGCCGTCGAGAGTGCCATCGCCGTGCTGCGTGACGTCGTTTTATCTGCGGCACCAGCGCGACTGCACCTGACACATCTCTCAACGGCGGCGGCACTCGCGGCGGTCCGTTCGGCACAGGGCGAGGGGCTTCCGCTCACCTGTGATGTCGCACCTCACCACATTGCACTTACCGATGGCTGGATTGCTGGTGATCGACGCTGGGCCTGGGAGGTTGCGAGTGGTGACGAACGCCTAGCCCCAACCGCCGACGCCTTTGATGCCAATCTGCGTGTCTGCCCGCCACTGCGCGCCGCTGTGGACGCGGCCGCCTGTCGCGAGGCACTGCGCAACGGCACTGCGCTGGCGATCGGCACCGATCACGCACCGCACTCGCGCGAGAAGAAGGAGGTGGAGTTCGGACTCGCCGCCAATGGGATCGCGGGTATTGAGACGAGTCTCAGCGTTGCCATCGCTGCCCATCGCGCGGGAGAACTCTCAATGGCGACGATTGTCGCTGCGCTGACCACAGGGCCAGCGCACCTGCTAGGCGCAGATTTGGTCGGCGTGACCCCGGGTGCATCGGCATCACTCGTGCAGGTTGATCTCGCGGTGAGCTGGCGTCCGAGTCGCGAGACGCTTCATGGGCGCAGCACTAACACGCCGCTGATCGGTCGTGAGCTCCCTGGCGTGGTGCTGCTGACCGTTCTAGAGGGCCGACTTGCCTATCAGAGGTAATTGGCGATCTGCGCCACAATAGGGGCATGAGCACCACACCAACGTCCGAGGTCATGCCCGAATACAAGGGGGGGCCACTTGATGCTGACCGCGGCCCTGGTCTCGGTTGCTTCTGGATTCAGGCGGTGGCACTCGTCATCGCGATGATTCTGGCGCCCCTCTCGGCGGTGTTGAATTGGCCGGCGCCTATCGCCATCGGCCTACTGATCCTGGTAGTCATCCTGCTTCTGCTCGTGGGGCAGACCTCAATCTTCCTGCTGCGCCTCATCTCCGCAGATCGGAAGGGGCGCCGCGCACCGATGCGGAGCGCCACGAAGACGGTTGGGCAGCTCGAGGATGAGTCGAAGGGCGACAAGGGGAGCGGCGGCGTGGGAGAATCCCGCTAATGCCAGTACTTGCAACCTACTTCTCGATTCGACGGGGGCGTGACCCCTTCTTTAAGTTTTTCATGCGCACCCTCTTCCCACGCACGGTGAAGGAGTACGAGAAGAAGTTCGGCATCAAGTTCATCGGCTGGTACAACGTGGCCCACGGCTGGGATTTCGACAACGTGATCATGTTTGATCTGCCCGACTACGGCACCCTCGACAAGTTGGAGGCCGACGAATCCTCACGCGCCCTCGGCCATCGCGCCGGCGAGTGGATGTTTGAGCGCCATCACTCCATGTTCCTACGGGAGCGCCTCTCTTCAGACTTGGAATACACGGGCTGATGATCTTCGGACGAAAGCCAAAGGTCGAGGCGGCTCCCGCTGACGGGGCACCCGCAATTTCGCAAGAGGTCGCGCGCCGCTACGCCGATGCTGCCGAAGCGGCTGGGTCCGAGCGACTCCTCGCGATTGAACATGCGACAGAGCGACTGAGCCGCTACTTACGTGACCATCGCACCGTGCTTCTCACTGCAGCGCCACTCACCCTTGCCGGAACGCTTGAGGCGCCAGAGTTGGTGCTAGGGCAGGAGGGTGGATTCACCATGAGTTCAACCGATGCCGAGGGTTCGGTGTCCATGGATCACGTCAGCGTCTCTGAGGTGGTGGAGCTGTGGGGCGCCGCAGATCTGTACGACCGGATCGAGGCGGCACTGCGTTCGGCCGCTGGACTTGCACCACGACCAACCGGTGCGATCGTGGCGGGCCTCGGCGTGGCCGGGGACGACCGCGCGTCCGTCTGATTCGCGATGGGCAGCACGCCCGTCGCCGGTGAACTTCTCGCGATTGGCGAACTAGCCCCCGGTCGCATCACGCTTGAGTTTCGCGCTCCTGCCCTGATTGCCTCGCTTCGTCCCGGGCACGCGCTCCATGTCGTACGCCCTGAGTCGGGCGGATATCGACTGCGGCGTGTTGCCCCCGTCTCACGGATTGATCTCCTTCGGGGGAGCGTTGAGGTTGCGCTGCAGCCACGAGCTGACGGGGGTCAGGACGCTTTGGCAGGGCTACGAATCGGCGAGGTCATTGAACTGATCGGTCCGGTCGGGCAGCCAATCCTCATCAACAAGGCCACGATGCGGCTGCTGCTCATTGCCGATGGAGAAGGGTTCGCCTGGGTTCGCGCGCTAGCGACCGCCGCAACACATGCAGGCATTTACGTGACGATGCTGCAGCAGGCGGCAACGGCGGGCGACCTTCCGCCTGCCAGACTCCTCCCCGATGTGGTTGAGATCGTCGTCGCCACCAGTGATGGCAGCATCGGTCACCGCGGCACGGTTGCCGACCTTCTCGCCGAGTACGTGCCATGGGCCGATCAGGTGATCGTTGCAGGTAGCGCCGACATTCGAGCCGCTGCGACGTCTGCCGCTCTTCGGCGTCGCACCGCAGATCGCACCACAGCGAGAGGAAAGCCTGCGCGCACACGGACTGCGCCGGCAGGCAATCGCGCACCGTGGCTCCAGGCGCTGCTAGCACACGAGATTGGCTGTGGCATTGGTGCCTGCGGTGGTTGCACCGTTACTACGCGTGCCGGTCAGGTGCGCCTCTGTCGCGAAGGGCCAGCGGTAGACGCGACGGGCTCCACACCAACGGTCGGAGTGTAAGTGCCCCCAAGAAAGCGTGCAAAGGTGGCTGCGCCGCCCACCAGCCGAACAGCACAGGTGACGGAGCGCGCGAACGAGCGCATCAATCCGCTCACCGTTGACCTTGCTGTCACCCTTGGCACCGAGCACCCACTACGACTGGAGCGCCCCATCGTTGTTGCCAGTGGACCACTCGGGTTTGGCAACGAGGCCGGTGGCGCGATTGACTTACGCGACGTTGGCCTCTTCGTCGTTCGCGGCATCTCGTTGCGGCCGCGATACGGCGGCTTGATGCCACGGCTGGTCGAAGTTCCAGGTGGCCTAATGCACGCGGTGGAGCGTGAGAACCCGGGCGCTGATGAGGTGATGGATCGACACGGCGCGAGCTGGCGTTCGGCGCCGTGTGCGGTCGCGCTCTCCCTTGTCGCAACATCGGTGAAGGAGATCGCCCAGCTGATTGCGCGAGTTGAACGGCGTGCCGATGAGCTTGGCATCGCGGCATTTGAGGTGGACCTCACGGCCCCATGCGATGGCCTTGATGGCGCCCGATGGGAATCGTCGGCGGATGAGGCCCTGCGCCTCATCGACACGGCGCGCGGTTCGACCGATCGACCACTGATCGCCAAGCTCTCGCCAGTGGCGAGCGAGCTTCGTCGTTTGGCGAGCGAGTCGCTCGACGCGGGGATTGACGTGCTTTCTGTGAGTGGATCGCCGCACGGGTTTCTCCCCGATCGTGCGCGACGTGGACCTGCGTTGGCAGCAGGGATCGGTGAACTCTCCGGGCCACTGGTGCGGCCTGCTGCACTCGCTGCGATTGCTGAGGCGATCAGTGGCGCGGGTGCACCGATTATTGGCGGGGGAGGGATCGGCTCGCCAGCCGACGCCCTCGACACCTTCGCCGCTGGCGCAAGCGCGGTGAGTCTTGGAACCGCACTATGGGCTGACTCGCGACTCCCGGGAGCGGTGGGCGATTCACTACGACGAGCGGTGGCGGCCCGTGGCGAGACCAACGTTCTCGCGCTGCGCGGGAGCGCGCTAGGCTCTCGCCATGAGTGAACCGCTTCGCCCACTTCGTGAAACGCTGACACCGCCCGCAGGCTACCCCGCCACCCCTGTTGATCCGCGAGATCCCGCAGCATCAACCCAGCGCATTGAAGGCCTCTTGCTCGCTACTGGCGCGCTGCAACACGGGCACTTCCTACTCAAGAGCGGACGCCACGGTGTTCAGTACCTCGAGAAGTGGTCCCTCCTGCAGCACCCTTCTGCCGCGGCAGAGATCAGCCATGCACTCGCCGTGCAGAGCCTCAACCTAGTCCAGGAGCTTGGCGGCGACATTGACCTCGTCGTGGGGCCAACCACTGGCGGGGTTCTTTTGGCGTATGAGGTTGGCCGACTCCTTGGAGTGCGTGGGCTTTTCGCTGAGGAGGTCCGAGGCGCCGATGGGCTGACGCGTCGTGAGTTTCGTCGCGGCTTTCAGATTCCACCGCGCGCGCGCGTCTTGCTCGTTGACGACATTCTGACCACGGGCGGATCACTGCAGGCGCTTCTGCCGCCGCTTTATTCCGCAGGTGCACACCCAATCGCCGCAGCCGTTGTTGCGAGTCGCACGCCGGGGCTCACGTCGATCGAAGCAGAGGGGCGCGATCCGATTCCCCTAATCGCTGGGATCACACTTGACCTACCAACGTACGAGCCAGTTGACTGCCCACTCTGCGCGGCGGGAGAGCCGATTGGCGCCCCTGGGAGTAGTGGTCGCTAGCTAGTTCGCGGCGAGCTCTGCAAGCGCCGCGTCAATCTCTTCTGGGCTAATCACTCCCTCAAGCGAGCGAAGTATGCGCCCGTCACGTCCGACGGTAAAGACCCACGGCTCAACCGGCAGTTGCCATGCATCAACAACGCTCGTTGGTTGCAGGCCACCACCCGTCGCAAGGATCGGGATTAATCGCGTGCCATTCCAACTCATCTGGTACGGCTCAACGTGGATGATCACGACTCCCGGGTGTCGATCGGCGGCGGCCTTCATGACCGCAAGTGTCGGCCCGCACGCCTGGGAGACACAGAATGCAGGCGAGGCGAAGACGATTGCAAAAGGTGTTCCGGTGGCGAGGAGCTCCGAGGCGGAGTGCGAATAGAAGTCGGCACGCGGATTGGGATCTGTTGAGACGCCAGCGACCCCATGTGGGTCAGTGGCGGCAATTGGCGTCGCAACAGTCGGCGCCTTGTTCCCAGGGCGTGGCGCGATTCCAGCCGACTGCACGACGGCAGTGACGCGAATCACCACGGTTGCGCCGGCGGCGTCAGTGCCGCTCAGCACGAGACCGATCTCACGCGCCCCAACTGGAATGTTGGTTGTACCAATGAAAAAGCCCCGCACGTCTTTGATTGCCCAGGTGAATGGGAGCGACGACGCTGCGGCGAGAGGCGTGCAGCCGTCGGTGGTGATGTCGAAGACCTCGCTCTTGAGCGTCCATGCCGGCGATCCGAGCGGGAAACTGGCGCCGTCAAGAAGTCCGACAATCAGTCGGGTTGGGCCAGGTGCGAGGTCGCTATTGGCGATGAGGGGGAGCGGCCCGGTGGAGGTTGCCTGCCCCGCGGCGGGCCAGGCATCGATGCAGCCGTGTCGCGCACTCCCGCCAGCGCTATCACTCGGCGAGGGGGTGGCGCTACCGCAGGCGACGAGGGTCGCGCAGAGGGAGGTGAGGATGGCGCTCCGCAATAGTTTCTTCACCTGCTCACTCTATCCCACGAAACCGAGGGTCGGCGTACCATCTAGCGTATGAAGAGTTTCCGCACCGCGCTCCGACTCCTGCTCGCCGCCACCATTGGCCTCGTTGTCGTCGGGGTGATTGTGCGTGCCACTGAGTCCGGCATGGGCTGCCCAGATTGGCCGCTCTGCTACGGACAGCTCATCCCACCAACCGCCGATTCAGGAAACGTCATCGCCTACAAGGCGTGGCTGGAGTGGATCCACCGCACCATCGCAGCGGGGATTGGCCTCATCGCCCTCGCGGTAGTCATCACCGCGCTGAGGAATCTCAAGGGCCGTCGCTCGCTCCAAGGTGCGTCGATTGCCCTGTTGATCCTCGTCCTCTTTCAGGCCTGGCTGGGACGCCAAACGGTCCTAGAGTCCAACTCGGGAATCTCAGTGACGGCGCACCTCGCGACCGCGATGGCATTCGTTGGGCTTCAGGTTTGGGTGCTGGCTCGTAGTGGATACGCCGAAGTGCTCGCTGGCATTCGCCGCGCAAGCGGTGCCGTCGTCGCGCCAATCGTTGCGGCGGGAGGCATTTACGCCCTGCTCCTCTTCGGATCAAATGTCTCAGGGACGGAGACGGGCCTGCTTTATCCAGACTGGCCACTCATGGGCGGCACGCTCTTCCCATCTGTGACGACGCTCTCAACACCACAGATCGCCCATCGCTACGCAACGGCGATCGTCGCGCTGATTCTCATTTCGGCACTCTGGATCGTACGCCGCGAGAAGGGGAGCCCGGTGCGCGTGCGTCAGCTGCTCACCTACGCTACGGCCACTTTCGCGGTCCAGTGCCTCATCGGCGCGGCACAAATCTTTACCAAGCTCGCACCCTGGACACAGACACTGCACGTTGCCCTCGCTACCATCATCTGGATCCTGACCGTCGGCGCCGCTTCGATCGCACTGCTTGAGGGGCGCGCTGCGGGCGGCTCATCGGCCGGAGGAGCAACGCGAAAATCGCAGACACGTCGTGAGACACTCTCCGCCTACTTTGCGCTCACCAAGCCGCGCATCGTGGAGCTACTCTTGATTACAACGATCCCCGCCATGCTCCTTGCCGCACACGGATTTCCGCCACTGACGCTCATTGCCGCCGCGCTCGTTGGAGGGACCCTTAGTGCGGCGAGTGCCAACGTCTTCAACTGCATTATTGATGCCGACATCGACGCTCAGATGGCGCGGACCGCTGCGCGACCGCTCGTCACGGGGCGGATTAGTGTTGGAGCGGCGCTCCTCTTCGCGAGCATCCTTGGCGTAGCGAGCTTCGTCTTTCTCGCCTTCACCACAACGATCATGGCGGCGTTTGTCTCGCTGCTCGCTATCGCCTTCTACGTGCTGATCTACACGCTGATCCTGAAGCGCTCAACACCACAGAACATCGTGATCGGCGGGGCGGCGGGCGCACTGCCGCCAGTGATTGGTTGGGCCGCGGTGACCGGCGATATCTCGCTGGTGCCAATCCTCCTCTTCGCCCTCGTCTTCTATTGGACGCCGCCACACTTCTGGGCGCTCGCGTTGCGCATCGGACCTGACTACGCCGCTGCAGGGGTGCCGATGCTTCCGGTCACCGCGGGACCTGCGGAAACCGCGCGGCAGATTTGGCTGTACACGATTCTTCTCGTTGCGATGAGCCTGATGCTCTGGGCGGTCGCTGGGATGGGTCTCGTCTACCTCGGCGTTGCTGTCGCTGGTGGCGGAATCTTCCTACTACGCGCTTGGCGTCTGCGCAGCGATGTGCTCGGCGATGGCCTGCTGCGTGGCGCAACGCGCCTCTATCGCTTCTCGATCAGCTACCTCACCCTGATCTTCGCCGCAATCGCGATCGACTCGATCCTGCCGCGCTAACGGCGAGCCCTTAGCGTCGGTCGGCCGCCGCTGCCTGTCGCTCTGCACGTCCGCCGCGATCGAGTCTGCCGAGCCAGAACTGCACCTGTGGCCCGATAGTGAGGGCGAACCAGATCGTGCCGAAGCCGAAGGTGCCCCCGAGCACGATCCCCAAGACACCCACCACGACCTCAATGGCGGTGCGCATCTTCCAGATCGGTTGTCCGGTTCGGTGATGGAGCCCCGTCATCAGACCATCGCGCGGTCCAGGGCCGTTACCGCTGCCGATGTAGATGCCCGAGCCGACGCCAACAATGGCGGTGCCGGCGATCGCGAGCGCGCCTGCGAGCAGTGGCTGTGCAGCGATCTCTGCTGCCGGTGGGACGCCGATGTAGGCGAGGAGGGCAATCTCTACGTTCATCACCCA
>Ga0136641_1000991_pt1 | contig 11920 bp, 26 predicted proteins | sample EliLak1302023Y_FD_115312 | JGI IMG/M metagenome (GOLD analysis project Ga0136641, IMG submission 115312) | Freshwater microbial communities from Elizabeth Lake, Yosemite National Park, California, USA - 13020-23Y | ecosystem: Environmental > Aquatic > Freshwater > Lake ...
CATGCGCTTTTTGGCCGAAACCTTATTCCAATCTTCATCTGGAATACGTTCTCCGTAGTTCCAGTTACGATTAACGATTGCATGGGCATAGCCCATCCAATCTGCTACTACATCATCCATGTCTAAATATATTATCATAACAATATTATAGCAGATTGTTTGAAGAAAGTCAACCTTCGTATATAGCTGAATTGGCTCCGTGTTCAGCACATTCTACTCTAACACAATAACAGCGATTGCCTGTTTTTTCTCGTATCAAAGCGTCAGCAAAGTTAAAAGCATGTTGGGCAAACTTCTCTGCACCCACGCCGTCAAAGATTCGAATCTCAGCCAAATCCAATGTTTCTAGTTCTTGGAATTTGGCTAGGTGTGGATCTTGTCGATCCAGAGCCAACTTGTGATCAAAGTGATCTTCCAGCCATGCTTTGAGCGGTTTAAGTCCGCCAAAGTCCACTGCCCAGTTCTTGTCGTCTAAAGCGTCACAGCCAAATGTGAATGTAAACGCTAGGCTGTAACCGTGTAGCAGATGACAGTGACTGTGATCTGCGTTTGGTTGACGGAATACCGCTGACAGACCAATGTTGTGTCCGTAGTGTTTTGTTGAAAGAAATTTTGCCATCTCTAGTCTCCTTTATATAGGTAGCAAGTTTGATGACATGCAGAATTTTTAGAGTCGGATGAATGCCATAGGAGTCGACTAAGTTTTGATGCTATGTATTATTATAGCATCTTTATTTAATCATTCCTAGTGGGGTCAAAAGATTTTACATCCTCTTTTACTTCTTTGATAGTATTTTGGATTGACTCAACGTGTTCGCTTACTTGGATGAATAAATTTACCATATCTAATAGTACCTTAATCACCCAGCCCCACCATATGATTCCGGTCGTGACGAAAAGTGTCCAAGCCGCGTAGAAAATGAGTGGTATGTCCGTGTTGATTATTTCATAGAGTGCGACCGCACCTATTAGGAATAGTATCGGGCTGAGTCTGCCGTACCAGAGCCAAAGTTTAATGTGCCAGTTAATCTGATTGAGTTTGTCTTTCATAGTAATCCCCTAATTTGCCAATAAGTGCCTAAACAAGAGTATTTCTCTTGTATAATTACTTATCTTGGATCCTCTATGAATTAACTGCCGATTAAACCGAACGGCTTCCAGTCACCGGGGTTTCCTGATTGGGTGCATACCCAACCAATATAGCTCATGCTCTTTGGATCATCATTCCAAATTACATCACCTTTCATGTATTGGCCATTTGCTGGAGCACCATTACCTGTTGCAAATAATTTATTACCCCAACGGATATTTCCTGCAACTTCAAAATCTTCGCGTGGATTTTTAACATTAACACCAACTTGACCATAAATGCGTGTAGTTACAGTACGATCTGTTTCGTTACTGATTGTAACGTCACCGTTGTACTCTACACTAATTCTGGCTTGGTCATCTGTGATGATGTCTATATTTTTAGTCTGTACTGTACCAATGCGTCCACGACTATTGGCGCCGCCAGTTAACACTAACTCAACATCGTTGACTGTATCGTAAACTGTTAGGACACCAGTTGCGGCTTCTGTGCCGATGCTTAGTTTTCCAGAAGTAGCATTGAAGAATACTTCCTCACCTAAGTTTACATCACCACTGACTGTTAGGCTTTCTAATATACCAACGGTTTGTAAATTGGATACTGTGACACTACCGCCTAGGGTATGTTGGCTTAGTATAGGAGCGCCGCCAATATGATAAGCACGATCTGGTGCTAGGTCTAGGCTGTCTGTGAACCAAAAACGACTTGGGTCATCACGCCAGATCAACTGTCTGGCATAGTCTGCCTGCGGCCAAATAAATCCGTGACCTGCATTTGTGCCTGATTCGTTATTTTTTGAAAACTCAAAGAAGGGTGCATCATACTTGGTATGAGCTACTAATTCGTGTGTAATTAGTTTGTTCACAGTTAGTTGACCGTAGACATTTAGGTCGCTACGAGCGACTAATTTGCCGTTTTCTAGGGTTAAGACATCGAGTATTGACATTAGCGTATTCCAGTAGTAGATAAGCCCGTCTTTGGGCTGTACCTACTATTTAGCGGAATACGTTGTAGTTTATTCGTGCTTGCTTACAACTGTGTCTACAAGGCCATAATCACAGGCTTCTTGTGCGCTCATGAAGAAATCTCGCTCCATATCACGTGCAAAATCTTCATAAGTTTTGCCTTTACTGTTGTGTGCAACATAGATTTCTGTAAGAGTTTTCTTCATTTTTAGGATCTCCTTTACTTGGATTTCCATGTCTGTAGCCTGCCCGCCAGCCCCGCCGCTAGGCTGATGAATCATATGACGAGCTTGAGGCAACATATAGCGTTTTCCGGCACTCCCTGAACTGGCCAATAAACTGCCCATGCTACAGGCTTGACCCATAACAAAAGTAGCAACATCACACTTGACAAACTGCATTACATCATAAATGCTCATACCTGCGGTAACTACACCACCCGGACTATTAATATAAAAATTAATGTCTTTATCTGGGTCTTCTGACTCTAAAAACAGCATCTGTGCTACGATCAAGTTAGCTGAATCGTCATGTACAGGACCATTTAAGAACACAATACGTTCTTTTAAAAGTCTGCTGTAAATGTCATAAGCACGTTCGCCATTACTAGACTTTTCAATTACCATTGGTACTAACATAGTTTTCCTTATTTTGTTTTTTCTGCTAACTCTTTATATCCAGCCCAACTTGGGTGAACATTATCTTTCTGCATGCGATCTGTTCTTAGAATAATATCATTATTCTCGTTGGCTACATGCCATACTGCTGACTGAGCCTTGGGAAACTTATCGCTAGGCATGATCCAATATACTCTATCTGCTTTGGTTAGTTTGCGAATTACTCGCAGTTCTTCTTCAGTTTTAATGTATTTGTGATCATTTGATCCTAAACTTATGATAACAGTTCCAGCAACGTAGGGACTTTTGTCTACATTCTTATCTAGCCATTGGTGGCTGTTGATACCGCCTTTACTATATGAAACACATTCTTGTCGCACTAGGTGGGTGCCTACTGCAATGCTGTCACCCATAATTAAACAATCCAACATTATTATTTTCCTTTTTGTAAGTCGTACTCTTTAACCATTTTGTAAAGAGGATCAAAAGGTTCCCCCTTACGTTCTATAATATCTGGACGACTTTCTGCCAGCATACTTAGATAGTAGTCATCCGGGAAATGGCGTAGTACACCCAATGCCCTCTTTCTAATTTCTTTAGGAACCCTTGGTGTTTTTTTACTATCTAATAGGTCTTCACAAAAGCTCTTAGCGTACATTATAGCACGATATCTTTCATCGGGCAATGTCATTCTTCGTGTCCTTCTGCTTTCATCACTCTTGCACGTTCACGTTCTTGTCTCAGTGCATCGTATTCTGCTGTACGTTTGGCATGTTCTTCTTCACGTTTGGTTTCGCACGGATCGCAAATAGCTCGCATCCAGCCGCTGTTGTTTTGAACCCCGGCAGGATTACCACAGCTTTCACAAGTTACGCCCGACATTGATTCTGCCATGCTAACAAGTCCGCTGATATATTCATCACCACCTGTGTAGTAAAAACGTAATGTGCCAAACTTTTCTTTGACTTGATCCAACGTCACCTGTGATACAACTTCTTCTTTTCTATTCTTCCAATCGATATGATGTTGGATATTGCCCATAAGCTGATTCAATATATTGAACCAACCATCGCCACATTCAAAACCCCAACACATACAAGTTTCTTGCATGTCCTTGTTGCGGTTAACCATCATCTTTGGGTAAGTCTTACATAGGTATTCGTCTAGTTCTTTTTTCATTTTATAAATTGTCCTAATTCTGGAGCTTTCCAGCCCACTGGTTTTAAAACTTTACCATCCCCACGCTTACGAACCTTGCCTGTCTCTTTATCGATCTTAGCAAAGTTTGTACTCATAACTTCTTTCCATGCACCTTCTGCATCCCAACCTGCACTGTGTATCGCTCCAATAGTAACAACTAGAATATCAATAAGTGCATCTAACTGTTCAACACGGTCATTAGCTCGCTGTGCGGCCAAGAACTCGTCATTGAATTCTTCGTGGATCAAATCAATATACAATTTATATTGTGCCTCGTTATAATCGCCTACGCTTTGTCCGCAGGCTGTCATAAACTTTTCTTGATCTCTAAACGGATTCATAAACTTCCTCTTGTAAATAGCGTTTCAATTCTTTATCTGTGGGTTCTACAGTATAGTTCTGCTTGAAGAATATTTCATAGCTGTCGCTACCATATTTTCCGATCCCATATAACATTGTAGCATCATCTCCGTCCCAAGTCAAAAAGTCTTGACTCATTTTTACTAGACGTTGATAACGAACGTTCATCATACCTAATGGTTCAATAATGCTCTTGACAAACTCTTCATTGGCCTTGAGCAAGGCATACGGAGTAGGAAACCAATATAAGAACTCTGGCAAGACCATTTTAACTGGTTTACGGCCAGTTTGGTTCAACATAATAACGCCCGCCATGTGTTGCCAAGGGCCATCTATCTGTTGCTGTACCATTAGATCATCACGTAACGGCTCAAAGAATTTCATTCTTCTTCCTCACGGAGAAGATCTCGATAAGTTTCTAACAAGGCAATCATACTATCAATACCGCCAGCATTCATAGTAATTTCACTATACCCCATTGAAAAACTAACACGATTATTGTCAGTGAGCCCTAAACGATAGTATGTATGAGTGGGTTTCTCTTTTTCCTCTGGAGGTTCAACAGGCGCTACTGCCTTAGGAGTAGGAAACGGTACTACATTTTCTGGCATTTTATTTTTCTTAAACAAATCAAACATTACGGGCTCCATATTAAAATAACGGGCGACAGGCGGAACTAACAAAGGTAGTGCTAACACACAGATCCATATCATCTGAATATACTCTGTGTGGACTTCCTTGAAGTATAACGCACAAGGCAGACCTACTACAAGATAAATGAACGAACACCAAAACAAATAGTATCCGCCAGTACGTCCAAATATCTTCATATTACTTGCCTTTCCTTAGAATAAAATTACGATCACAGTCATTACTAGAACAGCCAGTAATGCGACAATTATACTATACGTTATGGACTTTGTCAATGCCCAACGTTCCTTCCCATCAAACTCTCTTACAGTAGTAATCACAAAGTGAATAACTACTGCAAGGAGAGCAAATACTAACCAAAGGCGGATCATTTAGTTTCTTCCAGCCATTGTTGAGCATCTTCTTTAGTAATCTCACCATTGTTAACTTTAACAATTAGTTCACGCAGAGCCTGATTGACATATTCGTTAAATGTCATATCAGCTTTGTGTGCGGCCTTAAAAGCAAACATCAGTAAGTCATCAGGTAAGTCTAACGGAATACTTACATCTGTGCTATAATCTTCGCCTGCTCGAATGGCCATGCACTTTTGGATAAAGTCGTCGTCTACTTCGAGATCAACATAGTCAACTTCGTCCCATGCTTGATTGCGATCCACATCTAGACGTTTGGCTTCTTTACGATTCTTCTTTTGGAAGTCTTGATTAATCATACGGTATGCACGATTATGCACATAGTCATGTGCCTGCACTTCATACACAGTTTGATCTCGAGTATCAAAAGTGATCGTAAAACTGTGGCCATCTTGCTCGCCGTTCCAGCTGTCTAGCTGATAAACATTGTCGCCGTAGCATTTCCACATATAGTCACTACCTTCAGTAATGCGGTAGTTGACCAATTCCATCCATTCTTTCATTGTTATCATTTTGCTTCTCCGGTTACAAGTTTACTTTCTTTGATAGTACGCATTAGATTTTTATTGCGTTCCTTTTGTTCTGCCTTGGCACGTTTGTCATCGTTACTTAACGTCATCATCATGTCGTAGTTACGAGCCCATTCAACACCGTGCAACCATGTTTCAAGTTGTTCCAAACTGCCAATATACAGTTCAGCATCACGACTATATACGGGCAAGGCATCTGCATCTTTTGGCACTAGAGCAAGGCTTTGTTCTTGCCGTTCCCAGTCGCCGTGCTTGGGCTGTTTGAATTTAAAACCCAGCTTGTCGATTTTTTCTTCCATGCGTCGAATTCTTTGAATTGTGTTCCAACCGCTCATATCAATCCTTATCTACAGGTATACAGTGGGTAGCCCACAGGCCTTTTTGTACCCACATGTCTCCACCCTTATTTGGCACCATAACAATACCGTTTAGGCACAGGGGAGTAGGCGGTGTGTATTTTACAAGTACATAGACACCGATTACAATATTACAGGCCAACAAGGCCATCAAGATTCTATATGTCCATTTACTCATTTGATGTCGTCCGGTGTTACAGGAAAGTGGCTGATGATCAAATCCAATGCCGCGATAGTCTGCATATTACTACCTACATCTTCTGGATGTAGCCAATAACCTTTAGGATTGGCATCACTCTTTGGATTCTTTTTCCACTGCTTGAGTTCTTTCTTTAGATAGGCACGATAGTCTTTTAGATTCATGCTGGTGATGCGATCTGCTGTTTCACCATCGATCCATTGGTAAGGCTTGTGTTTTGCTTTACTCATTTGAGTCTTTCTAATTAAGTTGTCTATGCTATAAGTATAGCAGGTTTTTACCGATTAGTCAATCATTATGAACACAACTGTAAAAAATATTGCCCAGAAAAAATGCCCAAAACAAACAAGTGCAACGGGTAAAAGCCATTTCATACGGTATCTCTTTCTTTGGTTAGTTCACACAACATTAAAAAGTGTTCGTAGGCCTTACGTATAGCCGGATTGGACAGCAGTTTTTCAGCTTCTGCTATCTGTGCTTGTATGCCTGCTTCGGCAATGTCTCTAGCACAACCTATATTCAGTGTGGCCAGATCATCACCAAACTCTTTGGCCAGTTTCCGCCAGGCCTTCCGCTGTCCTTCTGTAATAGGAGTACGCTGTGGCCGCATCTCGCTGGCTTTACTAATTGCTCGACAGATAGCATCTTCTGCCACACGGCCTGCCGCAATCATAGGAGCATACGCAGGATCAATATTAAAACGGCGACTAGATCCGCCCGGATAGCTTTGTACTAGGTGTGTACCTTTTGGAAAGCTGTCGCAGAACTCGCTAGAGTAAGAGCTATGCGGAACGTAGCGACGACCCTTTTTGATATAGAAAATTGTTTCTTCTTTCATTTTTAAACCATTTCGTCAATGTTGTTATCCTTGTCAAGGTCCTGGGGCCTAATCTTCTCTATTTCTCGTTGACGATCTTTAATCGCTTTGATCTGTTGCTGTTTAATAGTTTCTTGTTGGGCAAGTTTCTGTAACTCGACCTTGTGAGCCATTGCAGGATTAACCCCGCTTACTTTCATTTTTTAAACCTCGGCATGACATTGTGTCCTGTGTATTGAAACGAGTCCAGCATGGGCAATAGTCCAGCCAAATCATCACTAGGATGTCGTTGTATTAAGGGCAAGCGTTCACCATCATTCAGCATGAAGTACAAGTTCTCTGTGCCTTCTTCGATTTGATATTCAAAGATGTATTGTAAGTCTTCTAGGGTCATTCTTCAACTCCATTTCATTAAAAACCAAGTAAACAATTTTTTGTCAACTACCTTATAATGATATGACTCGCCTCCTCCAGGAGTAAGCCAAGCAGGATCATTATCGTCTTCTGGAAAATCACATTCTCCTAAATCTTTTAATCCGTAGATTTTTTGGATAATCTTAGCAAAATCTTCCAAATCTAAGTCACTACCTGCATGAACACCCTTACCGTCAGGCGAATGAAAAGTGGTTACTTTATCCCATATTTTGTATGGCATTTTGTAAATCATTCTTCGTCTTCAATCTCTACAGTAGGATCAACTTCGGCACTTGATGGAGGGCGACCTGCCTTCTTAGCACCCCACGGGCTTGTTGGCACGGCACCCTCCACACGACCGCTTTCACGGTATGCTCCATATTGGATCTTGCCACCATTGGCAAGGAACTCTGCTACTGCTTTATCATGTTCTTCACTCATTTGAATACCTTTAAAATCATAATCTCTTCATTCATACGTCCGTTCATTACGGTCTCAGTAGCCTTGATCTTGGCAAACCAAGTTTCAATTCTCTTGTTAGTGTTCTGCTCTTTGAACTCACGCAATTGAACTTCTGGCTTGCGCAGAGTTTTCTGTGTGCTCTTTACCGTGAACTCTAAAATACTTGTACCTTTAATAGCAAGTCCAGCACTGGTCTTGGCAGTATAGATACCAATCTTACGAGTCTTGGCGTTGTACACTACAGCACCTTGAGCACCTACTAACTGTGTAGGAGGCACTGACGTAAGTCCCAGCTTGTCGTCGCTGACTTTAAATTTTAGTTTAGCAACCAATTTCTCAGCCGGTACAACTTTCTTAGCACGTGGCTTCTTGTTCAGTTTGGCCTCTGCCGCAATTTGGTCACATGCTGTCATAATGCTTTCGTAGAAGTCAATCAACTTCTTGACATTTTTACGAGCCACATGGCTGTATGCTTCACGCAACTGTTCATCTGCATTACCACTGGCAAGCTCTAACAACTCGTCCTGACCACGTTTAAAGTATGCTTTAATAAAACGAGCATGAGCGGCCTTGGCACCCTTGCCACGCAACAAGTTTGTCATCTTAAATGCTTTTGGATCAAATGCATCTGGATCAGTAATCCAAGTGTCAATAGCATAGTCAATTTCTTCACTCATGTCACCTGCGGCATCTTTCAGGCGATCTTGGATAGTAACCACAGGAGCCACAGCCTTAACGGCTTTAATTTCTTCTACTTCTTCAATATCATTCTTGCCAGACTCAACAACGTCCTTAATACTTTTCTTTAGGTAATCTGAAAAACTACGACCCTTGTTCCAGTCTTTGTGGCTGTCTGGCATGCCCTTGATCAAGCATGATGCAATAGCACCCATAGTCAAATTACAGCGCCAGTCTTTGGTTTTCTTAAAAGCGGTAATTTCAGTCTTGCTCATACCAGTACGACCCATCCAGTCGATAACTTTTGGCTTAAGGTCCCTAGCTGAACCTTCCAAACGATACCACTTCATTGCTTCGCGATATTTTGCGCCAAACTGTTCGCCAGTCAAGCCTTCAACATCATTCCAAGTTGGACTATGATCTTTCTTTGCGTTCACGCGATGTGCAGTAACCTGTGCTTTGGTCACGCGAGTCTTCTTTGCTACTGGTGCTTTTGTTGCCATTTACCACTCCTTAGTGTTTCAATATGTATATATTATACAGTCTTTATTTGGTTTTGTCAAGTCTCATCATCGTCCCAAGGCACAGGAAACCAGCCCAATTTTTGGAGATCTGCCCGAATTTCTTCAGTTACCTGACCTTCCGGAACGTAATCACGCCCATTCGAATCTACTTTGGGCTTAGTACCATCTAGTCCGTTGCCTAATTCCCTATTGCCAATACCGCTACAGTACCAATCGATGTAGTCACCTTGTTCACGCATGTCAGCTATTATACCGCCACTGTGGCGCCAGCTGGCACTCCACCGCTGTTCTTTTAGAATAGGTATAACTGCCAATTTGGTAAACTGCATATTGCACATGGCCGCATATAAGTTTTGGGCATAGTTGTCACTAGACTTGGCCTTGTCGCAAATCCACTCAGTGCTACGCAGATCGTACTCCATGTTGTCTTTTTGCCACTCTGGATCGTGAATCTTGTTGGCATCATCGATCTTGATCTGTTCCCACATATCGATGTAGGCTTGATTAGGTTCTTCACCCTTTTCTTCTGCCCGTTTAATTGCACCTTCTTTTTGAAAGGTGTGCCGCTCAGGGCTTGACGATACTTTGGGGTTTTCTGAATTCTTTGACATCGGCTATTGCATTCTTTAATGTGGTTGAATAGTTTAGTGCGGCCTGTTCATTCATACTAATTGTAGTTTCGAAATCAACATAGCCCTTACTCCAGATGGACTTTGTAAGTTTTAATTTTCTAGCAAGACTGTTGTATAGTCCTTTCAAGTACCATTCAGCTTCTTGTAACCAAACATTGTCAATATCGTACTTGGGCTTTAATTCTTCACTCCAGCAGTCTGTTTTAACTGTTGTATAGATGTTTACATTAACACCGCACTCGTCTGCTTCAACCCATACGTTGTGTTCGTGATCAGATTGTCCGCAGTCGCAGACTACCTTGTAAACTTTTGAGTCGCCCCAATCGTGAGTTTTTAAAATACCTTCTGCTGGTAATTGTGCTTTCATTGCAGGTTCCTTTTATCTGGATCAACTTCATTTTCAAATGCACGAGACAGTATTTCTGCTTCTTCTTCAGAGAGGTCGTCTAGATCAACGGGCTTTGCTAATTTTTCCATATCACCGTTTTCAAACATACGCTGGATCTCACTGACCATTTCGTCAAGTTCTTCTTGGGTGCCATCGAAGTGATCAAAGCATCCGGGCGCAAATTCTAATTTAAGTTTTTTAGTAGCCATATTTTTACTTTCTATTTTATGATTTGTCAACATTAATGATTTCACTAATTTCAGTTTTAAAGATCCAATCAGGACTGGCCAGCAATCCTTTGTCTGGAACAATGAATATGTGTGTAGGGAATCTAGCCTTGATATTTTCGATAATCTCAAGGTCAGTCTGTCCTTGACCTAAAAATGTATTTGAGTCAGAATCAAACCAATACTGCATTGTTCCGTGCATCTCAACCCTTACTTCATGAACCATGTCAGCCAGCACTTGTTTAATTTGTGACTTGACTTCCTGATGAAGTATTTGATTTAAAATATACTTAACTGTAGTATAGACGAACAGCGCCGTAAAGGCATATATCAAGATACTGATGATAGAGTCTTCCATTATTTTTTCCAGTTAAAAGGACATTTTTTAGTTTTACCTAACCACTTGCGATCTTTAATCCAATCGTGTGCCATTTCGTACATCTTCTCAAGACCTAGCTTTTGAATGTAATTTTTCACAACAATCATTCCGTACATGGTTTTCAGCAGATCGTTAGACTGTTCTATTCTTTCCAGTTCTACCTTGCGACCCTTTTTATCAATAAATCTAACATAGAACAACGGGTCACCTCTTTTAAACTCCAGTGGTTGGCTAGGATCTAAAATTTCAAATGTAAAGTCCAGCGGACGTATCCAACGATGGATATTGTATGTACCAGGAATTACTTTGATATTCCTTAGAGTGGGACTATCATGCATCATAGCAGGTAATGATTCAATGATCACGTCTTCGTCAGCAACAAACACCATTTTAGGACCTAGTGTGCATATTGGACGATCAGGGTTTACAAAATCGTTTGGTCTACGAATACACCATTCGTTGAAAAACTTTTGATCAAATCGGTCAATGCTGTAGGTCTTAACATGTGGTTTTGGAGTAATAGTAAAATCTACAGGACAGCGGATTAGATATGTATTTTTAAAATATCCTTGTATAGCAGGACAAGGAAGTATATCGCTACCTTCCCTATCTCCTGCAATAGTCTTATACGCAAGTTCTGGAGGCTGTACTGCTACATTTTGCCATTCTGAAAAGTAACCAAAGCTATCGCTCGGTTGTCCCTCATTATGGACGAACGGAGTCCATCCAACTTTAACTGTACCTTTTAGGTCCATAGTCCTTGTCTTATCTTAATCAAACGAATCATCATTTCTTCGTCTTCTTTTTCGTAGGCGGCTTCAATTTTTTGTAGTAGCCTGTGTGCCTTGTTGCTGGCTTTTTTAAGCACTGGGTCTTTGTCCTCACTGAAACTCAGTCTGCCGCCATTTGCCAAACGACTGGCTTCACAGGCCGCAGTCCAGCCACTTGCATCATACGGGTCAGGACGATTGCGATAGGTCACAGTCCACCAAGTGTACAGTTCGATAATTTCTTTGGC
>Ga0136641_1000992_pt1 | contig 11906 bp, 7 predicted proteins | sample EliLak1302023Y_FD_115312 | JGI IMG/M metagenome (GOLD analysis project Ga0136641, IMG submission 115312) | Freshwater microbial communities from Elizabeth Lake, Yosemite National Park, California, USA - 13020-23Y | ecosystem: Environmental > Aquatic > Freshwater > Lake ...
GCTAAGAGATTTGCCGAACATGCTGGCGGGGCACGGATATTTTTAAAGCGCGAAGATCTTAACCACACGGGTAGCCACAAGATTAATAATGTTTTGGGTCAAGCTCTGTTAACCAAGCGCATGGGTAAAAAGCGCATCATTGCCGAAACAGGTGCTGGTCAACATGGTGTTGCATCTGCAACGGCTGCTGCTTTGATGGGACTTGATTGTGTTGTCTACATGGGCGAAGAAGACACTCGTCGTCAAGCACTCAATGTGGCACGAATGAAATTACTGGGTGCCCAAGTTGTTCCAGTTACATCAGGATCCAAAACTTTAAAAGATGCTATTAACGAAGCTATGCGTGACTGGGTTACTAACGTTGCAGACACTCATTACATGCTGGGCACGGTTGCCGGACCACACCCGTTCCCAACGATGGTTCGTGATTTCCATAAAATTATTGGCAAGGAATCGCGTGAACAAATGTTGGCCTTAACTGGACGACTTCCTGATGCGGTCTTGGCATGCGTAGGTGGTGGGTCTAACGCAATCGGAATCTTCAATGAATTTATTCCAGATACCAATGTTCGTTTGATTGGTCTTGAGGCAGGTGGAGATGGTGTCGAAACTGGACGTCACGCCGCAACTATTACTGGTGGATCTCCGGGTGTTTTACACGGAACTCGTTCCTATGTTTTACAGGATGAAAACGGCCAAACCGTTGAGTCTCATTCAATTTCTGCCGGGCTTGATTACCCAGGAGTTGGCCCGGAGCACGCCTATCTACATGACATCGGTCGTGCCGAATATCGCGCGATCAATGATGATGCAGCAATGGCCGCTTTTGAATTGCTGTGCAAAACTGAAGGAATTATTCCTGCGATCGAAACAGCACATGCACTTGCTGGTGCATTAATTATTGGAAAAGAACTTGGACCAGAGGCAAATTTATTAATCAATTTATCTGGCCGCGGCGATAAGGATGTACAAACAGCTGCTGAATACTTTGGAATACCACTGTAATGACGCAGCTTGATTCAGTAATGGCAAAGGTGCGCGCAGAAAATCGCGCCGCACTTATCGCCTATATTCCGGCTGGCTTTCCATCACAAGCTGGATGCGCCAAAGCTATTCAAGCATTGGCTGATGCAGGGGTCGATGCGATAGAAATCGGCTTTCCATACAGTGATCCGGTTATGGATGGGCCAGTAATCCAAGAAGCTGCTGACATTTCTCTAAAAGGTGGCACGAAGGCTGCCGATGTTTTCGCTGCGCTCAAGGTTGCATCAAGTACCGGCGTCGCTGCTGTCGTTATGACCTACTGGAATCCCATCGCAAAGTATGGTGTCGAAAAATTTGCACAATCGATTGCCGATAATGGCGGTTCGGGAGTAATTACCCCCGATCTAACAATTGAAGAATCAGATGCATGGATTTCAGCAACTAAGAAGAGTGGCATCAATCCAATTTATGTCGTAGCACCAAGTACCAAAGATGATCGGTTACAAAATGTCACAGCAAAAACAGGTGGCTTTGTTTATGCAGCAAGCATGATGGGCGTAACTGGCACTCGGGACGCTGTTGCATCAACAGCCAGTGAACTAGTTGCTCGCGTTCGTACCGTTAGTGACTTACCAATTTCTGTCGGTTTAGGAGTTTCAACCCGTGAGCAAGCGAAATCATTAGCCGCATATGCAGATGGGGTAATTGTTGGATCTGCTTTTATTAAATTATTGCTAGAGGCAAAATCAGAACAAGAAGGATTGGACGCCATTTCTCATTTGGCGAAAGAATTAGCACTTGGGGTTCGTGAAGGACGATGAAGCAATTTAATACTCGTTTTCAACCCTATCTAACATTGCTTGCACGCCTACTTCTTGGTGGAGTCCTACTTGTTGCCGGGGGATTAAAGGTTACAAAGCCGACTGATGCGGCAAACGCCGTTGCCGCTTATAAATTGTTGCCGACAAACATTGCTCATTTACTTGGGTATGCATTGCCGTGGTTAGAAGTGGCGATCGCACTGCTCTTAATTGTTGGCATTGTGGTCCGCCCAGCTGCTATCGCAGGTGGATTAATCATGGTCATCTTTATTGGAGCTATCGCCTCTGCGTGGGCGCGTGGGCTGGTAATTGACTGTGGATGCTTCGGCGGAGGAGGCGCACTAGATCCTGCTTTGGCAGATCAGGTGCATAGGACCTATTTCATAGAAATTATGCGCGATTTAGGTTTGGCTCTAACCGCTCTTTATCTGTACTTTTTCCCATACGGAAAACTTTCCTTTGAAAAGGCAGCGGTAGAGGAGTAACAATGGCAAAGCAACAGGTGAAGAGTGGCGATAACACAACACGTTGGATCGTGATTGCCATGGTTTTACTAGTCGTAGTAACTGGTGTTGTTTTCTCATTGATGAGCCAAAGTAATAAGGAAAATGCCTCGCTTGCTGCTCTTGATGGCACAAAATTGCAACCTGCAATTGTTTCTACAATCGATGCTGCAAATGGTTCTGCCATTACCTTGAATTCAGGGCAAGCTAAGGCCGTTGATATTTGGGAAGATCCTCAGTGCCCTGTTTGTAAAAACTTTGAAGATGCAAACGGTACTTACATCGAATCTTTGGTCCGTGAAAAGAAAGCAACTGTTCGCTTTCATGTACTTTCATTCTTGGGAGATGAATCTGTTCGTGCCGCAAACGCTTCTTTTTGCGCAGCAGATGAAGGTCAGTATTTAGATTTCCACCATGCTTTGTATGCTGTCCAATCTCCGCTTGAGAATTCAGGCTTCTTGAGCAATGACAAATTAGTATCCATCGGTAAGAAAATCGGCTTTAATTCAACAAAGTTTGCAAACTGCGTTACAAAAGGTTCGAAAATTGATTTAGTTAAAGCTAATTACGATTCGATGTCGAAATTTGGCGTCAAGGGAACTCCAACAGTTTTCATCGATGGAAAATTGTGGGAGCGCAAGAGCCCAGATTTCAACTTAGCTGAGTTCAAAGCTGCAGTAGAAGCCAAGTAAATTGTGCTGATTGCATTTCCAACGCCAGCGCAATCGGCGTTGGAAATCGGTCCGCTCACTATCCACTTCTACGCGTTATGCATCATCACTGGTGTTGCTATAGCTATGTGGTTAGGCGACAAAAGATTTCGTGCTCAAGCAGTTAATGGCAAATCTGTTGTTTCTGAAGTAGCTATCACCGCAGTTCCGGTCGGAGTAATTGGTGGGCGTATTTACCATGTTCTTTCCTCACCATCGGCTTACTTTGGTTCGGGTGGACATCCGATGGATGCATTAAAAATTTGGGAAGGCGGACTCGGTATCTGGGGTGCTATTTCACTAGGTCTATTGGGTGCATTTCTGCGATATCGAACATTGCAAAAGCGCATGGATCTACCTTCCTTTGCAGTCTTTGCCGATGCATTGGCCCCCGGGATTTTATTGGCTCAAGCAATTGGTCGATTTGGAAATTGGTTCAACGGAGAATTATTTGGGCGCCCATTAAATGCATGGTGGGCACTTGATGTTCCAGCCAAATATCGCCCATTTGGATACAGTCAATTTGAATCTTTTCACCCAACATTTTTATACGAAGCGATTTGGTGCGTTCTTGTTGCAACCGCACTGATCAAATTCGGCAATAAACTCAAAGCAGGCCAGGTATTTTCGGCATATGTATTCTCCTACTGTGTGGGTAGATTCTTCATCGAGCTGATACGTATTGACTCTGCAAACACAATCGCTGGATTGCGCATAAATGTCTGGGTTAGCATGATCATTGCTATTGGTTCCGCCCTTGTTTTCGCACGTGCCTCGAGAAAGATTGCTTAGCTTTCAGGTAGGCTAATTCCATGGCATTGGAAGAGGTTCATAAGCGCAACCAAGAACACCGTACCCACCGAGCCGGTTGGCTGCGCGCGGCGGTCCTTGGTGCAAATGATGGCCTTGTCTCAACCGCATCGCTGATGATTGGTGTGGCAGCAGCCGGAAAAAATGATTTTCTCGTAACAGCAGGTATTGCAGGAATTACTGCAGGTGCGATGTCGATGGCGGTTGGCGAATATGTTTCTGTTCGTTCCCAAAATGATGTCGAAGCATCTGATCGTTTATTAGAAATTGAGCATCTTGCTGCAGATCCAGAAGGTGAGCTACAAGAGCTGCAACATATTTATATCAATCGTGGCCTAACCCCCGAACTTGCATTGCAGGTTGCACTTGAGATGCATCGCAAAGATCCACTCGAAGCGCATCTTCGTGATGAACTTGGGCAGCACCCACATACAAAGGCCAGACCTGTTCAAGCCGCTGTTGCATCGGCCATCTCATTCACATTGGGCGGCTTGATTCCATTTGCTGGAGCATTTGCTCCAACGCTGGGCGCAAAGGCGTTGAGCATTGTTGGCTTCACAATTGCTGGTCTGATCTTGACCGGAGTCATCAGCGCCCGCACCTCAGGTTCAAAGGTCTTAGCTCCAACCATCCGTGTCTTGATTGGCGGCTGCCTAGGTATGGCGATCACCGCTGGAATTGGGCAAATCGCCAATATTTCCGGGCTCTAATTCGCCTCACTTGACTCTTCACATAGAACGAGTTGTTGCTACGATTTCCCACTAAGCAAGGCCCGGGCCAAGGATGTCCCTCTTCACGTAGGACCATTCAGTGGGAGCATCGCGCATGGCACTCGCATCTAATTATCCACAAGCACAAGGGCTTTATAACCCTGCCAATGAACATGATGCTTGTGGTGTCGCGATGGTTGCCACCCTTAACAAAGTTGCAACACACGAGATTGTTGCTAAAGCGCTGACAGCTCTTCGCAATATGGAGCACCGCGGTGCTTCAGGTGCTGAACCAGATAGTGGAGATGGTGCTGGAATCTTAATTCGCATCCCAGATGCTTACTTTCAAGCGGTAGTAGATTTTAAACTTCCAGCAGCTAATGCGTATGCAACCGGTATTGCATTTGTGGCGCGTGGGGCAGATGTTAAGGCTGATATCGCAAAGATTGCTGCAGAAGAGGGTTTAACAGTTCTTGGATGGCGGGAAGTTCCGATTAACTCCACGTCGTTGGGCAAAACTGCTCTATCTGTCATGCCAGATTTCCACCAACTCTTTGTTGCTGGCGCAAATGGCGAAACAGGAATTGCTTTGGATCGCTTGGCATTTTGTTTGCGAAAGCGCGCAGAGCACGCACTGGATCTGTATTTTCCATCTCTGTCATCACAGACCATGGTGTACAAGGGAATGCTTACAACCGGACAGCTCGAAGAGTTTTTTCCAGAATTATCTGATGAGCGCGTTGTTTCACCGCTGGCATTGGTTCACTCACGTTTTTCTACGAATACTTTTCCTTCTTGGCCACTTGCGCACCCTTATCGCTTTATTGCTCACAACGGTGAAATCAATACCGTTAAAGGCAATCGCAATTGGATGCGCGCTCGCGAATCATTATTAGCAAGTGATGTAATTCCGGGCGAGTTAAAGCGCTTATTCCCAATTGTTGAAATGTCAGGTTCAGATTCAGCATCTTTTGATGAAGTTCTAGAGTTGTTGTACTTGGGTGGGCGTTCATTGCCGCATGCAGTCTTAATGATGATTCCAGAGGCGTGGGAAAACCATGCAACGATGCCGCAGAATCGTCGTGATTTTTATGCATTCCATGCATCAATGATGGAGCCATGGGATGGTCCAGCATGTGTGACATTTACTGATGGGCATCAAGTTGGCGCAGTCCTTGACCGTAATGGATTACGTCCATCGCGTTTTTGGGTAACAAAAGATGGTCTAGTGGTTCTGGCATCTGAAGTTGGTGTACTTGATATTCCAGCTGAAAACATTGAACGCAAGGGCCGCTTACAACCAGGAAAAATGTTCTTGGTAGATATCGAGCAAGGTCGAATTATCGAAGATGGCGAAATCAAAGATGAGTTAGCAAACGCTGCGCCATATAAAGAGTGGCTGCACGCAGGAATGGTCAAGCTCAGTGACCTTCCGTCGCGCGAACACATTGTGTATCCACACTCATCTGTTGTTCGACGCCAACGCGCATTTGGATACACCGAAGAAGATCTGCGCATCCTCGTCACACCTATGGCAAAAAATGGCATGGAAGCACTTGGTTCGATGGGAACAGATACTCCTATTGCGGCACTTTCCGACAAGCCACGATTGATCTTTGATTATTTTTCACAATTATTTGCACAAGTTACAAATCCACCGTTGGACGCAATCCGCGAGGAACTTGTAACAAGTCTTGGAACCGCAATGGGACCTGAGCACAATTTGTTGGATCCAGGTCCAGCTAGCTGTCGTCAAATCTCTTTGGCATTTCCAGTAATTGATAATGACGAACTAGCAAAGATTATTCACGTCAATGCCGACGGAGATTACCCAGGTCTTAGTGCGCATGTCGTCCGTGGTTTGTTCAGCATTGCCGATGGTGGAGATTCTTTACGTGATCGATTAAACGAGATCAAGGCGGAAGTTTCACGAGCTATTAGTGATGGTGCGCGAATTATTGTTTTATCTGATCGAGATGGCGACGCTGAAAACGCGCCGATTCCTTCACTACTTCTAACATCTGCAGTTCATCATCATTTGATCCGTGAAAAGACTCGTACCAAAGTTGGCCTGGTCGTCGAAGCTGGCGATGTTCGCGAAGTTCATCATGTTGCTCTTTTGATTGGTTATGGCGCGGCCTGCGTTAACCCTTACCTTGCAATGGAGTCTGCCGAAGATTTGGTTCTACAAGGCGTCATCACTGGAATTACCCCAGAAAAAGCTGTCAAGAATCTAATCAAGAGTCTTGGCAAGGGCGTTCTAAAGGTCATGTCAAAGATGGGTATCAGCACTATTGCCTCATATACAGGTGCACAAGTATTTGAAGCTATTGGATTGTCACAAGAAGTAATCGATGAATACTTTGTCGGAACAACTTCACGTCTTGGTGGTGTTTCACTCAACGTCATTGCTGATGAAACAATTGCACGTCACCACGTTGCGTATCCACCTGGGGGAGAAGTTCCAGGCACAAAACGCCTGCCAATTGGCGGCGAGTACCAGTGGCGCCGCGAAGGTGAACCGCACCTATTTGATCCAGAAACTGTCTTCACTTTGCAGCACTCAACTCGCAACAAGCGTTATGACATTTTCAAGCGTTACACCGATCGCGTCAACGAACAGAGCACTCGCTTGATGACGCTACGTGGTTTATTCCAATTTAAGGAAGGCGTTAATCCACCAATTTCTATTGATGAAGTTGAATCAGCGCGCGAAATCATTAAGCGCTTTTCTACTGGCGCGATGTCGTATGGATCTGTTTCGGCCGAAGTACATGAAACATTAGCGATTGCCATGAACCGAATTGGTGGAAAATCCAATACGGGTGAAGGTGGCGAAGAGCCAGAGCGCTATTTACCTATGGCAAATGGTGATTCCAAGCGTTCTGCAATCAAACAGGTTGCATCGGGTCGATTTGGCGTAAACAGCAATTACTTGGTGAATAGTGATGACATCCAAATCAAAATTGCACAAGGTGCAAAGCCTGGTGAAGGTGGTCAACTACCTGGTAACAAGGTTTATCCATGGATCGCTAAAGCACGTTACTCAACACCAGGTGTTGGTTTAATTTCCCCTCCGCCACATCACGATATTTATTCAATTGAAGATCTCGCACAGTTGATTCATGATCTTAAGAACGCAAACAAGAATGCTCGTGTTCACGTTAAGTTGGTGGCAGAAGTAGGCGTTGGAACAGTTGCTGCAGGTGTTTCAAAGGCACACGCAGATGTTGTTTTGATTTCAGGCCATGATGGCGGAACTGGCGCTTCACCTCTTACATCCCTAAAGCACGCAGGCGCGCCGTGGGAGTTAGGTCTGGCAGAAACTCAGCAGACACTGCTGCTCAATGGACTTCGTGATCGCATTGTTGTTCAGACAGATGGACAGTTAAAAACTGGTCGAGACGTTGTCATTGCAGCCTTGCTCGGGGCAGAAGAGTATGGATTTGCAACAGCTCCGCTGGTCGTTTCTGGTTGCATCATGATGCGCGTGTGTCATTTGGATACTTGTCCTGTTGGAGTTGCGACACAAAACCCAGAGCTTCGGAAAAACTTTTCTGGCAAGCCTGAATTTGTTGAGACATTCTTTGAATACATTGCCGAAGAAGTTCGCGAAATCTTGGCACAACTGGGATTCCGCACACTTCTTGAAGCAGTTGGTCATGTTGAATTCTTAGATACTCGTAAGGCGGTTGATCATTGGAAGGCAGCAGGATTAAACCTTGAGCCACTATTAGTTCGTCCAGATGTTGATAGTCCATTGCACAGCACAATCAAACAAGATCACGGTTTAGATGCTGCACTTGATAACACATTAATCAAACTGTCAGAGGCTGCTCTTACTAAGGGTGAAGCTGTCAGAATTGATGTACCTGTGCGAAACGTTAATCGCACAGTGGGAACAATGCTTGGCGCAGAGATAACTCGCAAATATGGTGCTGATGGACTTCCAGAAGGAACAATCGATGTCACTTTGCATGGCTCTGCTGGTCAATCACTGGGTGCTTTCATTCCAAAGGGTCTGACAATTCGTTTGTATGGCGATTCAAATGATTATGTTGGTAAGGGGATATCAGGTGGCCGAGTAATCGTGCGCCCAGATGAAAAGGCATCATTTAAATCAGAAGACAACGTCATCGCTGGAAATGTAATCGGTTACGGTGCAACTGCCGGCGATATCTTTATTCGAGGTGTTGTTGGTGAGCGCTTCTGTGTCAGAAATTCAGGTGCACTTGCAATCGTTGAGGGCATTGGCGATCACGGTTGTGAATACATGACCGGTGGCACAGTTGTTGTTCTAGGACGCACGGGCCGCAATATTGCAGCAGGAATGTCTGGCGGACGTGCATTTGTGTTAGATCTTGACGCTGCAAATGTGAACGCTGACATGGTTGATGTCTTAGCTGTTCCGGATGATCAGAAAGAGATTCTTAAGTCACATATTTCCGCATACTTTGCCGAAACGGGATCTGAAATTGCTGCTGCATTGCTTAAGGAATGGGATAAGAACGTAGGCAGAATCTCGCTAATCATGCCTCGTGACTATGCGCGTGTACTTGCAGCAATGGAACGAGCAGTACGTGAAGGTTTACCAGCAGATGCACTAGTTATGGAGGTTGCAGCTAATGGCTGATCCAAAGGGATTTATGACAACTCCGCGCGAGGTTCCAACTCGCAGACCAGTTGATGTTCGCATCCAAGACTGGCGCGAAGTATATGAACCACAAAGTTTTGAGCATTTACAAAAGCAGGCTGGGCGCTGCATGGATTGCGGTATTCCGTTCTGTCATAACGGTTGTCCACTAGGTAACTTGATTCCAGAATGGAATGATTTGATTTGGCGTGGCGATAAAGAAGAAGCAATTAATCGCTTACATGCAACCAACAATTTTCCCGAATTTACTGGACGTTTATGCCCAGCACCATGTGAGACGGCCTGCGTTGTTGCAATCAATCGCGATGCAGTAACTATCAAGCAAATCGAATTGCGCACAATTGAAGAAGCTTTTGATGCTGGCAATGTGAAGCCAATGGCACCAGATCGCTTGACTGGTAAAACTGTGGCAGTTATTGGTTCGGGACCAGCAGGGCTTGCTGCGGCCCAACAGTTAACCCGTGCTGGCCACACCGTTGCTGTTTATGATCGCGCCGACAAAATTGGTGGGCTACTTCGCTATGGAATTCCAGAGTTTAAAATGGAAAAGCACATTCTTGATCGACGTTTAGAACAAATGGAAAAAGAGGGAACTCGTTTCCGTCCAGGTGTTGATGTCGGAGTTGAATTAACTGGCTCAGATCTACGTAAGAAGTATGACGCGATCGTTTTAGCAGTTGGTGCAACGCAGTGGCGAGATCTTCCTATCAAGGGGCGCGAACACAAGGGTATTTACCAAGCCATGGAGTTCTTGCCATGGGGTAATAAGCAGGCACTTGGTGAGATTGAAAATCCTGACATCAATGTTGCTGGTAAGCACGTTGTCATTCTTGGTGGCGGCGATACTGGTGCAGATTGTTTAGGAACTTCGATCCGCCAAGGCGCGGCAAGTATCACGCAGCTTGAAATTATGCCTCGTCCAACGGAAGAACGACCAGCGGGACAACCGTGGCCGACCTACCCAATGATTTATCGGGTGTCGAGCGCACACGAAGAAAATGACAATCGAGTATTTGCTGTTAGCACCGAAGAGTTCTTGGGGGATGAGAATGGCAATCTACGTGCAATAAAGATTGTTGAAACTGAGTTTAAAGACGGAAAATTTGTACCAGTTGCCGGATCTGAAAAAGAAATCAAATGCGATTTCGTTTTCATGGCTATGGGTTTTACTGGGCCAGAAAAGTCACCATTGCTTACACAACTTGAAGTAGAGCTTGATGATCGCGGCATGATCAAGCGCGATAAGAATTTTCAATCCACCGAAGATGGTGTATTTGTTGCCGGTGATGCTGGCCGTGGTCAATCTTTGATCGTGTGGGCAATTGCTGAAGGACGAAGCACAGCAGCAGAGGTTGATAGATATCTCACTGGACGTACTCAACTTCCTGTGCCGATTGCGCCAACTGACCGCCCATTGATGGTTTAAGGTTGATGCATGCGTAGAGCCAAGATTGTTTGCACGATGGGTCCAGCAGTTGAATCTCCTGAGAAAGTTAAGGAGCTCATCGAAGCAGGTATGAATATGGCTCGACTCAACCTTTCACACGGAGGGTATGAAGAGCATCAGATGCGCTTAGATCGCGTGCGCGCGGCAGCAAAAGAAGCCGGTGTTCCTGTTGCGATCTTGGTTGACCTACAAGGTCCAAAGATTCGGCTTGCTCGTTTTGCAAATGGCCCACACGAGCTAGCACGTGGTGATATTTTCACAATTACTATTGATGAAGTTGAAGGAACAAAAGATCGTGTTGGTACTACCTACAAAGGTCTGCCTGGAGATTGCAAGCCAGGAGATCGCATCCTGATTGATGATGGAAAAGTAACTGTTGAAGTTGTTGAAGTAAAAGGAAACGATGTAGTTACAAAAGTTATTCAACCAGGAACAGTAAGTAACAACAAAGGAATCAATCTTCCAGGTGTCGCAGTTTCTGTTCCAGCACTTTCTGAAAAAGATAAAGAGGATTTGCGCTGGGGGCTTCGAGCAGGTGCAGATTTCATTGCACTGTCATTTGTTCGAAACGCTGCCGATGTTGATGATGTGCACGCAATCATGGATGAGGTCGGAATTCGTGTGCCGGTAATTGCAAAGATTGAAAAACCACAGGCAGTAGAAAATTTACAAGAAATCGTTAACGCATTTGACGGCATCATGGTCGCCCGTGGTGATCTTGGTGTCGAACTTCCAATCGAAGAGGTTCCACTAGTTCAAAAGCGCTGTATCGAACTTGCACGTGAGGCGGCTAAGCCGGTAATTGTTGCAACCCAGATGTTGGATTCAATGATCACAAACTCTTCACCAACTAGAGCAGAAGCGACAGATTGTGCAAACGCTGTTCTAGATGGAGCAGATGCGTTGATGCTCTCAGGTGAAACATCTGTTGGTGCCTTTGCAATTGAAGCTGTTGCGACAATGGCACGCATTATTGCGCGCACAGAAGAAGGCGGATTTGAAATGATCCGCCCACTTCGCACAACTCCTAAGACAAAGGGTGGCGCTATTACACGTGCGGCCGCAGAAGTTGGCTCAATTGTTGGCGCTAAGTACTTAGTTACCTTTACCCAATCAGGAGATTCTGCTCGCCGTATGGCTCGCCTGCGTTCTCCTATTCCAATCCTTGCCTTTACTCCAGAAGAGGGAACATATAACCGTCTTGCATTGTCATGGGGAGTAGAACCAGAGATCACTCCGATGGTGAAGCACACCGATGAAATGGTGA
>Ga0136641_1000993_pt1 | contig 11906 bp, 13 predicted proteins | sample EliLak1302023Y_FD_115312 | JGI IMG/M metagenome (GOLD analysis project Ga0136641, IMG submission 115312) | Freshwater microbial communities from Elizabeth Lake, Yosemite National Park, California, USA - 13020-23Y | ecosystem: Environmental > Aquatic > Freshwater > Lake ...
AGTGGCCATTTCCCGTTCGGAGATGGTCACTTTTCTAGTACAGGTTTAAACAATACCCAAACAATATTTGCGATTATTTGTGGGCAAAAACGTGGGCATGTGGGCAAAAACGTGGGCATAATTAGTGACTAAGTAACTGAGGAGTAATTATGAAATCAATGACATGTAACCAACTCGGTGGTGCTTGCGAGCAAGTTTTTTCTGGTGAAATCTTTGATGATCTGGCTGCCCAAAGTCAGCAGCATGGCAAAGAAATGTACGGAGCAAATGATGGTCCACACATGGCAGCGATAGGCGCGATGATGGAACTAATGAAGTCCGGTGAAATGGATTCATGGATGGCTGCACGTAAGGCGGAGTTCGAATCACTTTGAGCCATAAAATATTTGAGATGGCTGTAGCAGATGTTTATGTTCATTATGTGAATAAGGTTGAGCGCAAAGACCGCACCGAGGCTGAGTTGGTCAAAGTAATCACATGGCTCACGGGGTTCGACTCTAAGGCACTCAAAAGTCACCTAAAGAAGCGGACGACATTTAAGGAATTCTTTAAGGCTGCAAAAATTCATCCAAATGCGAAGCTAATTACTGGCTCAATCTGCGGCGTTAAGATTGTCGAAATAGAAGATCCATTGATGAAGAAGATTCGCTATATGGATAAGTTAGTTGATGAGCTTGCGAAAGGTCGCCCTTTGGAGAAGATCCTTCGATCCGGCTTATAGGGCGACTCTTCTTTATTTTCTCTTTGCTACTAGTTAATATTTACCCATGGCTGAAAAGAAAGTTACAGGTCCTGCCTCTTATTTCCCTTCAATTGAGAAGAAGTACGGAAAGCCGATTGAGCATTGGATGAAGGAACTTAAGAAGGTTTCAAAGCTCGCACACATGGAGCAAGTTGCCCACCTCAAAGAAAAGTTTGAAATGGGTCACGGCCATGCAAATGCAATCGTGGCTGTATTTCGACAGAAGAACGGCTTATAGGGCGACTCTTCTATTAACATTGTGCAATGCCCACTCTAAATCACATGCTTTGGTTCAATGGCCAAGCTGAAGAAGCTGTAAAACTCTACACAAATCTTTTCGAGAATTCCAAAATTTATAATGTTTTTAAGCAACCAGATGGTGGAGTTCTCACCATTGAGTTCGAGCTATTGGGCTTGAAATATGTAGCACTCAATGGTGGCGACATGTTCTCTTTCACTGAGGCTTTCTCAGTAATTGTTAGATGCAACGACCAAGCAGAAGTTGATAAGTACTGGGATGGTCTCACTGCCGATGGTGGAACTCCGGGAAGATGTGGTTGGCTCAAGGATAAATTTGGTCTTTCTTGGCAAGTCATTCCTAAGCAATTAAGTGAGTGCCTTGGTAATCCTGACCCGTCCAAGTCAGCGGCAGCAATGACTGCAATGATGGGGATGTCCAAGTTAATAGTTAGCGAGTTAGAAGCTGCAGTTAAGTAAGTCCGGCTTATAGGGCGACTCTTCTTTATTTTTGGAAAAAATTTATTATGGTTTTCATGTGTCTAACGTACAAGTAAGCGCACACCTCAAGAAGTTTGGGCCTGAGCAGAAGAAGATACTTACGGATATGCCGGATCACATTACGTCGAAACTTCCCACTTCAGAAATACTTAGTTTAAGAGTGCGATGATTGCACCAGCGACAGTTAAGTTGAGTACGTCGTTAGTGGTTTCAATTAGTCAGACCTTATTGAATCGTGAACGTATTGAGCTAGTCCGTTTACGCGACTATCGTAATATTTCTTGAAACGTGGATCTTGCACATACATGAGTGCTAAATTCTTCTGCATCTCCACTGAGCACTCGTAGAACCACTTAGAAATCGCAGCTCGGTGTGCAAGAACTGCAGCCTGTGTTTTATCCGAATCTGTGGGCAAGCTATTTCCGAAGGCATAGACAAATAATTCTGTAACTGCTTCTTGATCGACTTTCGCCGCAGCAAAATCTTGGTGGGTATATTTCGAAGTTCGAGTTTGAGATTGGGAATAGGCGTCGGTGTCACCCCAACGCTCTCTCACTTCATCCTCATGCTGGCTCATGAGTAGAAGAGTAACTGGCGCAGCCTTTCCGATATAGAATTTGCCGGCCTATTTGTGACCCAGCCCCGAAATTGCTTTCGCAAAAACGTTGATTCTGAGTGATTCTCGTCTTAGACTACGTCAAAGTTCAGGAGGAATTATGTCGCAACAACGTAATCGTATAGATCCTGCATCGAGGGAGCCGCTTGACGGGTTGCTCGCAGCAATTCCTGGTGGATTTAATGCTATTTCAGATATCGAACAACGGCGAGCAGTTGTGGGGCAGTTATTGGTCGCACCAGAGCTCGACGAGAACGTGACGATGGAAGATCGACTGATCTCGGGACCTGCCGGAGAACAAAAGATAAGAATCTATCAAGCTAAAAAATCAAAAAAACCCGCACCCGCTTTGGTTTACATCCATGGTGGCGGAATGATTCTCGGCAGCATTGAAGGTGAAGCCGCAAGTGCACAAATGTATTGTGCGCAAACTGGGGCTACAGTCATCTCCGTTGATTATCGTAAGGCTCCCGAATTTCCATACCCATGTGGACCAGAAGATTGCTATTCGGCAGCTAAGTGGGTAATTGATAACGCGCCAGAATTAGGAATAGACAGCAAGAACATCGGAATTTACGGCGGCTCTGCGGGTGGTGGACTGGTTTTAGCCGTTGTCCTTATGGCAAGAGATAGAAAGTCTATGTCTTTCAAATACATGCTACCGATCTATCCCATGATTGACGACCGCAACGAGACATCATCTACCCATGAAGTCACCGAAATTGGAATCTGGGATCGAGCCGGGAATATTGAGGCTTGGAATTGGTATTTAGGTGGTAAGCCTGCAGATAGTTATGCAGCACCAGCCCGCGCCACAGATCTCACCGGATTGCCACCAGCATTTATCGATGTGGGCGAGTTGGATGCATTCCGCGATGAGGATACAGAATTTGCATTGCGTCTTTTGAAGAGTGGAGTCGCCTGCGAATTTCGAATTTATCCAGGCGCTTATCATGCCTCGGAAATTTTTGCTCCGGAAGCTGAATTATCCAAGCGAATCGTTGCAGGCCGGGTCGATGCCATAAAGCGCTTCATTTCCCTGTAGAAATCAGTTGAAAGGGCAATGGTTATTTTTCTACCGAGAGTGGTAGTCCCCGTGGTGTCGCTCACATCCTGACATGCATGTACTCGTTCAATGATCCCCAATGTCATCAGTAGTTTTCATTTGCATGAATTTCGGCTCGTGAGACAGTTCCTTGCAGTTTACACTTGTGGGTACACACTCAAAACCGAATCAGGGCTTGAATAAAATGAAGGAAAAAATTGTGGTCCAACGATTATTAGCCTTTGCGATAATCATCATCTTGGCTTGTTTTGGAGGCAGCGCAAATGCCCAGACATTCGACTCGGTCTCACATATTCATCAAGTAAAAGTCGTAGGAAATCGTGTGCTCTTTTTAACTCATGAAGGTCTCTACGAGCTAGTCAGCAAAAATAATATGAAGTTGGTAGGGAAAGATAAAATTGATGTGATGGGTTTTACAGTGCTAGGAAGGACACTTTTCGCAGGTGGACACCCTGCCCAAGGTTCAAAGTTGCCAAATCCCATTGGCCTAGTTAGATCGACCGATGGCGGCATAAGTTGGAAAGCTGTTTCCTTGGTGGGGAAAGTAGATTTTCATTTCCTGGAAGGGGCTGGGAGCGAGATATACGGGACGGATTCACAGAGCGGAAATTTGATCTATTCGTCAGATTCTGGGAAGACGTGGAACCCGTTAGCGGCAAATACCTTCACGGACATTGCAGTCTCACCAACGCAGCCAGGAATGGCCGTTGCGATTAAGGACTCACAGTTATTGCTGACCGAGAATTCCTTCAAATCCACGACAAGCGTAAAAAGCACTCTCAAATTTACTCAGATTGAATGGCGTAATTCAGGTCTCTATGCCTTAAGTGGTTCCTCGCTCTATCTGTCATCAGATTCCGGAAATACCTGGCGGAAGTTAAGCACATTTAAGTCGGCGACCGGGATTCTGAGCGCTAGTGATCAGCTGATGTTGGTGACAGTGGGTGCAGACATTTACACATCAACAGACGCAGGTAGAAAATTTACATTAGTGGCGTGACGCTACCTATTTAATTGCACACGGAATTTAAAAATTTGCAATGGCTAGGGAAAAGGCAATTATGGCCGCGAGGAGAATTCGTTTTTGTTAAACATATGCGAGAATCTAGGTATGACTACAAAACTCAAACCTGGTACTTGGCCTTCACCACTCTCTGCTGCGACCTTAGCTTCGGCAAGTACGAAGATCGCTTTCACGCAGGTGGTTGAAGATGACTTGTGGTGGGATGAAAGTCGGCCACAGGAAAATGGTCGTAAGGTCGTAGTGAGTCGAATGCATGGGGACATCCTCAAGGCGCCATTTAGCGCCGTGAGCCAAGCACATGAATATGGCGGATTAAGTTGGCTTGGATTCCATTACGACGGAGAAACTATGCTGGCCTTCGTCAATAAAGCGGATCAGCGCATCTATGTTGCACAGCCCAAAGGGGATCCGGTTCCTTGGACTCCAAAAGCGCCGGCAGGAGAAATTCATCGGTACATAGAGATGATCTATTTTAGTGAAGAAATTTGGTGTATCAGAGAGTTACACCGAAATGGCAAAGTCGAACGCGCCATAGTTGCAGTCTCTCCGGGAACGATCCGTGAAATCGAAAGTTCTTCGCACTTTTATTCTTCGCCACGTGTGTCACCCGATGGCAAACATCTGGCATGGATTGCTTGGGAACATCCGCAAATGCCGTGGGATGGGACAGAGCTACGTTTAGCTGATATCCATGAAGGCGCTTTGTCGAATCTGCGCATTCTTGCTGGCTCCGTAGATGAATCCTGCTTGATGCCGGTTTGGGGCAGTGAGTCAGAGTTGTATTACCTTTCCGATAAATCAGGATGGTGGAATCTTTGGAGCACCAATCTACAGGGGGAGGGTAAGCACGTCATTGATGATCGCAGTGAATGGGGGACTCCACTGTGGGTGCTGGGATTGCAGACGATTTCCTGGCTCGATAACGGCAAATTATTGGTTTTGCACGGTGTCGGAGATCATTCCACACTTTCAATTGTTGACCCGATTGCACAAACAATTAAGGAAATACCGACCGAATACAGCAGTTTTTACCCATTTATTTCTTCAGGGAATGGTCATGCCTACGCTGTCGGTTCTAGCCACAAAGTCATCCAGGATCTTATTGAGATCGACCTCAAGAATGCTTTGGTCAAAGAGATCATCACCGGTACCGCTTTGCCGATAGACGAGGAATTTTTCGGCGCAATAGAACCCATAATTGCTCTCCGCGATGATGGTCGACCTGTGTATGCATATTTACATGCTGCGCATCATCCCGATTACACACCTTCTGAGATGACACCCTTGATCGTCGTGGTGCACGGTGGCCCAACTTCCGCGACAACGAATTCCTTGCACCTGGATTACTCCTATTTCACCACCAGAGGTATCGCAGTTGTAGATATCGATTATGGTGGTTCTACTGGTTATGGGCGACACTATCGGAATCTTCTCCGTGGTCAATGGGGGATAGTCGACCGGGAAGACGTTATCGCCGTTGTGGAATCATTAGTAAATAGTGGAGACATAGATCCCAAAAAGGTGTTGATTCGCGGAGGTAGCGCTGGTGGTTTCACTGTGCTCAATGTCCTAGTAAACAGTGACGTCTTTGCAGCTGGTGCTTCTTATTATGGCGTCGCTGATTGCGCTGCCTTAGCGCTAGAGACACATGATTTCGAATCCAGATATCTTGATTCGATGATTGGCCCTTATCCAGAAGAGGAAGATGTGTATACGGAGCGCTCTCCGCTTACTCATGCCGACAAACTTACATCTCCATTGATTATTTTTCAGGGAGTTGACGACAAAATTGTTCTTCCCGCACAGTCAGAAGCATTTCGAGATGTCTGTGTCAATAAAGGCATCAAGCATCGATATATTGCTTATGAAGGAGAAGGTCATGGTTTCCGTAAAGCGAGCTCGATCATCGATGCGATTGAATCCGAGATGACTTTCTATGGCGAAGTACTGGGTTTTTCACCGACGAATTAACAAGTACACATAGAACCGCACCCGCTACCTTTAGAAATTACTTTCTATTACTAAGGTAGTGAGTGCGGTAACTACAGAGCGTTATTTCTTTATATTAGAACTGAACATCCTGCTTAGAATCGTGAATAATTACACCATCCTTCACAGACCAAACTTCGAAAGCTCCACCCGTTGGGTCTCCAGCTGCATCGAATTTTGTATATCCCCAAACACCGTTGTAGGTGATTGGTTTTCCGGCGGCGACATCTTTGACGGCATCATTTAATTGGTTCCATGAATAAGCGGTTCCACCATTGACGCCACCAACATTGCGAAGTCCTTTAGCAAGGGCCTTTGCGCTTGTGCTACCAGCAGAGATACCTGCAAGGCAACCAAGAACTGCCGCATCAAAGCCTGAGCCATCAACGAAGGTTCCAGGATTCTTTGGATAAGCAGCGGTGAAAGCTGTCTTCCATGCTGCTGCATCAGTTCCGTTTGTCTTAGCTGATGTTCCGCGGATACCGTTCATCAACGAAGCTCCAACAGTTTTGATGGCTGAATCATCGTTAAATGCTTCAGTCATGAAGGTAGATCCTTGGTTCCACTTCTTGGTACGTGCTAGCGCAGGTGCCATCTTTGCGAATGAATCCGGGTAGTCAATGAAGACGAATGAATCGTGCTTGGACTTTACTAGAGCTGCTGCTTCTGAATCATATGAAGCTGCGCCTGCGTTCCATAGAATGGTTGCGCCGATGTGGCCACCATTCTTGCTCCATGCGCGCTTGAACGCGGTTGCAAGACCAGTTCCGAATGAGTTATTGATTGCGCCAACAGTTACCCAAGAATTGGTTCCATAAGCCTTTGAGACTGCTTTGACCAAGGCCACGGCCTGAAGCAAATCAGATGGGTAGGTACGGAACAATGTGTCACGATCTTTGAAAGTGGTTAGAGCGGGTGATGAAGCAGCAGACGCGATCGCTACTACGTTATTAGAAGAAGCGACAACGTTACCAACTTCAAGTGATGCACCTGATGTAAGTGATCCGACGATGACGTTTACTTTGTCTGACTTAACAAGCTTTGTAGCTGCTTCTCTGACAACGGACGGTGCATCTGACACCGAGTCTTCTTGTGCGATCATTTTGCAAGATCCACCAACTCCATTTGCAGTCATAGCTGCTTGAACTGATGTCACTCCAAATGCCGCAGCATTTGCCAAACTGGTTCCGTATGCAGCAAAGCCAGCGCCTGACATAGGCTGGACAGTTCCGATACGTAGATCAACCCCTGCAGCATTCGCAGGCACGGTTGACACAAATAGCGCAGATGCCGCAACTGCGGCAACAGCGAAAATTACGCTTTTATTTCTCTTCATATTTTAGAGCTCCTGGAGGGTGATTTGTGCTGATTTAATTGACGGCCGTCAATTAAGGATTAATTATGACACTTTAGGCTTAAAAAGTGAACAAAACTACGGATTTAGTCAGTGTTTCGCTTGCCGAAGTAGATGCCAACAATTTCAGGATCTACTGCAAGAGCCGCCCCCGGCCCTTCATGGCGATTCTTACCCATATCTAAAACGTAACCGTAGGTTGATATTTCTAAGGCACGTCTAGCATTCTGTTCAACCATCAAAATCGTTACACCACTGTTATTAATCCGAACTAGCTCATCAAACAATTGATCAACCAAGGCAGGAGCTAGGCCGGCGGATGGTTCATCTAGTAAAAGAACATCGGGCGCGGACATCAAGGCCCTAGCCAGCGCCAACATTTGACGTTGACCGCCAGAAAGTTGTCCAGCACGATGCTTCTTTCGTGAAACCAGATCCGGATACCGCACGTACATACTTTCTTTGAGCTCATCCAGTGTTTTACCAGATTCCGGAATGTAGCCGACGTCCAAATTCTCATCGATCGTCATGGCGGTAAAAATATTTTCGATCTGCGGGACGTAACCGATGCCAATTTTAGAGAGATTGAAAGGCTTTGTGGCGAGAATGTTCACTTCCTTTCCCTCCCGCAGAATGGTTGCCGACCCAGCAGTTACTCGGGCGATTCCATAAATTGCCTTCATGATCGTAGATTTTCCGGCACCATTAGGGCCCACAATAGTCACGATAGATTTTTCTGGGACTTCTATGTTGACACCATTGAGTATCTTGATGTCACCGTAGCCACCTTCAAGATCTGTAATCTTCAATAATGGTTGTGTCATGAGCTTGCCTTTCTCGTACCGAGGTAGGCATCGATAACTGCTTGATTTTCGTAAATCGAATTCGGTTCGCCATCCGCGATGACCTTGCCTTCCGCCATAACGATGACGCGGTCAGAAATATTCATGACAGTTTCAAGATCATGTTCTATCAGAAGAAAGGTCAAGTGGTGTTTGGTTCGAAGATCTTCGAGCACCTCTAGCAGCTTTTCTACTAAGGTCGGGTTGACGCCAGCAAATGGCTCATCTAACAACAACATAGTTGGGTTAGCCATAAGAGCCCGTGCTAGGTCCAGTAGTTTACGTTGCCCACCAGAGAGAATCCCCGCATACTCGTGGGCAAATCGCTCTATCCCGATCTGCTGAAGAAGCTCCATGGCCCGGTCGCGGGATGCATTTTCGTATGCCTGCCTGGCCTTGGGGTTAAAGAAGTTGATCAGGCTATCGCCAGGATTGTCTTGCCCGCCGAGCATCAAATTTTCGAGAACGCTCAGGCGTTTGATTACTTTGGCGCCTTGAAAAGTCCTAATAATTCCCCGGTCAGCAATTTTATGGGGCAGTAGATTCTGGATTTCTAGACCTTGAAACAGAATAGTTCCAGAATCCGGCTTGATCGCTCCGCTGATAAGGTTGAAAAGAGTTGTCTTACCTGCCCCGTTTGGGCCAATGACAGAGGTGACGCTATCAACGTGTACATTTAATGTTGCGCCATTTACGGCCCGGACGCCGCCGAAAGAGATGGCAACATCGTTCACTTCAAGAATGAGATTACTCAAGGACCATCTCCTGACGTTTTCCGAAGATTCCCTGAGGGCGCTTCATCATCAGAATAATCAGGACAACACCGATAATCATGATGCGGATGTAAGCGCGTTGTGCCGAATCGACCAACGAAAAGGGGAAGAAGGTGAAGAATCGAGTCCCGCCATAGAGGAAGCCAAAGAAGATTGCAGCCAAGGGCAATCCTTTGACTTTTGTCGCACCACTCAAAATCAAGATCATCCAACCGTAGAAGGTGACTACAGTGAGGAAGTCTTCGGGCGAGAGCAACGAAGATTCCAAGGCCCAGTAAATCCCGGCAATGCCTCCAATGATTGAGCCAATTACGACGGCTTGTAGGCGAAATCTAAAGACATTCTTCCCAAGCGCCGCCGGAACCTCATCATCCTCGCGGGTTGCACGGAGCACACGGGCCCAGGAAGTCCGCTCGACCCGGGAGATTATCAATAAAAGAATTCCTAGCGTCGCCCAAATAAAAATAGCCATGACAAATTCTCTATCAACGATATCGCCAAAAATTGGCTGTAGAAAGTCTTGGACATGGCGCAGGATTGAATCCCATGCATCCGTATACGAAGGGTAATTGTCGCCTATTGGGGGAATAGCTAACGAACCCTGAGTTCCGCCAGTTATGTTGTCGGAGTTAAAAATGACATAACGGACGATTTCTGAAAAAGCGATACTGACTATGGAAAAGTAGTCGCCCCTCAGTCTCAGCGTTGTTAGTCCTAAGAACGCTCCCCCCAGGGCTGCCACGGCCACGCCGGCGGCTGCGGCGATCCAGAAATTGATTCCATGCGAAATGACTAAGATCGCCATGGTGTAGGAGGAGAGAGCCATCATCCCTACATGGCCAAAATTCAAAATACCGCCAACGCCATATTGAACCTGAAGGCCCAACCCAAAGATTCCGTAGATTCCCGACATTGTTAAGATAAAAATCCAGAACCCTGGCTGCATGATTGCGCTCATTAGATTCTCCTCGCCTTCACTCCAAAGATGCCTTCAGGTTTAAAGAGCAAAACTATGACGAGGACAGAGAAGGCAACGACCGGTTTATATGCCGACGGGATACCACCAAAGAAAACATGCCATGTGGAAAGTTCCATCACTAGTCCCAAGACAAAGCCGCCAACAAGCGCGCCATAAGCATCGCCGATGGTACCAAGAACAACCGCGGCCAAAATCGAGAGGAGAAGATCTAGTCCCATTCCACTGGTGAATTGGCCTTGTACCGTTCCTTGGAATACCCCAGCTAGAGCCCCAAATGCGCCGCTGATGCACCAGGTCGCAATGATGACGCGTTGAACGTTTATGCCAGAGACAGCCGCAAGCGAGGGATTGTCAGAGTAAGCACGCATGTTTTTGCCAATGGCAGATTTTTTTATGAATACGGCGATGGCCGTGATCGCGATCGAAGCGCAACAGAGGACAACTAATTGCGCCTGAGCAATCTGGGCACCCAGGAATTCAAAGGTCTTGATCTGGTCAATGTCGAATTTGCGGCTGTTGCTCCCAAAAGTCAGAGCAATTGATTGCCGCAGAACGAAGGCGACTCCCGTTGCAACTAGGAAAAGCGCGAGCATGCCAGCACCAGTCTTGCGAAGTCTTCGCCAAATAAGGAGTTCGAGAAATAGGGAGAGAGCTATTCCAATGACCATCGAAATCAACACAGCAAGCACTAGGGGCACGTGCAAGTCCACAGAGAAGAAGTATGTTGTAAATGCGCTCAGCGTGAGGAAGTCACCAGCAGCAAAATTGACCAGCCGTAAAACAGAATAAACAAGCGAGATGCCCAGCGCTGCAATGCCGAAGATTGAGCCCTCTACTAGGCCGTTAAACAGCAGCTGTACAAAATCGGCCACGCATAAACCTCGCTCATCTAATGAATTCTGGGCCAACAACAGTGGCCTTGCCAAAGATACCCAAAATGAACGCCTTTGTCTCCCGTGACCTTGGTTGTTTTCTTACTGAACTCCAGGCTATAGCCTAGCTAGGCAAGATTGGCGTACTCGCGGTGAATCTCAAATACTCTAAGTGAATCGGGTCCGCATTCCAACCAATTGCGATGATTCCGGGGTAGACATAGTCGAAGGCAACGTTCTTATTACTGTCAATTCCCATCAGTTCCGGACCTGCGCCGACCCCGCTACCCCTAGCAGGCAACGAACCAAAATCTGATCCTTGCGATGCGTAATCAATGAGATAGGAGGTGCCGTCTTGGTAAATGCTGGAGCAGAAAGGGGACCACAGGGCCTGTGAGCGTAGGAACTGCCAAGTCTCTGTGGCAGAACCGGCACTTTCATTGATCGAATACATCCGAGGGGCGCTGTATACAGGGTCCGGATTATGAGTCCCGCCGTTACCATTTATGCCATAAAGATCATTATCGAATAGTAGAAGTTGATTATCGCTTGTTATGGAAACCGCATGCTGTCCCTCTGGGTAAATGGTTCCCGGGGTCAATTTCAGAGCAAATTTACGGAGTGAACTAAATGAAGCCCATAGCTTGGATGGATCACCAAGTATCCACTTGATCTTCTGTGTCGTGTAGTCGACCGCTATGACAAAGTTCTCTCGGCTAGAGACAACCAGCTCATTCTTGCTGGGCCAGTAAGTTGCGGCGTTATTATGAAACCAATCGTTGGGATCCCTAACAAAGAGCGCCGGGTTATCCCCACCGGCTCTCATTGCCTGTGAAATTATCTGACTAAAATCAAAAGTTTTATATACCTGTCCGGTCACTGTCGAAACTTCGATTATTTCCTGTTCCTGA
>Ga0136641_1000994_pt1 | contig 11900 bp, 9 predicted proteins | sample EliLak1302023Y_FD_115312 | JGI IMG/M metagenome (GOLD analysis project Ga0136641, IMG submission 115312) | Freshwater microbial communities from Elizabeth Lake, Yosemite National Park, California, USA - 13020-23Y | ecosystem: Environmental > Aquatic > Freshwater > Lake ...
CCTTCCGGGGCCGCAAGCTGCCCATCGTCGACCGGGTCGAGATCCAGATCATCGAAGAGGCGCAGCCCCGCTACCTCAGCTTCGTCAACCGGCAGATCGACCTGCTGCCGGTACCCCAGGAATTCGTGCCCACCGCCACGCCGGGCGGTGTGCTGGCGCCGCACCTGAAGAAGAAGAAAGTCCAGTCCTGGCGCGTGCTGGTGCCTTATGTGCAGCTGGCCTTCTTCAACATGGAGCACCCGCTGGTGGGCGGCCTGGAGCCGCACAAGGTGGCGCTGCGCCGGGCGTTCTGGCTGGCCATGAACCTGGAGCGCGTGGTGCGCCTGGGCTATCGCGGGCAGGCGATGCCGGCCGAGTCCATCCTGCTGCCAGGCACCACCGGCTACGACCCCAACTTTCACAGCGAGAACGGCGAGTACAGCCCGGCCAAGGCCAAGGCCCTGCTCGACCTCTATGGCTATGTCGACCGCAACGGCGACGGCTGGCGTGAAACGCCCGACGGCCAGCCGCTGGTCATCGAATGCGCCAGCCAGCCCGACGGCCTGAGCCGCCAGCTCGATGAGCTGATGAAGAAGGACCTCGACGCCGTCGGCATCCAGGTGGTCTTCAAGACGGCCAAGTGGCCCGAGAACCTGAAAGCCGCGCGCAACGGCAAGCTGATGCTGTGGCGCGTGGGCAGCTCGGCCTCCGTCACCGACGGGCAAGAGGTGCTCGCCCGCCTGTACGGCCCGCAGTCGGCGCAGGCCAACCTGGCGCGCTTCAAGCTGCCGGCTTTCGATGCCCTCTACGAGAAGACCCTGAACATGCCCGACGGCGCCGAACGCAACGCGCTGCTGCAGCAGGCGGCCAAGCTGGCCATCGCCTACGCGCCCTACAAGGTCTACCTCTTCCAGTTTGCCGACTTGCTGGCCCAGCCCTGGCTGCACGGCTACCGCCGGCCGCTGTTCTGGAACCAGTGGTGGCACATGGTCGATGTCGACATGAGCCAGCGGCCGGCGACGGCCTGACGGAGGCACGGTGAGAACACCCCGCATCACGCGCTACCAGACCTGGCTGCAAGCCGAACGCGGCCTGAGCTTCGCCGACTACGACGTGCTGTGGCAGTGGTCGACCACCGACCTGCCGGCCTTCTGGCAAAGCATCTGGGACCACTTCGACGTCCAGTCGCCCACGCCCCACACGGCCGTCATCGAGAACGCCGTGATGCCCGGCGCGCGCTGGTTCCCCGGTGCGCAACTCAACTACGCCCAGCAGGCCCTGCGCCACGCCGACGCCGCGCACGCCGCCGGCCACCCGGCCATCGTCTTCCAGAACGAACGCATGGCCGCGCCGGTCGAGACCTCCTGGCCCGAGCTGCGCCGCCAGGTCGGCGCCTTCGCCGCGCAGTTGCGGGCCGCCGGCGTGGTGCGCGGCGACCGCGTCGGCGCCTACCTGCCCAACACGCCGCACACGGTGGTCGCCTTCCTGGCCGTGGCCAGCCTGGGTGCGCTGTGGAGCGTCTGCTCGCCCGACATGGGCCCGGTGGCCGTGCTCGACCGCTTCCGGCAGATCGAACCCAAGGTGATGCTGGCCGTTGACGGCCAGGTCTGGGGCGGCACGGTGCACGACCGGCGGCCGGTGCTGAAGGAACTGCTGGCCGGGCTGCCGTCGGTGCAGCACCTGGTCTTCCTGGCCGATGTCGACCCGACGGCGGCAGCGCAGGACTTTGCGGCGCCGCACCGCCAGGCCCATGCCTGGGCCGACTGGGTGGCGGGTGACGCGGGCGTCTACGGTGTCGACTGGCAGGCCGACAGCCTGCCCTTCGACCACCCGCTGTGGATCGTCTACAGCAGCGGCACCACGGGCCTGCCCAAACCCATCGTGCACGGCCACGGCGGCATCGTGCTGGAGTTGCTCAAGGGCACGCTGCACAACGACATCGCGCCTTCGGTGGAGTTCGGCGAACGCTTCCACTGGTTCAGCAGCACCGGCTGGATCATGTGGAACGCCCAGGTCAGCGCGCTGCTGGGCGGCACCACGATCTGCCTGTACGACGGCAACCCCGGCGGCCCGGCCAAGTCACCCGACTGGGGTGTGCTGTGGCGCTACGCGGCGGCGGCGAAAGTCACCTGGTTCGGCGCCGGGGCGGCCTATTTCGCCAGCTGCTTGAAGGCGGGTGTGGAGCCCATGCAACAGGGCGACCTGAGCCGCCTGCACGCCATCGGCAGCACCGGCAGCCCGCTGTCCGACGCCGGCTACCAGTGGATCTGGGACTACCTGCCGAAGGTGGGCGGGCAGGACATCTGGCTCAATCCCATCAGCGGCGGCACCGACTTCGCCGGCGCCTTCGTGGCCGGCAACCGAACCTTGCCGGTGGTCAAGGGCGAGATGCAGTGCCGCTGCCTGGGCGCGGCGGTGCAGGCGTTCAGCGAAGACGGCCGTGCCCTGAGCGACGAGGTGGGCGAACTGGTCTGCACGCAGCCCATGCCGTCGATGCCGCTGTACTTCTGGAACGACCCGGGCGGCCAACGCTACGCCGACAGCTATTTCGACATGTACCCGGGCGGCAATGGAAAACCTGCGGTTTGGCGCCACGGCGACTGGATCCGCATCACCCCGCGCGGTGGCGCCATCATCTACGGCCGCAGCGACGCCACCATCAACCGCCACGGCATCCGCATGGGTACGGCCGAGCTCTACCGCGCGGTGGAGGTGCAAACCGAGGTGCTGGACAGTCTGGTCGTCGACCTCGAATACCTGGGCCGCGACAGCTACATGCCGCTGTTCGTGGTGCTGCGCGAGGGCCTGCTGCTGGACGAGGTGCTGACCCAGCGGCTGCGGCTGGCCATCCGCGAGGCGCTGTCGGCGCGGCATGTGCCCAACGAGATCTTCCAGGTCGAGGCCATCCCGCGCACCCTGTCGGGCAAGAAGATGGAGCTGCCGGTGAAGAAGCTGCTGATGGGCGCCGACCCGGCCGGGGTCTTCAACCGCGATGCGATGGCCAACGGGCAGGTGGTGGACTGGTTCGTGGCCTTTGCACAGCGGCGGGTGCAGGCCGCTTCCTGAGCCGCCCGGCAGACCGCGCGACTTCAGCCGCGCGCTGCCTTCTCCGCCGCCAAGCGGGGCAGCCACTTCTTCTTCCACAGGTCCCAGCTGCGGATGTACTCCTGCCACACCACGTTGGCAGCGACCTCGCTGTCGTCCATGTAAACCACCGCGTCGTCGCGGTAGCCGGTCATGGCCATGGCCTGGAACTGCATCTTGGCGTTGTGGTCGAGGTAGACGGTGCGGCCGACGGCGATCTGGATCTTCTCGCCGACCACCACCGAGCCGTGGCCGCGCATCAAGGCCGCCGGGTGCTGGCCCAGCTTGGCCGCCAGCGAAGCGCCCATCGTGCTGTTGCGCACCAGCATGTCGCTGCCAGCCTGCGATTCCCGGATGTCCCAGTTCGGGATGCCCAGGCCGATGAAGGCCGCCATGTGGAAGATGGGTCGCAGCTGGCAGTCGGTGCAGCTGAAAGGCACCACCGAATGCGAGTGGTTGTGCACGATGGCCATCACGTCGGGCCGGGCCTTGTAGATCTCGCCGTGGATGTAGCGTTCGTTGTAGCCGGGCGGGCTGTTGGGCTGCACCGGGCGGCTGTCCAGGTCGTATTCGAGCAGATCGCTTTCGGTGATCAGCTCGGGCGCCACCTGGCGCGACATGAAATAGCGGTTGGGGTCGGTTTCAGAACGCGCGCTGACGTGGCCGTAGGCGTCGATGACGCCGGCTTCCACGCACACACGGCTGGCGATGACCAGGTCTTCATGAAAACTCATGCGGATTCTTTCGGTGGGGTTGTCATTCGGTCTTGATGTGGGCGCTGGCGACCAGCTTGGTCCAGCGCGCGATGTCCTGCGTCACCAGCAGCTGCAGGCGTTCAGGCGCACCGCCAGCGGGCGTCACGCCCTGCTTGGCCAGCGCTGCGCTGACGTCGGGCAGGCGCAGCAGGGCGTTGAGTTCGGTGTTGATCTTGGCCACCACCTCGGGCGGTGTGCCGGCCGGCGCCATCACGCCGTACCAGGTGTCGACCACCAGGCTGGACAGGCCCAGTTCCTTCAGCGTCGGCACCGCCGGGAAGGCCGGCGAGCGTTCCTCGCTCATCACCGCCAGCATGCGCAGCTTGCCACCGCTGATCAGCGAACCGGCGGTCTGCAGCGACGACACACTGGCCTGCACATGGCCGCCGATGACGTCGGTCAGCGCGCCGGACGAGCCCTTGTAGGGCACATGGACCAGCTTGGTGCCGGTCTCCTGCATGAAGAGTTCCATCGCCAGGTGCTGCACGCCGCCGCCGCCGGGCGTGCTGTAGTCCATCTTGCCCGGCTTGGACTTGGCCAGATCGACGAATTCCTTCAGCGTGCGCGCTTCCACGGTCGGCGACACCACCACGGCCATCGCACTGGTGCCCAGCAGCAGCACCGGCGCGAAGCTCTTGACCGGATCGAAGGGCAACTTGGGACGGATGGCCGGCACCGTGGAATGCGAGGTGGCGGTGAACATCAGCGTGTGGCCGTCGGGCGTGGCCTTGGCTACCGCGTCGCTGCCGATGACGCCGGCCGCACCGGCGCGGTTGTCGACCACCACCGCCACGCCCCAGCGTTCGCTGAGCTTGGCGCCCAGCAGGCGGGCCAGCGCGTCGGCGGTGGTGCCGGTGCTGTAAGGCACGATGATGGTGATGGGCTTGCTGGGGTAGCTGCCGCCCTGGGCCAGCGCAGGGCCCGACGTGAGCCAGCCCAGCGCCGCCAGGGCGGCCCCGGCTGACAGCAGCATGCGTCGGGTGGACAGGCGTTTCGGCATCTTCACTCCTGAATGGGCCGTCAGCGAACCCGGGTTTTCATACGTTCTGTCATGCGGAACGCCGGTCCATTGTGAAGAATTCGGCGTAAAATGCAACCCCGGTAAACGTGAGGTTCCAGCTTGAAGATCACCCGCTTTGACAATGGCCAGATTGGTCTCGTGATCGACGATCGCATCGTCGATGTCTCGGATGTGCTGGACGACGATGTCCATGCCTGGCCGCCGGTGGCGATGAACCGGCTGATCGCCGACTTCGCGCGCTTGCGCCCCGCGCTGGAGGCTGCAGCGCAGCGCCCCGGCGTGCCGCTGGCCAGCGTGACCCTGCGCACCCCGGTGCCGGCCGCCAGCAAGGTCATCGCCTACCCCATCAATTACCACGACCACGGTATCGAGATGGGCCGCGAACTGCGGGCCACCAACCTGGGCTTCTTCCTCAAGCCGCCGTCGTCGCTGTGCGGCGCGGGCGACGACATCGTGCTGCCCGACCTGCCCGACCGCCGCATCGACCACGAGTGCGAGTTGGGCATCGTCATCGGCACCCGCTGCCGCGACGTCAAGCGTGAAGACTGGGCCTCGGTGATCTTTGGCTATGCCTGCCTGATGGACATCGTGGTGCGCGGCAAGGAAGAGCGCGTGGCGCGCAAGGCCTACGACAGCTTCTGCCCGGTGGGCCCGTGGATCATGACCGCCGACGAGCTGGGCGACCCGAATGCGCTGCGGGGCCGGCTGTGGGTCAACGATGAGCTGCGCCAGGACGCCAACACCCGCGACCTGGTGCTGGACATCCCCGGCATGATCGAAGTGGCCTCGCACATCATGACGCTGGAGCCCGGCGACATCATCGCCTGCGGCACGCCGGCCGGGGTCGGGCCGATCAGGCACGGCGACGTGGTGCGCATCGAATTCGAGCGCATCGGCGGCATGACGATGAAGGTCGTGCAAAGCGACGGCGGCCGGGCTTCCATCTTCATCCCCCCGCCGCAATGAGTTCCGACGCGGCGGCGGCCAGCGCGGCGGCATCGGCGGCATCGGCCACAGCGGCGACAGCGGCCTTGACCGCGTTCTCGGCCGACATCTCCCGCTTCGACCTGTCGCCGCTGTGGGAACGCAAGGCCCGCCTGGTGCCGGGTTCGGACTGCGTACCGGCCTTCTGGCCTTACGCGCAGATGCGCCCGCTGCTGGACCAGAGCGCCGAACTCATCACCAAGAAGCAGGCCGAGCGCCGCGTGCTGGTGATGGAGAACCCCGCGCTGCGCGGCACGTCCTTCATCACGAATTCGCTCTACGCGGGTTTGCAGATCATCCTGCCGGACGAGGTCGCGCCGTCGCACCGCCACACCCCCGCCGCCCTGCGCTTCGTCGTCGAGGGCGAGGGCGCCTACCTGGCCGTCGCCGGCGAACGCATCGCGATCGGGCCCGGCGATTTCGTCATCACCCCGCCCTGGGCCTGGCACGACCACGGCAACCTGGGCCAAGGTCCGGTGGTCTGGCTGGACGGACTGGACACGCCCTTCGCGCAACTGCTGGGCGCGCACTTCCGCGAGAACCACCCGGACGAGAAGCACCCGGTGGTGGCGGCACCGAACAGCCCCCTGGTCTTCCGTTACGACGACACCTGCGCGCGGTTGCAGGCGATGGCCCATTCGGCACCCGACCCGGTGCACGGCCACCGTCTGCGCTACGGCCACCCGGCCACCGGCACGCACGCTTTCCGCACCATGTCAGCCTGTATGCAGTGGCTGCCGGCCGGCTTTCGCGGCCAGCCTTACCGCAGCACCGAGAGCCAGGTTTTCCATCTCGCGCAAGGCCGCTGCCGCATCGAGACCGGCGGCCGCGTGCACGACGTTCAGCCGCACGACAGCTTCGTGGTGCCGCCCTGGGAGCCTTACCGCCTGGAGGCCGATGGGGACAGCCACCTGTTCAGCTTTTCCGACCGCGCGGCGCAGGAAGCCCTGGGCTACTGGCGCGAAGAGCCGCTCTGAAAACCGCCCCGATGAAGCCCGAATTCGTCATCCACGACCCAGCGAACCACGACTTCCAGGTCAACCGGCGCGCGCTGGTCGACCCGGTGGTTTTCGAAGCCGAGATGCGGCGCATCTTCGACACGTGCTGGCTCTACGTCGGCCACGAATCGGAAGTGCACGAACCGGGTGACTTCAAGACGCGCGACGTCTGCGGCCGGCCGATCATCTTCTGCCGCGACTCCAAGGGCGAAATCCGCACCTACCTGAACGTCTGCCGCCACCGCGGCGCCATCGTCTGCCGCGAGCCCGAAGGCAACGCCCAGGGCTTCTTCTGCTTCTATCACGGCTGGTCCTACAACCGCGACGGTGAGCTCGACGGTGTGCCGGGCGCCGCCAGCTACCCGCCCAGCTTCGACCGCTGCAAGCTCGGCCTGGCCGAACCGCCGCAGGTGGCCAGCTACCAGGGCTTCGTCTTCTTGTCGTTCAACCCGGATGCGCAGCCACTGGTCGACTACCTGGCCGGCGCCAAGGAATACCTCGACCTCATCGTCGACCAGTCGCCGACGCGCCGCATGGAAGTCATCCGCGGCACGCAGGAATACGACATGAAGGCGAACTGGAAGCTGCTGGTGGAAAACAGCTTCGACGACTACCACCTGATGACCACCCACAGCACCTGGCTGAACTACATGAAGCGCTCGGGGGTGGAGATCAAGCGGCCCGACAAGACCCAGGTCGGCGCCACCATGCCGGCCCACGGCATCGGCAAGGCGCTGGGCAACGGCCACGCGGTCATCGACAACATCAACTTCCGCGGCCGCCCGGTGGCCAAGTGGATCCCGCTCTACGGTGAAGCCGCCAGGCCCGAGATCGAGCGCATCCGTGCCGAGTTGTTCGAACGCCTGGGCGAAGCCCGCGCCACGCGCGTGGCCGACACCAACCGCAACCTGGTGATCTTCCCCAACCTGGTGATCAACGACGGCTCGTCGGTCACCATCCGCAGCTTCCAGCCGCGCGCCGCCAACCTGATGCAGGTGCGCGCCTGGGCGCTGGGCCCGGTGGAGGAAACGCCGGTCGCGCGGGCCGTCCGGCTGGACAGCTTCCTGACCTTCTACGGCCCCGGCGGCTTCGCCACGCCCGACGACGTGGAGGCGCTGGAATCGGTGCAGCAGGGCCTGGCCTCGTGGCGCGAAGTGCCGTGGAGCGTGATGTCGCGCGGCATGGCCAAAGAGGGCGAGCAGCTCAACACCGACGAGCTGCACCTGCGCGCCTTCTGGCTGCAGTGGGCCGAACTGATGGGCGATGTTGCGGGGGATGTCGCGTGAGCAGTGCTGCCGAGATCACCCGCGCGCAAGTCGAAGACTTCCTGTTCGAGGAAGCCGCTTTGCTCGACGCCTGGCGCCTCGACGACTGGCTGCTGATGCTGACCGCCGACGCCACCTACCGCGTGCCCAGCAACGACGCGCCCGAGTCGCAGCCGGCCGACGCGCTGTTCATGATTGCCGACGACATCCGCCGCATCCGCGAACGCGTGCTGCGCCTGAAAGACCGCAACGCCCACGCCGAATTCCCGCATTCGCGCACGCGGCGCCTCATCAGCAATGTGCGCATCACCGCCCGCGACAGGGGACTGATGGGCGACGAGCTGCACATCGAGGCCAATTTCGTCGTCGTCCGCCACCGCCGCAACGCCGACATCCGCAGCTTCGTTGGCCAGTACCGCCACGTCTTGCGCGTCACACCCGAAGGGCTGCGCATCGCCCAGCGCAAAGCCGTGCTGGACGCCCACGAGCTGGGCGAAATGGGGCTGGTGAGCTTCATCCTCTGACCCGCGGCCGGGCCGCTGACAAAGAGGCCGGGGGCGACAGACCCGTCGGCCCGAACAGGAGACCGATATGAGCGACAAGGAAACCCCCGAAGCACTGCCGCGCCGCAGCTTCCTCGGCGGGGTGCTGGCCAGCGGCGCGGCCGCGGCGGCCTCGCTGTCGCCCACAGCCCCCGCCAGCGCTGCCGAACCCGCGGCCAAGCCCGCCGTGTTGCCGCCTTCGGCCCACGGCGCGGCGATGGAAGCCGGCATGCCGACCGATCCCGCGCGCATAGACGGCAAGCCGGGTTCGGACTTCATGGTCGACGTGATCAAGTCGCTGGACATCAAGTACCTGCCGTCGAACTGCGCGTCGAGCTTCCGCGCGCTGCACGAATCGCTGATCGACTACGGCGAAAACCGCATGCCGGAATTCCTGACCTGCATGCACGAAGAGTCGGCCGTCGGCATGGCGCACGGCTACTTCAAGGCCTGCGGCAAGCCGCTGCTGACGCTGTGCCACGGCACCGTCGGCCTGCAGCACGCATCGATGGCGCTGTACAACGCCTGGTGCGACCGCGTGCCGCTGATCATCGTCGGCGGCAACGACACCGACGCCGCCTACCGCCCGCCCGGCGTGCCCACCTTCCACGCCGCGCAGGACATCAACGCGATGGTGCGCGACTACACCAAGTGGGACGACGCGCCGGTCTCGCTGCAGCACTTCTCGCAGAGCTTCGTGCGCGCCTACAAGATCGCGATGACGCCGCCCTACGGCCCGGTGGCGATCTCGCTGGACGCCGCGCTGCAGATGGCGCCGGTGCACCCCCACGGCGGGCAGATGCCGACCATCCCGCGCTACGTGCCGACCAGCCCGCCACAGGGCGACAGCGGCGCGGTGAAGGAAGCGGCAAGCCTGCTGGCGGCAGCCGCCTACCCGGTCATCGTGGTCGACCGCGCCGCGCGCACACCCGAGGGCATCGCGCTGGTCGTGCAGCTGGCCGAACTGCTGCAGGCCCGGGTCGTCGACCAGGGCAGCCGGATGAACTTCCCGCGCACCCACTACCTGTCCAGCGCTGCGGCGGCGGTGGCCCATGCCGACGTGATCATCGGCCTGGAGTTGGCCGACTTCTGGGCCACGGTCAACAGCTACACCGACAACGGCGAGAACGAAGGCCACGGCGTCAACGGCACGCGCATGCTGCCGACGGCCAAGCTGATCAGCATCAATTCGCGCGACCTGACGACCAAGGCCAACTACCAGGACTTCCAGCGCTTCCAGGTCATCGACGTGCAGATGGCCGCCGACGCGCAGGCCACGCTGCCGGCGCTGATCGAGGCCGTGCGTTCGGCCATTTCCAACGAACGCAAAGTCGTCATCGCGCAGCGCGCCGAGCCCTTGAAGAAGGCCTACGCCGAAGCCCAAGTGCGCACGCGCGCCGCGGCGGCCGTGGCCTGGAACGCCAGCCCCATCAGCACCGCGCGGCTGGTGATGGAAACCTTAGCCGCCATCAAGCACCTGGACTGGTCGCTGGTGGCGTCCGAGGGCAATGTCAGCGACTGGCCCAACCGCCTGTGGCCGATGGAAAAGCACCACCACTGGCTGGGCCGCTCGGGCGGCTACGGCGTGGGCTACGGCGCGCCGGCGGCGGTCGGCGCGGCGCTGGCCAACAAGGACCTGGGGCGCTTCTCGGTGGCCATCCAGAGCGACGGCGACCTGATGTTCGCGCCCGGCGTGCTGTGGACGGCGGCCAAGCACAAGATCCCGCTGCTGTCCGTCATGCACAACAACCGCGGCTACCACCAGGAAGTGATGCACGTGCAGCGCCTGGCCAACTTCCGCAACCGCAAGGTCAACAACGGCAACGACATGGGGCCCATCGGCACCAGCATCGAGAACCCGGACATCGAATACCACCTGCTGGCCAAGTCGATGGGCTGGTGGGCCAAGGGGCCGATCAAGGACCCGAACGAACTCAAGGCGGCGCTGAAGGAAGCGGTGGCCGTGGTGCAGTCGGGTCACCCCGCGCTGCTGAATGTGTGGACGCAGCCGCGCTGAACAGGAGTCAACGACCATGAAGTACTTCCGCACCGCCCTCACCCACCCCACGACCTGGGCCCTGGCCCTGCTGGTGACCGCCGGTTCTGCGCAGGCCCAGTCCGCTGAAAAAGGCAAGGTCGCGTTCATCAAGAACGGCTGCTGGCAATGCCACGGCTTCGAAGGCCAGGGCGGCCAGGCGGGGCTGCCGCTGGCGCCCAACACCAAGCCGCTGGCCTACATCACGGCCTTCGTGCGCAACACGCGCGGGGCCATGCCGCCCTACAGCGAAAAGATCCTGCCCAACGCCGACCTGGCCGACATCCACGCCTACCTGCAAAGCCGTCCGGCCGCGCCGGACCCCAAGACCATTCCCCTGCTGAACTGATCGAAGACCCGCCATGCACATCCAACTGCCCGACCCCGCCTCCACCCGCCGCCCGGCGGCAGTGCCCTACAAGCGCATCGCCACCGAAGAAGCCTTCGCGCCGCCGGAGATGCTGGACCTCTACCGCCGCATGTTCGACGCGCCCGATGTCGACCCCGGCTTCAAGGGTCTGATGGGCTTCTACATGAGCAGCCCCAGCGACCGCGCGCAACACATCATGCGTTGCCTGACCGACATGGACGCGCTGCGCCTGCAGCACATGAACGATGCCGGCATCGCGATGCAGGTGCTGGCGCTGACCTCGCCCGGCGTGCAGTTCATGGACACCGCCACCGCCGTGTCCTTCTCGCGCACCGCCAACGACTACCTGGCCGACGCGATCCGCCGTCACCCGAGCCGCTTCGCCGGCATGCTGACCGTGGCGCCGCAAGACCCGGCGGCCGCTGCCAAGGAGATCGAGCGCGGCGTCACGCAACTCGGCATCCACTCGGTGGTGATCAATTCGCACACGAAAGGCGAGTACCTGTCCGACCCCAAGTTCTGGGACATCTTCGCCGCCGCCGAAGCCCACGACGCGCCGATCTACCTGCACCCGAATTCGCTGCCGGCCAACATGCTGCAGCCCTTCCAGGAATGCGGTCTGGACGGCGCCATCTACGGCTTCGGCATCGAGACCGGCCTGCACGCGATGCGCATCATCACCGCCGGTGTCTTCGACCGTTTCCCGAAGCTGCGCATGGTCATCGGCCACATGGGCGAGGCCCTGCCCTTCTGGGCCTACCGGCTGGACTATATGCACCGCGCCACGGTCAAGAGCCAGCGCTACGCCAGCGTCAAGCCCATCCGCATGCAGCCCAGCGACTACCTGAAGCAGCATTTCTACGTCAC
>Ga0136641_1000995_pt1 | contig 11887 bp, 11 predicted proteins | sample EliLak1302023Y_FD_115312 | JGI IMG/M metagenome (GOLD analysis project Ga0136641, IMG submission 115312) | Freshwater microbial communities from Elizabeth Lake, Yosemite National Park, California, USA - 13020-23Y | ecosystem: Environmental > Aquatic > Freshwater > Lake ...
CTCCACCTCCACCTCCAGCCGCAGCAGCAGAAGGTTGCTTCTTAACGCGGACTCTTGCGCTGGCACCTCCACCACCTCTATTTACATAATTTTCATTGTTATTATTTCCTCCCTCAGATGCCTCCGCATACTCATCTTCGTCTTCATCCGGCGCTACAGTTAGGGCTACTGCTTTTTTACTTCTAGGTTGTCGTGCTTTGGGCGCAGGCCTTGCGGGACCAGCCATGGCGTGACCCTCGTTGTTTAAAAATTCTTCTTCATCTTCTACTTCTACAGGTCGCGCAGCCAACGCAGCCCGAGCGTGCCTTTCAGCATCAATAAATCCCTGTGCGGTTGTGAACATAGCAGCTTGAGCGGGATTTCCCTGTCTATTGAGATGAACAGCCATAGCAGCAAGAACACCTTCACGGTAGGGACTCAAAACCGTTGTGCCAGGTGCAGCTCCTGCTTCCAAAGACGGGTGGAAAATAGCGCGAACCTTAGCCTTTTCAAAAACTCTTGTTCTCATCACTTGATGTAAATTATAAGGATGGACAGCAAACTGTAAAGCCTGAATAGGACGAGTTCTGGTTCCTCCTGCACGATTCACAACTGGGCCTCCTAATATATATCCCCCAGGATTAGCGGCATTATGTTGAATTGTTCTCCAGTTAGGCATAAAAATATCATTAATCCATTTGGGAGTTGTTACAATCTCAACAACACACACTACTGGAGAAGGAGGTAACGGTGCGGGACCAGCAAAACCAGCCGCTGCTACCGCCACCGCTACAGGAGCAGGAGCAGGCACGGGACCAGGAGCAAAGCCTCCAGCAGCTGCGTTAGCAGGTTGAAAATTTTGATTCATTTCCATCTTTTCTATAATATAAAAGTAAAAATAATTAAGAGAATAGAATGCTTGTCACGCTCTACCAGCAAAACAAGGTTGCCATCTCCTTTGATGCTTCACCATTTGATACAGTGGGTTCAATGCTGGAAAATATTAATAAATATCGGGGACCTGACAATCAAATCCGAGACATTTATTTAGATCCATTTCGTAGGCAAAAAGCCGCAACTGACTCTTGGCTATTCTTTAATACCATCTTCTACATATCCAGTGTTGATCCTTCTTCCGTAGTAGCAGGCAAAGAAGGTTGAGCTGTCCGAATATCAGCCCGACAATTCGGACATTGGATATGATTCTGAAACCATGTGTCGGCACACCGTTTATGGAAGAAATGCTGGCATCCCCGAAGTTTGCGCCACATTGTATCCAGGACAGAAGCTCCACTCAAATCATCTCCAGGAGCAGATTGACAAATTGTACACACAGTCCCTGCTGGAACCCCACTAGCATCTACCAGAACAGTATTTCGGGAATATGTGGTTACACTAGGTCGTACAGAAACAGGGTCCCACCAAGTTGTTGTTGATCCACCAGGAATTGTAACTGTGATTCCAGCACGCTCTGTTCTGACAAGACGATGAATATTGCGCTGAATCCGTGGCGGTGGGGAAGCAGCCTCTTCCTCCTCTTCAGCAGAAGCGGATGTTTCTTCAGCGGGAGCAGGAGCCGTTACAGATGTAGATGCGCTATTTAACCCCGCATTCTCAGCCATAATTGACAGTAAGAGTCCCCTCAAGAATGTATCATTAATTGTTGAAGAATCATATGTTTGAACAACTGACTCTCTAGGAGGAGGAGACGACGCGACAACAGGATTCGGCATGCGCGAAAGTCGCGTTGACCGAAACGCATGTCGCCGACTGTCTGCTTGATCGCGCAGATAGAATCCCCGCTCCCGATGATACGCCGGAAACATATGACCAATTCTCTGCTGGAAAAAACGTAGAAGCGGAGCATTGAACAAATCTGAATCATACAGTGCCTCCGGTATGATTTCATGTAGATCATTTAAAAGAGTATTATCGTACGGCCGATTACGCTGATTACCCCTTCCGTCTCCACCTCCACCTCGTCCTTCACCCCGATTCATTAGACTATTTTAACTATCTTTTTTTAAGCACACAAAAAATTGAAATAAAAAAAAGCCAAAAGAAGTTACAAAGAGAAATGTCTGACCCTACTCCCCAACAGGAAGTAATTAAGGCGAATGGCCGAATTGGTCTCGCTAATCTAGGAAATACCTGCTTCTTGAATTCAGCCCTTCAGCTGATGCGACATGTCATGCCACTCCGAGAGTATTTCAATAATACACAGTGGGTTTATCGCGTTGATCCGGAAAATAAGTATAATCCGATGCTGAATGCCATTGCTGAGTTTATGAATGCGATCTGGCGCCCTGATCTGAATATGAATACAAAGATTGCTCCTGGCCGTTTCTATCAGACTCTGACTGAACTAGCAAATAAGGTTGGGTATGATGACCTGGCTGTCCGCCATCGCCAGGCTGATGCAGGAGAGGCGCTTACTTTCATGCTGGACTGTATCCATGAGGGTCTGGCACACAATGTGGAGATGGTTGTCCGAGGTTCACCGACCACACCCGAAGAGATTCGCTGGACTAAGTCCTACGAGCAGTGGATTCAGCACTACAAGAAGCAATGGTCTGTTGTGATTAACACTCTTCATGGGCAGAAGATGACAGCTACTACCTGTAAGACATGCCAGTATCACTCGGAGCGGTTTGAGTCATGGGGCTCCCTCAGTATTCCACTTCTGAATGCCGACAAGCCTGGAACGCCTGCTCCAACTTTGCGCCAGTGCTTGGAGGAGAATTTCAAGGATGAGACTATTGAGGACTATCACTGTGATGTCTGCGGAAAGAAGCGGGAAGCTAATCAGACGAGCAGGTTGTCAATTCTTCCCAAGTACATTGTTCTGAGTATTATGCGGTATACTGCTCGTGGCCAGAAGGTACGAGCAAAGATTGACTTTGACCTGAACCTGCTTGACCTTGATCCTTGGTTTATTGGAAACAGGGAAACAACCCCAACAAAGTATCGGTGTCTTTCAGTGATTGACCACCACGGTATGATGGGAGGTGGTCATTATGTTTCCTCATGTCGCTATGAGGGCGATACGTGGATTCGCTATGATGACGAGATGGTAGCACAGATGCCCACTGAGCATGTGAACAATGGCGATACATATGTGATTCTTCTAGAACAGCAGAATAACTCACAGCCGAATATGGATATTCTTTCGCACAAGTAGGATGACTAATCTAGGATTTGGTTCAACGGCTCCGGCCAACAATTTAGGTTTTCGGAACCGTCTGTCAAGTGTATCCACAACTGCTACGGCGGCGGGTTCATCTGTCTGGAGTTTCTTTTCTTCTAATCTTTTTTATGCTGGCCTCGTTGTATTTTTCATTGTAGCAATTTATATGTATTGGCATTATATTGGCTATGAAATCAACAGTAGCTACACTTCCTTGGTAGACTTAATAAAGAACAGACAAGAAGGTTCAGTTGGAATTGACTTATACGGAACAGGAAGCCCAAGTGTTGGCGCAACTGCTACTTTGCCTCAAGGGCCGATGGCTAAAGAGGATTTACCTGCTGGAATCCCCGGTTCACGTGATGCGCCCCCTGTGTCTGCTCTAGATTTACGAAATTCCGTGTTACCGCCGAGAGCCGAGGTTTTCAATGTAAGTCGCAATGTCTATACCTATGAAGACGCTCTCCCTGTCTGTAAGGCGCTTGGTGCTGAACTGGCCACATTTGAGCAGGTTCAAGAAGCGCACAAGCAGGGAGCCGACTGGTGTAACTATGGCTGGGTAAAGGGACAGATGGCTGTTTTCCCCACACAAAAAGAAACCTGGGAAAAGTTACAGGCTGGCTCTGAGACATACAAGAATGCGTGCGGAAAGCCGGGTGTAAATGGAGGTCACTTTGATAATCCTGACTTGCGTTTTGGTGTCAACTGCTATGGTCTTCGCCCTGACAAGAAGGCTACGGATGAACTATTATCAGAATCTGGCGCTGCCCTCCCACCAACACCGGAGGAAATAGACTTTGACCACAAAGTACAAAAATTCCGTGACCAATTGGATACAATGATTGTTCTGCCGTGGAATAAGAGTAAGTGGACCAACTAATTCACACTGGGATCTTCCACTTCTACCACAGTCGTTTCAGCAACCTGAGGCGGTGGAGCATTTCCCAAAATCTGCTCTAGAAGAGCATTTGACTGAGCCTCTTGAATAATTGCTACAAGTGCCTTTGCTACACGAACCCGTATAGCCTCTAGCACTTCCGCTGAAGCACCCTGCCTCTTTAGTTCGCCTTCCTCATTACAAAGGACTACCCATGCCTCCACAGCAGACTGATTAAACTGAACTGACATATCAAGATATTGTATATCATGATACGCCCCAATAGGATTCAATTTTTTGACTAATCCGCATCCATATACTCATATTCACCATCTGAATTTGTTTCTTCTTCAGCATTTGGTAAATTATTTCGTGAGCGAACTGTATACTTCTCTAAAATTCCAGGTAGAGCATATCTCCATTGAAGAATGCGGCCTTCCCATGCCTTTTCAGGGCCAAAAATACGTTCCCAGAACATGCTATCAAAATAGTGCATGTAGGCAGAAACCCAGTCATTTTCATCACGTTCGGACCAATCTGAAGGAGCCTTAATGTAAACATTAGGTCCTTCAATCCGTTTCCGTTGATTTGTAGATACAATATCGTGAAGTAGTGAAAAATATTTAGTTACACGTAGTTCAATATCATATAATGATAAAGTAAATGAAAATTTATTTTTAGCAAATCCTCTAACTACTCTTTCTAGCATAGAATGAATATATAGACGAGGAGTAACTCCATCAACATCCTCTGACAACCACCATAATTCAAATTGACCTACCATTTTATTAATGACTTGGTAATAATTTAATTCAGTCTTCATTGTTTAAGCAGTTAGAGCCTTTCCAGTGTGTCTAATATTTTTGTTGAACGACGTCCCTGAAGAAACCTAAATAAATCTTCATTCGATTTACCCCGACTCTCAGTTGAAGAGAACCATGCTCGTAATTGCTCTTGTAGCCAGGACCACGACAAATTACTCTTTGTCTCTTTTCTCTGAAACTGAAGCCGTGCTCCGTTAACTTCTAGAATAGCTGTTGACTGATTCATAGCAAATAGGATATCTTGAACCTCTTTCTCATGAATCTGTTTCTGGGTCCGAGCATTCTGGGCCTGTTTATTAAATGTATTTGCCAAATTATCAAAATGTACCCAAGCGCGAACGGACTGCTGGAGACGTTGTTGTGGTGTTGGTTGTACCGAAGGTTCTTGAACAACTAAAGACATCTCTTACTCAGATACATTTTAAACCTTTGCTGTTTCCGCAACAACCGTTTCTGTAACAACCGAAGCAACACTTGACAGCGTCGGTATGACTGACGCTAATGAAGAAACGGGATTATATCCAGTGGCTTTGAGTGTTACAACAAGTGTTAGAACCGCAACTACCAGCAGAAGAACAAAGAGAACTGCTGAGAACGCAATATATGGAAAAATGGACTTGATTATATGCTGAATTAGTGGGTCTAATACATTAACTAGACGTGCTTTATTCTCAGGGGCTTGCATATAATCCCATAGACTCGTTGCGATATGATTTCCCATTGAGCCAAATGCTTGTTTATAACGTCCTTCTGCTGGTGTTTGTGCTTGTTGGGAAGCAAGAGGAGCCGTCTGAGCCATTTAAGCAACTAACGGATTTATTTTACGTTTGAATAACGCAGAACGCGTTAAAGATAATGCGCTAAAATCTTGCTTCCAGCAAAGATGGAGTTTAAGCTTTCAGAGCCTGAGAAGTCTTCTTCTGGATTTGTGATTCGCGTGAGTCAAAAGCCTGCCCTGGTCACTAAATGGGAATCTGGAAAGTGGCGCAACGATGAAGAACTCTTAGCAGTTATACTGGAAGCACGCCGTCAAATAATGGAAATGCTATACGAAAAGCGTAATTCATGGTTTTCATCGGCTCCTACAAAGACTCAACTAACAAAGTTAATGAAGGGATGGGAAACTAAGTTGCTGGCCCAAGTTCCTGATGCGTCTAAGAATTACACTGGAAGCCAGACTCTTTCCGCTATTCAGATAACCGGTGATGGGATTTTTCCCCGTTGGCTAGCCTCTGTGTGGCAAGTTGATGAAGTCTCTAAAATCTCAATGCCCTGGGCCCAAGGCTCTGGAGAGGATGACGAACTGGAGGAAATTGATGACAGCAGAGAAATCAATATTGACATGGATTCAGCCCCAGTAAAGTTAAACCACCACGAAGACCGTGATTATCTGGACCGGAAGTTTGCTGCCAAGGAACGCGTGAAGGAGGCCCGCCTGAAGGCCCAAGTGGCCAAGAAAATGGCCCAGCGTGAAATCAACTTCTTCTACGAAAATTTTGCTCTGGACGATGATGAATCAACATTCTCTGATTACGATTTAACAGATAATGAGGAGGATGAGTACGAAGATGAGGAAGAAGAAGCTTCTCCTGCCAAAAGATAAAATCAAAATCCTGGAACTTTTGCGGTTCAATAAGAAATCTCCCCTATGTTATTAGTAGAAGCAATGGACACTCGTGATATCCTCTTGGCAATTGTAATTGTCGCTCTGGGAGCTGCGCTTGTATATTTCCTAGACCCTACATTCGGTGGCCTCCTCGGTTCGCGCAGACAGTATATGATGTCTGAAAATTTCACAAACCATAACACCAGCTCCGGTAGCTACCCTTCAGCAAACCCTCCTGTAGCCAACTTCGCAGGCTCTCAGCAGATGGCCGAGAACTACAGCGGTAACTACGTTGAGAGCAGCAGTGGTCTATCCCCGGCTGCGTCTGGATTCAGCTCAACTGAGGCCCCGGAGAATTGCTACCCTAAGAAGCAGTTGAAGGCGTCTGAGCTTCTGCCGAATGACCCTAACAGCCAGTGGGTACAGGCGAACCCGATGGCACCCGGTTCTATCATGGACAAGAACTTCTTAAACGCTGGATACCAGATCGGCGTAGACACAATCGGCCAGTCCCTCCGTAACGCTTCCCACGACCTCCGCTCTTCCCCGCCTAACCCGCAGGCGCAGGTCGGTCCCTGGAACCAGTCCACGATTGAGCCGGATGTAAATCGTAAGCCGTTGGAGATTGGCTCATAAGCAGAAACATAAAACCAACTAAATTTAAAAGTTTTTAATTTTAAGCAGTCGCACTGTTTGAAATTAAGCGTAGAGGATAGGATGTCTGGAGATATATCAGTCAATATGGTATACCTAATTTTTGGTATTACATCAATCGCATTAGGCTCATACTATGCCAAAAAAACCATGTATGATATGTCATATGTAAAATCCACACTTGATGGAAATAGTTACCTGGTGCGCAATCTACATGATAAGGTTGAAGCTGCCAATCGTTTAGCCGAGGTTCGTAGTCGGATTCTTCAACTAATGAAGCACTTCAAGCAGACAAATACGGATAATCAAATAGCCCTTGACATTCTCAAGAACTTTGATGCTGATCCAACTCGTTTTAGTGAGTCTACGCCTGACTCCAGTTATACTTCATTTACATTAAACAAGGGTGAAAAGATACACGTATGCTTGAGGCAAAAAAATGGAACACAGGATCTTGTAGATGTAAATATCTTAACTTTTGTTACCCTTCATGAACTCGGTCATGTTGGCACACGTGAAATTGGACACACGCCTCTTTTCTGGAATAACTTTGCCTGGATCCTCAAGCAGGCAGAAGAGTTAGAAATCTATAAATTCCAAGATTTTGCTGCTCAACCGGCACCTTACTGTGGGATTAGTATCACAGACCAACCGAAATTTAAAGAAAATGCGATAGATGCTAAGAAGAAGTAGCGATAAATGTAGTAAATTTTCTGCTACCTATACGATAGGAGATAGGATGAGCCTTGAAGAACTCGGCATGGATTTCACCGGTAGCTTTTTAAAAGGTGACGGTGTACTCGAGTATGTTGAACATTTATCAGATGGAACAAAGTCTTATCAGCTAGAGAACGTATTCCCATTTACGTCTATTGCTGACATTAAACGAATGATTTGGCTAAGTGTTGAAGGAAAGGTGGATTATATGCCGAAATACCTCTTTCTAGCAGTTGAGAAAGATGGGGGCTTCTACCCTCTTGAATTTCACTGGCCAACTGAATCCAAAATTTCAGCGTCATTACCCGACCCCCTAACAAATAAACAGGTTAATCCTGAGCTGGTGGATTCTGCTGGAAACCGCAGTGGTCTTGCTCAAACTACGCATTTGTATGCTACACTAGAAGATGTTTTGCGACCGCTCAAACTTGATTTACCGGTGCTTCATGTGTGGCGCATGAGTGAAGTTGTAGGGTCAAGAGCAACACTTGATGCCAGACTATTTGATGGATTTGTGCGTTTATATTTTCCATGGCTTTCTTCCATAGAAGAAGTTGATGAGGCGTATGTAGAAGAGGGCTCCGAATCCGAAACAACAAATACTTTATGGGAAAGTGTAAAAACGTATGTTACAGCCCGTCAAGAACAATTAGAGCGCATTGAAGCAGAACTTCACGAGAATAGCGCAACAATGGGTGAACTTTCTTGCCGAGCAATTGAAAAAATCAAGATAATTACTCCGCCTATAACGCCTAAACCAGAATCTCTTGAAATTCTTTTTTATGAACTTACATTGTCACCTTCCATGCCGTTTATTCGCTATTTTTCAGATCGCGGTGACCAAGAGCCAATACTTCGTTATCTTAAGAATGTTTATTTACCGCAGGAAGCCGTCGCACAGTGGCTAAAAGAGCCAATGACAAAAAAAGAAAAGGTTATAAAAGGCAAGGTTCTCATCCGCGGAAATGGTATTCCGGTTGGCTCTGCCTTTGATATTTCTTTTTATGAAGATAATAAAGCCCATCTTGTTGAACTAGAAAGTCCGCGCAAAGACCATCTTTTTTTAGGTTCGCTTGTAGAAGAGGGGCTTAAAGGTCTGAAAGACTTTGTTTCAAAGAATAATTTTGAAAAAACGGAACTTCAGTTGGAGCTTACGGAACTCCAAGGCAAATTCTTATGGGAGCACCCTGATCCTAGTTCATCGCGTCCTTCAATTGAAGAGTTAAAAAATCGTATTCGTAATTATTCCTATATTTTTGACTTAGAGAAGGGTGAATCTGGTGTCATTAATCTACGTTATACAGCAGTATCCAACTATGAATCAGCAAATAATATCACCGGTTATCTTTCGCGTATAAATGCCACTGAGTTTCCATCGGCTGATTTGGATAGAAAAGAATCAATAAAATTTTTCACGGATAAAATTCAAAGTCGTTTCGGAAAATCGGAGGAAGAAGCAAAAGCAATTATTATCAAATGGGAAGAAAATAAAGGAAAGCAGGAAACAGTTGTACAGGGTGAAGGAAAGGACGTTATTTCTGTTCACCACGATGGAATTATTATTACTCTGCGGAATAATCATCCCTCCTATGAAATTGAAATTGCTAACTTGTTACCTCCGAATGCGGGTGAAACGCTCCGACGTATCATGGCCGGAATAGCATTGATTCTGCTAGAAAAGAAAGAGACATCTGCTGAAACAGTAAAAGTAGTGGAAGCAACCGCTGCGGTTCGGCTAGAGAATGCCACTGCTAAACAGGCTGAAGTAGAGCCTCAAACACGTGCAGCTTCTGCGACAGCACAACCACAGTCATATAATGTTGATTTAGATTTCTTAAACCTTCTTCCTGAAGGAGGAGAAGAGGAAGAGGAAGGAAACGGAGAAACTGGAGCCGAAGCACCGTTAGGATCAGTTACAGTTGAAGTAGCAGCTGAAGCAACGCCTGTTGTCTTAGCATCACGGGCTCCTTCTGCTACGCCCTCTTCATCTGTAGTGGAACCTGTAGTGTCAATGGACGAAATTCAAAAAGATGTTGACCAGTTCTATATCACAAAACTCAAGCAGTTAGATTTACAACTCTTCGGCTATCAAGACAAGAGCACCGGCAAAACAAAGGGATACTCAACTGCCTGCCAAACATCTAACGGTGACATGCCTCATTCCCTTTCACAGTCTCAATATGCTCGTGTGAAAGAAATTTACAAGGATAAAATCACTTTTATAGAAGGCCCCAAACCCGCCGGCTGGAAGTTGAACGATGAACCTCCGAAAGGCTACGGAAAGAAAGTAACATGGACGCAGGATAATAATTTTACGCCACCGAGACCTGTTTGGGTCACGCTCCTAACTGGTTCAGAAACAAAGCGAAACTGGTATTTCTGCGCAAAATATTGGTGCTTAAAAGATGATATCCCGCTCATAGAATCCGAATTTGAAGCAGCCAAAGAATGTCCTATCTGCCATGGCAAACAAGTTCAAGGAAAGGGTGTTCAGCCGGGCGAAACGGTTGTCGCACGCAGAACGCATAAGGGATTCAAGAAGTTTATCGGATTTCAGAGCAAGGCAAAGCACCCGAATAATTGGCCCCTTCCCTGCTGTGGCATCAAGCCCAAGGAAGATAAGCTCGTAGATAAGACACGCCCTTATAATAAAGTATCAGTTGAGGCAGTAGAAGATGAAGAGCCTCCAGCAGAAGGTCAACAAGAATATGAAGACGATAAGGCATCCAGTCAAAGTCGTGGTGTTATCCCTCCCGTAGAGATTAGTAAAATCCTAAGTTCCCTTCAAACAAAATATATTAAGTCTGCTGGAAAGTACCCGCTCGGTCCCGGTGAACTCGGCATTGTTCCTCCTCAAATAGACGCCCTCTTTGGCCAAGATTCCACACAAGCAATCAAGAAAATGGGGCCCCAGCAAATGCTTTCTCGGGAAACACCCGTCTTTGTTCGCTTTGGCCTTCAAAATACGGAGCAACCGGGCAACCGATTCCTCAGCATGTTGGGATTTATCTGCCAAAAGACATTCAACATGGATACAATGATAAACCTCATGAAACGCAAGGATTTTATTCACGCATTCGAAGATGCAAATTATGGAACACTTGTTCATGAATTCGCCCGCCCCGATTTACCAGCAGAACCTGTCGGCGATAGTTTTACCACTTTCTGTGGAACTTACGGCTATTCCGATAATGAAGGCAAGAACCGCGCGAATAATGTTCGGTTGTTCTACGCATACCAGAATTTCATGAATTATGTTCGTGATGCTGGAACGCCAAAAGATATCCGCTATTTTGACCACATTCTTATGATGCCTAAAGTTCTATCAGACAAGGGATATCTTCTTATCCGTATAATCCGCGACAATGACTCGGACGACTGGATAATCCAATGCCCCGCATTTGGTATTCCCTCTACAGTAGATAGCCCAGCTCCTGTTTTTATCATACAAGACGAGAAATATAATGTGTTTGAACCGCTTGTTCTGTATAATGGCTCGGATAAAGCAGTCGTTTCCTTTGACCTTGATTCACTGCGCGATAAACTCAGACGGCGCGGTGATATTTCATCTGCTATAAATGAATGGATAGAGCAAATTGTAAAACGTGGTGTTGCGTGTGGACGTAAAGAAACTCCTCCCTACAGCTGGTTGCCTCCTGCCATAGAGGCCAATGAGGCCCCCGCTGTTCCAACAATTAGTCAGATTATTGTGAAGCATCCGCAACCCTACGGGATTGTACGCGAACGAAGCAATCGTTTTGTAGGATTTTTATTTAAAAATAATGAAAACCGCCTCTTTTTTATTCCTGCTAGAGATGACGGGGCCAGCATACATCAATTTAATCGCTACTATGAGAAGAACGCCTTGCCTAAACCGACGCTCAGTGAACTGTCTAAATTTTACACGGATAATAGATTCACGGATTATCCCGGCCTCAAGATAATTAAAATTGTCATGGGTGAAGGGCAGTCAAAATATATCGCAGTCCTTCTTTCTAGCGGTGTTCTTTTACCGATTGAACCAACACAGGACTCTGCTGGTC
>Ga0136641_1000996_pt1 | contig 11885 bp, 10 predicted proteins | sample EliLak1302023Y_FD_115312 | JGI IMG/M metagenome (GOLD analysis project Ga0136641, IMG submission 115312) | Freshwater microbial communities from Elizabeth Lake, Yosemite National Park, California, USA - 13020-23Y | ecosystem: Environmental > Aquatic > Freshwater > Lake ...
CTCTGCGCCAATTTTTTCCCACGGATCATCAAGTTCAATTTCCTTTGCAATGGAAACGCCATCATTAGTAATTGTTGGGGCGCCCCACTTCTTCTCGAGAACAACATTTCGTCCGCGAGGTCCAAGGGTTACCTTGACCGCATCGGCCAAGATATTCATGCCGCGTTCTAATCCGCGACGTGCTTCTTCATTAAAGGCAATCTGCTTTGCCATGAGTTGTGCTCCTTGTGTGTTCGTTAGGCCAATACTCTTCTATTGGGGCGCTTTATCACTCGCACCCCGAGAGTGCTAACGCCAAATCTAGAGCCTTTGTTTGGCAGGCGCAAAACGAGCGAAGGACTAGGGCTTGAGAGAGCTAGGGCTTGAGAGAGCTAGGGCCGGGCCACGCGAGTAGCCATACGGGCCTCGCGTAGGCGGCGAAGACGCTTAACTAGCATGGGTGAGGCAGCCAGCGCGTCATCCCGGTCGATCAGGTCATTGAGTAATTGGTAATAACGAGGGGCGCTGAGATCGAAAAGATCCTTAATTGCCGCCTCTTTTGCTCCGGCATAGCGCCACCAATTGCCCTCAAAATCAAGGATGCGAACTTCGAGGTCACTGAGTCCAGTGTTCATTGCAGACTCTTCTTGCGCGGACATGGGTTAAATCTTAGATCAGCGCGTATTAAAAGTGTGGGAACTTCATAAGCAGATTTTAGAGCCGGTCCAGAATCATTTGGATGTCACTAATTTTGGTCCAAGGATTAACAATTGCAAATCGCAGAATTGGTTGGCCGTGATGTGATGAGGGTGGAATAAAACCAATTTGAGCTGCAAGTAATTGATCACTCCATTTTTGATAATCACCCGTAGTCCACCCGTTTCGGGTAAAGGCAACAATTGAAAGTTCTGGTTCAAACAAAAGTTGCAAATTTGGATGGTTACGAACTAAATCAGCTGCTTGCTTAGCAACGGTAAGTGTTTGTTCCATCGCTTCGGTATAGGCATCGGTGCCATGTGCGGCTAAAGAAAACCAAAAAGGCAATCCACGCGTTCGCCGGGTTAAGTGAATCGCATAATCCGATGGCGACCAGTTGTCATCTTTTAAGGTATCTAGGTAAGAAGCGTGTTGTGAATGTGTTTGCTTAGCAAGATCCGGATTTCGATAAACAAGGGCACATGCATCAAATGGTGCAAACAACCATTTGTGAGGATCAACAATAAATGAATCTGCTGCCTCTACTCCCTTAAACATTGGTCGAACAGATGGAGCACATAATGCCGCCAAGCCATAAGCGCCATCGACATGAAACCAAATTTCGCGATCATGAGCAGCTTTAGCAATGCCTTTTAGGTCATCAATAATCCCAAGGTTTGTTGTTCCTGCTGTTGCCACGACTGCAAATACGCGGGTGTTGGTTGTCGCGTGCAATTGATCAATTTCGGAGCCAACTGATGCCCCTTGCAAGCGGCCAGCTTTATCCACCGCAACTTTAAGAACATCAACATCCATAACATTTGCTGCTGAAACAATTGAAGAGTGAGCTTCCTCGCTGCAAGCAATTACCCATCGCTCTGGATTGCCCAATTTCTTGCGCGCCTCTGCCCGTGCAACAACAAGTGCCGAAAGGTTTCCAATTGTTCCGCCTTGGACAAATACGCCACCAGCAGAATCTGGTAGCCCGGCTAAGTCAATAAGCCATTGAACTGCTTGGTTTTCAGCAAAGACAGCACCGGCACCCTCTTGCCATGATCCGCCATACAAGGCACTTGCACCAACAACTAAATCAAAAAGATTTGCATACTCGCTAGGTGCCGATGGGATAAATGCAAGGTTGCGTGGATGATCAGTTGAAATACATGCTTTGGCCAAAACATTTGTAAAAACTTCCAGCGCTTCGTGGCCACCTAGTCCTTTTGCTGTAATTGTGTTTCCTACTTCATTGTATAAATCTTCAGCGGTACGGGGACCATCTAATGGTGGATCATCTTTTAAACGTTCCAGGCTGTACTTCAAAATCTCCGCTGCTAGTTCCTCTACTTCAGCTGTGAACTCATGCATTAATTCTGGCTTTCTTAACAATATTTCTGATCATTGTTGGAAAAACAAATAGGTGTAGCGGCGAGATTGCATACCAATACAACTGTCCACCTAGCCCGCGCGGATTAAATGTTGCCTCTTGCACGATCCTTGTCTTTCCATTTTCTCGGGTGACGGTGAATTCAAGCCAGGCCTTGCCGGGTAAAACCATTTCGGCATACAACTTCAATCTGCGACCTGGTTCTAGCTCTTCTACTCGCCAGAAATCTAAACTTTCACCAACTCGTAAGAAATCTGGATCGCGACGACCACGACGCAAACCAACGCCCCCGACTAAGAATCGATCTAAAACTCCACGCGCCCACCACAAGAAATCTGAACCAAACCAACCATTAACCCCACCAATACGCTCAACCTGGCGCCACACCTGCTCTGCCGGAACATTGGTGATCTTTTCGCGAAGGTCGCGAAGCACCATTTCACCAGCCCAGTCAGGATCACCTTGTGCTTTTTGCCAAGGCGCAGTTGGCATCGTTGCATCAGACCAACGCGTTTCTACGTTATGAGTTGTGATCTTTGAGAGTGCTAATTGGATTGCATTTTCGACATCAATTAAACCTTCAGCCGGTTTTGGAATTAATGCATCGATACTCTTCGCCGGATCTGCAACTACCTCGCTAATAAGCGAACCAACAAGCGGGCGCGCAAGGGCGGTTGGAACCGGTGTTACTAAGCCAATCCACAAACTAGAAAGCCCAGGAGTAAGGACTGGGATCCTGATTATCCAGCGTTTTTTTAAGCCAGATAACTTTGCAAACTTTTGCATCATGTCTGCATACGACAAGACCTCTGGCCCACCAATATCAAATACCTTGTTGACTGGCTTTTCTAAATGTGCCGCACCCTTGAGGTAGTACAAAACATCACGGATTGCGATTGGGTGAGTTTTGTTCATGACCCATTTAGGCGTGGTCATTACCGGAAGTCGGTGTGTTAAGTGGCGCAGCATTTCAAAGCTGGCCGAACCTGACCCGATAATAATCCCAGCGCGCAGTTCTAGAACTGCAACAGATGTGGTCGCAAGCGAGCTGCCAGTCATCGCACGGGAAGCCAGGTGCTTACTAATGTTGACATCATTTGCGATTCCACCCAAGTAAATAATTTGGGATACACCAGCTTGCTCTGCCGCCTTTGCAAAGTTACGGGCCATCTCCTTTTCAATTTCATCAAAATTTGGACCCAAGTTAATCGAATGCAGCAAATAAAATGCGGTGTGGATGCCCTCAAGCGACCTCTGCAAATCAGCAAAGTTTTCAGCGCTTCCCTCGCAGATATCTACCTCAGTTGCCCATGGCTGGCCCATAATTTTCTGCTTATCACGCACTAAAATTCGTACATTTTCATTTTCATCAATGAGTGCGCGAACTAATCGACCACCTACATATCCAGATGCCCCTGTGACGAGGTACTTACGGTGTCCATTATGCGAGTTCATGCTGGCAAGCCTAGACTTAACCCATGCAAAAGACACTCCAGAAACCGCGCGTAGTAATTCTAGGTGCCGGTTTCGGCGGGTTAACTGCAGCCCGCAAGATGGCTGGCTTTGCCGATGTGACGGTGGTTGATCGCCACAACTTTCAAACTTTTTTACCACTTTTGTATCAGGTTTCGACCGCGGGGCTGGCAGCAGACCATGTTGCTCACCCAGTTCGAGGCGCACTGCGCAAAACAGGTGTTCAGTTTCGAATGGGAACTCCAATATCTGTTGACCACAAGAACAAAAATGTGAAGTTGGATAGTAGTGAAGTTTTAGAGTTCGATTATCTTGTTGTAGCACTCGGTTCAGCTACTGCTGATTTCGGAGTCCCTGGTGTTAATGAACACGCAATGGGTATGAAAAGTGTCCATGAAGCGCTAGCGATTCGGGCCGAAGTTTTGCGACGATTTGAAGACTTGTGCCGATTTGAAGATGACACAATTTTTTCTATCTCGGTAGTCGGTGGCGGCCCAACTGGTGTCGAAATGGCTGGTGCTTTTGCTGAATTAGTACAGGGTCCACTAAGAAACGATCAGAGTCATGCAGCTGCTCATATCAAAATTAATTTAATCGAAGCAGGTCCACGGATTTTGCCAATGTTTTCCGAGAAGCTATCTGCTCACGGCAAAAAAGATTTAGAAAAACTTGGCGTGACGGTTCACTTGAATACCGCTGTTAAAGAAATTGGACCGCGCAGTATCGCAGTTAGTGATGGCAGCACAATTGCCTCAGAGGTAACAATCTGGGCAGCTGGAGTAAAAGGTGAACCAACAGGTGCAAAATTAAATTTACCATTGATTAATACGCGTATCGATGTTGGTCAGACATTGCAGGTCAAGAATTACCCGCATATCTTTGCGATCGGAGATATCGCCGGCTTTGTTGGCGAAAATGGTCGTATGTTGCCGATGGTTGCACCGGTTGCATTACAGCAAGGCCGACACGTTGCCCAACAAATCAAAAGAATTTCAACCGGCCAAGAGTTAAAGCCATTTAAGTATTTGGATAAGGGTGCTATGGCAACAATTGGTCGCCATAAAGCAATTGTCGAAGTTAAAAACTTTCGGTTAACTGGAATTCCGGCTTGGTATGCATGGTTATGGTTGCACCTATTTTATTTATTAGGTGGTCGCAACAAGATCGGCACTATGGCTGACTGGACCTATAACTACCTAACATTTGATCGCGGAAACCGCCACATCATGGATTCGCAGTAATGCCAGAGTATTTAAAGGTCGATGACCATGATCTTTACTGTTATGAATGGGAAAACGAGGGCGAAGCCGTTGTTTTACTTCATGGCGGGATGAGCCAAACGGCTCATTGGGCTTCAGGTATTGTTCCAGCGTTAGCGGATTATCACGTCTTTGCCTACGATCGTTCATCACATGGTTTTACTTCATACCGCGAAGAAAGTATTAACTTTAAATATCAATTACGCGAGGCAATTGCCTACTTAGAAAATGTCGTTAAGGAGCCTGCCCACATAATCGGTTGGAGCGACGGTGGAATTATCGGATTAATGGTTGCAATCCAGCGACCAGATTTAGTGAAGTCGCTTGTGGCGATTGGGTCTAACTTTCATTACGACGGCACATTAGGTGATTTTGAAATCGGTGAAATCAGCGCTGAAGACCGAGCTGAGTATGCGATTTATTCTCCTGATCCAGCCGAGACACAAGATGTGATCTACCGCCGATTTATGAAGATGTGGCCGTCAGAGCCGGAAATTTCGTTGGAAGAGATTAAGAAAATCCAGTGCCCAGTCTTGGTTATGGCAGGTGATGACGATGTCATTCGACATGGTCACACAATCGAACTATTTGAAGCTTTACCGCTTGGTCAATTAGCAATTGTTCCTGGGACATCACATATCTTGCCGAAAGAAAAGCCAGGGTTAGTTAATTTGATAATTACTGAATTTCTTGAAGATTTGAGCTACCCGATTACGCGTATGCCAATGCGTAGAACAAATCCCCTCAGCAATCAACTGGAGTAATTTTTCCGGTCGCAACATCATAAATTGCTCCCCCAACGACGACATCTTTGTTGAGGTACGGAAAGGCACGGATTCGATTTACATCAATTGCAAGTGCGGCTTTTTGATCTAAAACAGTCCTAAATTCAAGGCTACGAGTATCAACACCAAACTCTTTTTCAATGAATTCATGGATGTCTGCCTCTTCGGCCGAGGCCATTCTGCAATTTGTATGAGGCATAACTAATATTTTCTTAACACCTAATAAGTAGGTTGCTAAAACCAAAGTACGCAAAACATCCTCGGTGACTCGGGCACCAGCGTTTCGCAAAATCTTTGCATCTCCTGAATTCATTCCCATGACAGACAATGGGTTGATTCGTGAATCCATACATGTAACAATTGCCAAACCTTTTTGGGCAACACCAGTTAATCCGGAGTATTTAAAAGTTTTAATATATTCATCATTCGCAGCAATTTCTGCAGAAAAAGAATCATGCGGAAAGGAGTTAACGGACATTTCGACTCCCCTCCGGACTGATACCGGAGCCCCCCGTCAGGATTGAACTGACGACCTGCGCATTACAAGTGCGCTGCTCTACCACTGAGCTAGAGAGGCCTGCTTATCAAGTTACCTCAAATACAGCAGCCGCAATTATGGCAGTGATGTGCCAAATCTTAAAATCGACGCCTTATGTCAGGCCCAACGATAGGTTTGCGCCATGAGATTAGGTGTCCTTGATGTGGGTTCAAACACCATCCATCTTCAAGTTATGGATGCCCATCCAGGCGCCAGGCCGACACCCACAACTAATTACAAGGTCGAACTTCGCCTGACTGAATATCTGGATGAATTCGGTGCCATCTCGTCCAGGGGAATCCAATTTCTAAATGATGCAATTGAAGAAGCGGTCGCACATGCACGTGCCAATGAAACTGATGAAATTTTAGCATTTGCAACTTCTGCTGTTCGTGAAGCTAAAAATGGTGCCCAAATTATTTCTGACATTAATAGTAAGCATGAGATAGATCTACAAGTTCTCAATGGTGATGATGAAGCTTCTATGACTTTCTTAGCTGTTCGTCGTTGGTTGGGTTGGTCTGCTGGCAAACTCTTAGTTCTAGATATTGGTGGGGGCTCGCTCGAAATAGCTAGCGGTATCAATGAAAATCCAGAAGCAACAATTTCAATGCCACTAGGTGCTGCTCGTTTAACTCGAGAATTCTTAAATGGCGATCCATACAGCCCTAAAGGAATCAAAAATTTAGAGAAGTATGCCGAAGAAGTCATTCGAGACTCAATGCCAAATTCACTAAAATCTCATGATGCCGATCATTTTGTTGCAACAAGTAAAACCTTTAGAACTTTGGCACGAATTTGTGCACAGTGGTACGGCGACAATCCAAAGTTCATTGAGCAAAAATCACTAAACACTGCAATCCCGCGACTTATTGAAATGACAAGCAAGGCACGCGCAGAATTACCTGGTGTTTCAGTTAGCCGCGCTCAACAAATTGTTGCCGGCGGAATTGTTGCTTTAACAGTGATGGATAGATTAAGTGTTGATGAGGCTGAAATATGCCCGTGGGCGCTGCGCGAAGGCATCGTTTTACGCCGCCTAGACTGGCTGAGCGACTAAGCCTCTGGCGCTGGCATCCAGTCGATAGCGATAATTTCACCATCGCGGTGGTGCAAAATAAATGCTTCACCTGGCAATAATCCATGATCTAACTCTTTGAAATTCTTTTTCCCAATAAATTTTGCGACAATTCCTGGAATTACCGGATTATGCCCACACACAATAGCCCGAGCTTCACTTTCAATAATGTCGTTTACAACGTTGATCGCCGCTTTCTTATCCTTCTCGTAAGCATATTCACTAAGTTCAGTCCAATAAATCATGTCTAACTTCAAAGAACGGGCCATTGGTGCCACGGTTTCATAGCAGCGAACCGCATCAGAAGTATGAATTTCAGTAATTCCAAATGGCAAGTACTTTGCCAACATTCGCATTGATTGAATCTGACCAAGCTGTGCAAGTGGGCGATCTCCATCATCGCCTTCCCATTCTTCGCGAGTAACAGCTTTTCCATGACGCAAAAGAATAAGTGGGGTTGTATCGGTTCCAAATTTTTCAAAGTTTTTTAAAACTTCTTTGTCACCTTCTCTTGAAAGTTTTTCGTAGGCATCAGAGATAGTTACCCAAATTAGTTGATCTACCTCTTGTAAATCTATAACACCTTTGGCTTCACCCATCACCTGCGCAGACCAATATCTAACTGTCTTCGTAGACTCTTCAACGAGATACTCAACTTTGCATAACTGCGGACCAAAAACTGTTTCATATCCTGTTTCTTCCAGGACTTCACGGAATGCACAACTTACTTCAGATTCACCGATTTCTACTTTTCCCTTTGGAAAGGACCAATCGTCATAACGTGGTCGATGAATCAAAGCGACTTGAACTAATTCATCACTTAATCGGCGCCACAAAACCGCACCTGCTGCCTGAATTACTTGATTTTCCACTTACCGATCCTTTGCGTAATGCTCGATAAGTTGGGCATGAACATTTGTTAACCCCTTTTTCGTTGGACGCGACCAGCTCGTTTTTTTTAGTTCCCACGAGGATGTTTCATCGGAAAGACCAAGATCGAGCAATCCCTGAAGCCGAATCTGATGTTCTTTTCTTTGAATCAGAACCAGACTTTCAACACGTCGGTCTAAGTTTCTTCCCATTAAATCCGCACTGCCAATCCAATACTCATCGTCTGCACCATTAGTAAAATGGTAAATACGGGAATGCTCAAGGAAGCGGCCTAATATCGATTTCACAGTTATGTTTTCCGAAAGGCCTTTGATCCCGGGTTGTACTGCGCAGATTCCACGAATCAGTAATTCGATCTTTACTCCAGCTTGCGAAGCTTCGTATAACTTTGCCACGAAATATTCATCCAGAATTGAATTGAGTTTGAATTGAATCCCGGCAGGTCGTCCATTTTTAGCGTGCTCAATCTCGCGGTCAATGCGTTCGGTTAACCCAGAACGTAATGTACGAGGTGCAACTAATAATCGAGAGTATGTTGACTGCGGTGCAAAGCCCGACAATTGATTAAATAACCGTGTCAGATCTTCAGTTAATTCGATATCAGCACTAAGAATTCCTAGGTCCTCGTACATGCGCGCAGTCTTTGGATTGTAATTACCTGTACCCATATGGCAATAGCGGCGAATGCCTTGTGGTTCATCGCGAACAACCAATGACAACTTTGCGTGGGTTTTTAATCCCATTAATCCATACACAACGTGCACACCAGCTGCTTCAAGCTTTCGTGCCCAACGCACATTGTTTTGCTCATCAAATCGGGCTCGGATTTCGATTACAGCAACAACTTGCTTACCAGCTTCTGCCGCTTCAATTAACGCTTCGATTATGGGTGAGTCACCCGATGTGCGATACAAAGTCTGCTTGATTGCCAACACATGTGGGTCTTTTGCAGCATTTTCTAGGAAATGCACAACAGAAGAGGTAAAGGATTCGTAGGGGTGATGAAGCAAAATTTCGCCTTGGCGAATAGCAGCAAAGAATAGGTCGCTATCTTCAGAATCCACCTCTGATAGGGCCTTAGCTGTGCGAGATCTAAATGGAGCGTACTTTAAATCGGAAAAATCAAGATCTGCAATCTTATGAAGTGATGTCAGATTAAGCGGGGCCTTGACATGAAAAATATTTTCAGCCCCGATGCCAAGTTCCGACGCAAGTTTTGAAACTCGCGCTTCGTCAACGCCTGCTTCAATTTCAAGTCGTACCGGTGGCCCAAATCTACGGCGTAATAACTCCTGTTCCAATGAAAGAAGCAGATCTTCAGCCTCATCCTCATCAAGTTCAATATCTTGATTTCTGGTGACTCGAAATGTGTAATGATCTTCAATCGACATGCCTGGAAATAATTCCTGTAAGTGAATGGCAATTAAATCTTCAAGAGGTAGGAATCGGGTTGACCCGGACTTTGCAGTCGCAATAAATCTAGGCAAAATTTCTGGGACTTTTACGCGGGCAAAAAATTCTTCATGAGTCACTGGATTGTTAACCATCACAGCAAGGTTCAGCGATAAGCCTGAGATATACGGAAATGGATGTGTTGGATCAACAGCCAACGGTGTTAATACTGGAAAGATTCGATCTTGAAATAATTTTGCAGCATAAGCACTTTCAGTCTCATCTAGCTGATCCCACTTAACAAACTCAATCCCATGTTTCTTCAAATCTGGCAAAATTTCGTCATGCAAGGTTTTTGATTGACGAGCTACCAACTCGTTAACTTTTGTACTGATCAAAGCCAGGAGCTCTCTTGGTTTGTGTCCTGCAACATTTGCTGCAGTCACATCATTGTCAACCTTGCTCATTAATGTTGCAACACGGACCATGAAGAATTCATCTAAATTTGAAGATGAAATTGCCAAAAAACGAAGCCGCTCGAGAAGTGGAACTGTTGCGTCTCCGGCTAATTCAAGAACCCTTTGGTCGAACGAGAGCCAGCTGATTTCTCGGTCGGTCAGGTATTCAATTTTCATGACTCAATTCTCTCGCGCTTGGGTTAATAATAGGTAATCGGAGTAAAGACAAGGGCTAAACCAGCCGCTTTTTTCACGCTCAACAAGGGTGTGCTTACTCTCATTTCCTGAGAGACTTCCCCCGTGATTAATAACTATTGGATGAGCCCAGAGACCACCTCGGTTAACCGTTTGCCGATGCTGAACATCGAGCATTTTGAACAAATATCTTTAGACGGAACCTGGCGCTTTCAATTACTACATAGCCCGACTGAAAAAATCGGCAAACGTTGGGTACCAATGCCTGTTCCGGGTTTATGGACTATGCAGGAGCCATCAGAAGTTTTCTTTGATAAACCGATTTATACGAATGTGCAGATGCCCTTTGAAGAGCAACCTCCCTTTGTCCCAGCTCAAAACCCAACCGGTGTATTTGAACGTGATTTTGAACTCCCAAAAAGCTGGAATGGCAAGCGAATTGTTTTGCAGGTTGGTGGGTACGAATCTGTCGCACTTGTATATATCAATGGCCAAGAGGTTGGGCTTTCTAAGGACTCACGGCTTGCTGCCGAATTTGACGTTACTCAATTTGTTCAAAGTGGAAACAATGTTGTGCGCATTGATGTCACTAAATGGTCGGATGCTACTTTTATCGAAGACCAGGATCAGTGGTGGCATGGTGGCATTACCCGTTCAATTAAGTTGTATGCAACTAATAAGGTCTTTATTGAGAAATTTGCTGTGATCGCAGGTCTTGACAAAGATCTTACAACTGGAACTCTTGATGTACGCGCAAAAATTTCTGCGATCAATAATGAATCGACAGATGGGTACTCGCTCCATCTTTCAATTCGCGAATTACCAAAAGTAAAAAGTGCCAGCATCTCTGCACTGCTCAAGAATTTTGTTCCACCTATCTGGACCGAGACACCAGAAGAGGTAGCGATTGCAGCTCGTGATTACATCCATGCCAAGTTCTGGAATGGAAATCTGCCACAGTCTGCAAAGATAGCTATTTCCATCATGGAGCCACCTCCACAGGGGGAAATTGCCCTTCAGACCAAGCTCCCAAAAATCAATGCCTGGTCGGCCGAAGAGCCGAATCTCTACACTTTTGATATCGAGCTGCGAAATCCAGAAGGTGCGGTTATTGAAGTCTCTCAACAGCGTATCGGTTTCCGCTCAATTATTATTAAGGGTCAAGATTTCTTGGTAAACGGCCAGCCAATTATTTTTTATGGTATCAACCGGCACGACTTCAATCGCTTTACAGGTCGCGCTCTAACCCGTGATGATATGCGACAAGATTTACTCGAACTAAAGCGTTGGAATTTCAATGCTGTTCGCACATCTCACTATCCCAATGATGCAGCTTTTCTAGATCTGTGTGACGAGCTAGGTTTTTATGTAATTGGTGAGGCAAATATCGAATCACATGCTTTTATTTCATCAATCTGTAATGACACCAGATACCTGACCGCATTTGTCGATCGTGTTGGTCGCATGGTTCAGCGCGATATTCATCATCCATCAGTTGTCATGTGGTCACTTGGCAACGAATCTGGTGCAGGCAGCAACCACGAAGCAGCTGCAGCATTTGCCCGTAGCTTTGATCCGTCACGCCCATTGCATTACGAGGGTGGAATTCGTGGCAACTGGATGGGAAGCCATTCACTAACAGATGTAATTGCACCAATGTACCCCTCGATCAATGCCATAAAAGAGTATGCAAAATCGCCAAAGGCTGATCGTCCGCTGATCATGTGTGAGTACTCCCATGCCATGGGTAACAGCAA